>JACCDR011879349.1_pt1 | contig 12045 bp, 12 predicted proteins | sample 7446431 | NCBI WGS metagenome assembly JACCDR01 (sample SAMN15323443, study PRJNA562643) | freshwater metagenome | isolation source: river surface water | place: USA:Blue River Watershed | collected 2017-08-17
CCTGGTCGCCGGGCACGGCCGCACCCTCGCCCTCGTGGCGATGCGCGACGCCGGCGAACGACCCCCGGCCGGCGTCCGCGTCGCCGGCGACGGCCGCTGGCTCGTGCCCGTGGTGTGCGGGTGGGCGTCCCGCAGCGACGCCGAGGCCGACGCCTACCTCGTGGCCGACAACCGGCACACCGAGCTCGGCGGGTGGGACAACGCGGAGCTGGCCGCGCTCCTGGCCTCGGTCGGCTCCGTCGACCCCGACCTCGTGGCGATCGCCGGCTACACCGACGACGACCTGTCCGCCCTGCTCAACGACGTCGCCGGCGACGATGCGGATCCGGGTGCCGCTGGCGGACTCACCGACCCGGACGCGGTGCCCGACGTCCCGGCCGAAGCGGTCAGCGTGCTCGGCGACCTGTGGCTACTCGGCCCGCACCGCCTGCTGTGCGGAGACTCCACCGACCGGGCCACCGTCGCCCGGCTGGTCAACGGCGCAACGCTGACCCTGATCCACGCCGACCCGCCGTACGGGATGGGCAAGGAAGCGGACGGCGTGCTCAACGACAACGTGTACGGCGCCGACCTCGATGCGTTCCAGATGCGCTGGTGGCGGGTGTGGGCCGACGTGCTGGCCGACAACGGATCCGCCTACATCTGGGGCAACGCCCCGGACCTGTGGCGGCTGTGGTGGACCGGCGGGCTCGCCACCGCCGGCGACCTCATGGTTCGCAACGAGATCGTGTGGGACAAGGGCTCCGCGATCGGCATGAAGTCCGCGCTCGAACACTCGTACCCGTGCGCGACGGAGCGGTGCCTGTTCCTCATGCGCGGCCAACAGTTCCTCGGCAACCAGAACAAAGAGGACTACTGGCCCGGGTACGAGCCGTTGCGGCTGTGGCTGTGCGCCGAACGTGACCGGATGAATTGGTCAGCCAAGGACGTCAACCGGATCACCGGCACCCGGATGGCCGGGCACTGGTTCACCCAGTCGCAGTTCGCGCCGATCAGTGCGAAGCACTACGGGATGCTCGCCGCGGCCGCCGCCGGCGGGGCGTTCACGAAGCCGTACGACGACCTGTTCGGGGAGCTGTTCCCCGAGGTCCGCGGCGGCGGCAACGAGCACCGCCGCAACCTGTCCGCGAAGGTGCGGGAGACCCGGACCCGGTTCGACAACACCCACGACGTCATGACCGACGTGTGGCCCTTCGGCCGGGTCGTCGGCGCCGACCGGCACGGCCACGCCACCCCGAAGCCGGTCGCGATGGTGGAGCGGGCACTGCTCACCTCGAGCGACCGGGGCGACGTGATCGGGGTGCCGTTCGGCGGGTCCGGCCCGGACGTGATCGCCGCGCACCGCCTCGGCCGGGTCGCGGTGGTCATGGAGCTGGAGCCGCTGTACGTCGACGTGATCTGTCGCCGCTACCAGGAGCACACCGGCACCCTGCCGATCCGGGCCGCCACCGGTGAGGCCCACGACTTCACCGCGGGGGCCGCATCGTGACGCGCCGGATGATCCAGCGGATCCACCTCGACGGCCGCGGCCGCGGGCACGTCGACTGGTACAGCTCCCCCGGGGACGAGGCCGCCCGCTTCCCGGTCATGTGCGCCTCGGCGCGCGGGGTCAGCTACTCCCCGGCCGTCGACCCCGGACAGCTCCCCGCCGAGGCCCGCACGCTCGCCGAAGCCGTCGCCGCCGGCCTGGCCGCCGACCCGCGGGCCAGCCTCTACGCCGTGCTGTGCCACGCGCTACGTACCGACAGCCCATCCACGGGGGACGCATGAGTACCGACCAGCACCGGGTGGAGTACCTGCCGCTCGACGACGTGCAACCCGCCCCGCACAACCCGCGCACCCACAACCTCGACGGGCTCCGCGCGTCGATCAGCCGGTTCGGGTTCGCCGCGCCGGCGCTCCGCGACGAACGGACCGGCCTGCTCGTGGTCGGCCACGGCCGGACCCTCGCGTTGCGCGCCATGCGTGACGCCGGCGAAACGGCCCCGTCCGGCGTCCAGGTCGACGACGACGGCCGCTGGTTGGTGCCGGTCACCTGCGGGTGGCGGTCCCGCTCCGACGCCGAGGCGGCCGCGTACCTGGTCGCGGACAACCGGCAGAGCGAGCTGGCGTCGTGGGACAACGCCGGCCTCGGTGACCTGCTCACCGCGATCGGGGAGAGCGACCCGGACCTGGTGGGCATCGCCGGGTACACCGACGACGACCTGGCCGCGCTCCTGTCGACCGTCGCCGGCGGCGGCGACCCGGACCCGCCGGAGTCGCTGACCGACCCGGACGAAGTGCCGGGCCTCGCCGCCCAGGTCCACTCCGACCGCGGCGACCTGTGGCTGTTGGGTGAGCACCGGCTCCTGTGCGGCGACAGCACGAACCCCGACGACGTGGACCGGGTGCTCGACGGGATGGGCGAACCCGGGATCGTCTACACCGACCCGCCGTACGGGATCAACGCGGTGCCGCGCGACGGCGGCGCCTCGCGCGGCGGCCGGTTCCGCGGCAAGGCCGGGAGCGGGGAGACGATCGAGCCGAACATCTACGCCCCCGTCGCCGGCGACGACAGCACCGACGTGGCCCGCGACTCGTTCACGCTCGCGATCACCGCGTACCCGGCCGCGATGCACGTCTGGTGGGGCGGCAACCACTTCGCCGCGTCCGCGGGCCTGCCCGACGCGACGTGCTGGCTGGTGTGGGACAAGGAGAACACCGGCGACTTCGCCGACGCGGAGCTGGCCTGGACGAACCACCACGGCCCGGTTCGGCTGCTCCGGCACATGTGGAACGGCATGTTGCGCGCGTCGGAGCGCGGGAAGCGGGTCCACCCGACCCAGAAGCCCGTCGCCCTGGCCGAGTGGGCGTTCGAACGGGTCGACCCGAAGAAGAAGCACGAGGTCGTGCTGGACCTGTTCGGCGGGAGCGGGTCGACGCTGATCGCCGCGCACCGCACCGGCCGGCGCTGCGCGATGATCGAGATGGAGCCCCCGTACGTCGACGTCATCTGTCGGCGCTTCCAGGAGCACACCGGGATCATCCCGGAGCGGGTACTCGAAGACGGCACGACGAAGCCGCACGACTTCACGGTCGCGGAGTGACCCGGCCGTGGGGGCGTCAAAGGCGCAGCGGGCGGCCACCGCGGACCGCCGGAACCGGGCGATCAAGCTCCGGCTCGCCGGCGCGGAATGGCAGGCGATCGCCGACCAGCTCGGGTACGCGGACAAGGGCGCGGCGTGCAAGGACGTCACCCGGGCGCTCGAGCGGCACCTGGTCGCCCAGCGCACGTCCGCGGAAACGCTCCGCAACCTGGAGCTGGACCGCCTGGACCGCCTACAGCTCGGGCTGTGGACCGCGGCCACCGGCGGCGACCACAAGACCGCCGACACAGTGCTGCGGATCATGGACCGGCGTGCCCGGTGGGCCGGCTTCGACGTCCCGCCGGACGTGGAGGAACGCATCCGGGCCGAGGTCGTCAACAGCGTCGGCGCACAGATGGCCGTCGTGTGGGGCCGGGTGCTCAGCGGGATACCGGGCCTCACCGAAGACCAGCGGGCCGCCGTCCCGGGCCTGCTCGATGAGGCGATCCGCTGGTTCACCGCGTCCGCGGCCCGAGGCCGGCGCGCCATCGAGGGCGCCGTCGTCGACGACGACGAAGCCGGAGCGGCGTGATGTGGCCCCGGCTGGTCGACCTGGTGTGGTGGCTGGTCCCGTCCCGGCCCCGCGCGTTCCACCACGGCTTCGCGGTGGCGACCGGCGCCGGGTGGACGCCGTGCCCGCTGTGCGACCGGCGCTACGGCGGCCACGAGGTACCGCTGGCCGGCCCGTGCGACACGATCCCGGACCCGTGCGAGCCGGGCTCCACCCTGACCATCTGCCCCCGGTGCGCCCGCGCCGGCCGGGGCGTACCCACCGAACCGAAGGAGCACCGCCGTGCCCGCTGGCCCGCCGACCGACCCGACCGAACCACACGACCCGATCACCGACCGGGCCACCAGCGTCAACGTTGACCGCCTGATCCGCGACCACATGCGACGCGACCCAAACGCAGAGGAAGCGTTCCTCCGCGACCCGGTGTACTCCGCGCAGCTCAGGTTCCTGCGGTCGATGCTCCGGCTGGTCGACGAAGTGATGAACCACGAGGGCGTCCCGGCCCCCGTCCGGCTGCGGGTCGTGCGGGCCGTGCTCTACGGCTCCCCGGACGGCGCCGACGCGATCGTGCGGATCAACGACCGCGCCGCCGCGGTCCAGATCACCGAGGCCGCGATGAACCTCGCCACCCGGGTCGCCGGCCCGGAGGGCGTGCCGCTGGCCACCGTGCTCCGCGGCTGAGCACCCACCCGGCCCGACAACAGCGCAACCACGGGGGGTGCCGCGCGTGTCCGATCTCCTGTCCAGCCTCAACGACGTCGCCGACGCCCTGACCAACCCGTCGCAGCACCGCACGCCCCGGCACACCTGGTCGAAGGACCGGCGCGACCGGAACAAGAAGCGGCTGCCCGACCATGTGGTCGTGCTCCCCGGCCTGCTTACCCAGCTCCACGACCTGGCGTACCCGCTCGGCGTCGACGGCGAGGAAGGGGCCGGCGCCCGGTCGGTGCCACAGTCCCGGGAGCCGGGCAACCCGCGGGCGCTCGGCGCGTACCTGGACATCCATATCGCCGTCACCCGGTGGACGACCACGCTCGAGCTGGCGTGGCGCGACCCGGTGGAGTCCGCGGTCCGCCGGCTCGTGGGGGCGTCGCCGGCGTCGCCGCACAACGTGCAGCGCGACCTGCTCTCCGACATGGCGGGGTGGCTGGCCCGGTGTGAGGAGATCACCGGCTGGTCGACCCCGGATCCGATCCTGACCGTCCCCTGCCCGGATGAGCTGTGCGGGTACCGGACCCTGCGCGTCGACGTGGAGGAACGCACCGTGCGGTGCGGGGCGTGCGGCGCCCGGTGGGCCGAACAGGAGACGGAGACGGTCGGGTCGCTCGAGCGGCTGGGTCGATACGTCGTGAAGTACCGGACGGCGGCGGCGACGGCGGCCGAGATCGTTCGGGCCGACGACCGCCGGCGCAAGGCCGCCCTCTACGCCCGGCCGGAGTCGTCATGATCGGAGAGCGTCATGCCTCAGCGGCCGCTTCGGCGGGTGTGGTTCCACCGCGGCCGCGCGATCGCCTGGGTGCTGTTCGGTGCGTGGTCGTTCGTGACCGGGTGGGCGGACAGCATCGCCCTGGTGTGGTTCGCGTCGGTGTACGCCAATGTGATCTCGGACTGGACGGCCGGCGAGGCGGCCGACGATCGGGAGGTCATGGCGCGGCTGGACGCCATCGACGCGAAGCTGTCCCGCCTGCTCGGCGACCAGGGGGAACGGGCGGACGGCGACGCGCCGAAGTAAATCCGGGCAATCTCCGCGTTTCGCTTGCGAACCTCGTTCGGGTAAGACATTCTGCGCCTAGATCACTCTGCCCGGACCCCGCCACAGCGCGGGGCCGACGTGTTTCCGGGCTCCCCCGCACTCCCCACACCCATCGATGGGGGCGTGGATGAAACAGCCGATCACCGGGCACCCGCGGCGCCGACCCGGCCCGCTACACGCCCTCGCGTTCGTCGTCACCGCGGCGGCCGCGCTGTACGCAACCGCCCGCCTCGTGCGCTCCGTGGCGCGCGTGGCGGCCAACCAGGAGGCGATGATGTCCACCTTCGACGACCTGTCCCGCGCCGTCGCGGCAAACGCGGCGGCCAGCAACGAGCTGATCGCCGACTTCCAGGCGCTCCGCGACCAGCTCGCCAACCTCCCGACCGACCGGCCGATCAACGCGGAGGAACAGGCCGCGCTGGACGCGGCCGTCGAAGCGATCGAGGCCCGCACCGCGGCCATCCTCGCCGTCGACCCGCCGGACCCGTCCCAGCCCGTGCAGCTCGGCCACCAGGCCGGCACCCAGGGCGGGGTCGTGGAGATGGTCAGCACCGGCCCGACCGCTCCGACCGCGATGACCGGCCCGCAGGGCGGGGTCGTCGACCTCGACGACGACGACCCGGCGCCGACCGCCGGCGTACCCGGGGAGGCACAGTTCGTGGACCTGGACAGCTCCCAGCCCACCGAGCTGGCCGCCGAAGCGAAGCGCGACGACGACGGCCGGGTCACCGAGCCCGACCCGGGCGGCGACCACCCGGTCACCGAGCCCGCGCCGGCCGCTCCGCTGTCGGAGTCGCCCGGCGGCGGCGGGTACTAGGCCGTGGCATCCGGGGGCCTCGCCGGCCTGCTCGCGTTCGAGCGGAAGAAGATCGCCGCCGGCGAGGCCGTCGTGTGCGGCTACACGTGCGTCGACCACGGGAACCACGCGTGCGAACGCGCGCAACACCCCGACGTGCCCGACAACCGCGCGCCGCACATCGCCACCGTCGACGGGGGCCTCGTGCAGTGGACCGGGCCATGCGTCGAGGGTGCCGACTAGCCACCTGACCAGGGGTACCGATGGAGCCCGCCGCGATGGACGCGGCGGTGTGGGCCGCGTTCCAGAAAGCGGCGACCCCGCCGCCGCCGATCGACACGTTTGCCGAGCTGGGGTTTGTACCGAACCCCGGCCCGCAAACGCGGTTCCTGGCGCTCCCGGACGACGACCTGGACGTGCTCTACGGCGGCGCCGCCGGCGGTAGCAAGTCGACGTCGTTGCTCATGTACGCGCTGCGTGCGTGCGTGCGGTACCCCGGCCTGCAGGCGTTCTGGTTCCGCCGGAGCTTCCCCGAGCTCCAACAGTCGGTCCTGCGGATGTTGGCCCGGTACGGCTTCGCGAAGGCCCTCGGCGCCCGGTGGAACAGCACCCGCCACGAGCTGACCTTCCGCAACGGGTCGATCCTGACGTTCGGCCACGCGAAGAACATCAACGAGGCCACCGCGCTCCTGTCCGCCGAGATCAACCTCCTGTTGATCGACGAACGGACCACGATGCCGCCCGACGTCGTGGACCTGCTCTACACCCGCGTCCGCTCCGGTGTCCACGGCGTGCCGTGCCTCGGCGTCCGGTCCGCCACGAACCCCGGCAACGTCGGGCACAGCCGCGTCAAGGCCGAATACGTCGAAGCGACCAACCACGGCGAGATCGAGATCTTCGAGGACCGCAACGGTCGCCGGCGGATCTTCATCCAGGCCCGGGTCAGCGACACGCCACAGCTCGGGGAGTCGTACCGGCGGTCCCTTGCCGGGCTCGGCGAGAAGCTCCAAAAGGCGTACCTGGATGGGGACTGGGACGTGTTCGCTGGTCAGGTCTTCGGCGAGTGGCGGTACGACCGGCACACCATCGCCCCGTTCACGCTCCCCGATTCGTGGCAACGCTACCGGGGCATCGACTACGGCTTCACGGCCCCGTTCGCGGTCGTGTGGGCCGCGGTCGACGGTGACGGCCGGCTGTGGTTCTACCGGGACCTGAGCAAGACCCAGGTCATCGAACGTGACCAGGCCCGGATGGTGCTCGCCGCGTCCGCCGGCGAACACATCGTCCACACCGCGGCCGACCCGTCGATGTGGGCGCGCAAGGGCGAAGCCAAGGCCCCGGCGGACATCTACGCCGAGGAAGGCGTGCATCTGTCGCCGGCGAACAACGACCGGATCATCGGCTGGCAGCGGATCCACAGCTACCTGGCGGACGGGCCGGCGTGTGAGTTGCACCGGGCGCTCGACTGGTCGACGTGCCCGATGATGCACGTGTTCACCTCGTGCGGGGAGATCATCCGGACCCTGCCGGCGCTCCCACACGCCACGGTCGGCAACCCGGAGGACGCCGATACCAAGAGCGACGACCACATCCCCGATGGTGTGCGCTACCTCGTGATGGCGATCGGCGGCGGCCCGTCGTTCGTGGAGCTGGACCTGCCGGCGCCCGGCCTCGACCTGCCGGCGTACGAACAGGTCGGCGTGTTCGCGACGCCGGCCGAGCCCGACGACGTGTGGGCCGCGGCCCGTTCACAGACCGCCGGCGGATCCGGCTGGTTCGACACTGACGACGACGACGGCCCCAGGCCAGGTGGGGTGGTGGTCCGCTCATGAGTGCAATCGATCGCTTCCTCGGCCTGTTCGGCGTGCAGCGCACGTCCGTGTCCGAGGCGGCCGCGTCGGCGCCGGCGACGGTCCGGGCGGCGACGCCGGAGCGGCGCGGCTTCGAGTACGGCATCCCGGATGGCGGCCTGGATGAGTTCAACTCCGGCGGGGTCGTTGGCGACGACCGCCGGTCGGTGCTGACTCAGCTCTACGAGTCGTACCGCACCTGCCCCTGGTCGTGGGCCGCCGTCAACGCGATCGCACGGACGATCACGGCCGGCGGCCTGGTGACGGACTTCACCGCCGACGACGAAGAAGGCGACCAGGAGGTGCCGCCGAAGCCCCCCGAGGTGCTCGCGCTCGAGCGCCTGTTGGCGTGGTGCAACGAGCGGGAGGACATCCGCCAACTGTTGCGCGGGGTCATCATCGACCTGCTGATCTTCGGCGATGCGTACATCGAGGTCGTGTGGCTGGCCGGCATCCCGGTCGCGCTCTACTCCCTCGACGCACCGACGATGTACCCGGTCGCCGACAAGCACGGCGTGGTGTCCGGGTACGTGCAGGTCACCGAGATGCAACAGCGCGCGGAGTTCGAGCCGCACGAGGTCATCCACATCAGCCTGGACAGCCCCCGGTCCGGGCTCTACGGGATCAGCCCGACCGAGGCCGCGCTCCTGCCGATCACCGTGTGGCTGTTCACATCGGCGACGATCAAAGAGGTGTTCCGCAAGGGCAACCCACCCAACCTCCACGTCGACTTCCCCGCGTCGAACACCCCGACCGAGATCAACCGGTGGGTCGCGAAGTACCTCGTGCAGAACCTCGGGCCGCGCAACATCGGCGTGCCGATCCCGACGAAGGGCGGGGCGACGGTCCAGGAATTGAAGATGGGCGCGATCGCCGAGTACCTGTCGACGAAGGACCAGGCGCGCGATGAAATCCTGGCCACGTACGGCGTGCCACCGGCCGAGGCCGGCGTCATCGAGTCGGGCAACATCGGCGGAGGCACCGGGGAGAGCCAGCGCAAGTCGTTCATCGCGAACACGTGCTCGCCGATCGCCGCGCTGGTGTTGGAGAAGATCGTCTACGCGATCGTGCGCAACGGGTTCGGCATCGTCGACTGGACGCTCAAGTTCAAGGACGTCGACATGCGCGACTCGAAGGTCGTGGAGGAAATCCGCGACAAGCGGGTCCGCAACGGCACCTGGACGATCAACCGGGCACGCGCGGAGATCGGCGAGCCCCCGGTGGAGGGCGGCGACGACGCGGCGCTGGTCGCCGGTAACCAGGTCACCCTCATCCGCGACATGCAGGCCCACAACATCGCCGCGGTTGCCGCGAAGCTACGCGGCACCGCGCTCGAACCGGACGAACCGCAGGACGGCAAGCCGCTCGGGATCATCAAGCCGGAGCCCGAACCGGTGCCCGACGTGCTCAAGCCGTTCGCCGGACAGGACAACGGCGGCGACCCGGGCGCGGAGCCCACCGTCCCGGCCGCCGGCGACGACGAAGCGGACGACGACGGCAAGGACAAGGCCGCCGAGTCCCTCATTGCGCAGGTGAGGGCGGTGGATGAGGCATGGGTGAACGCATACCGCCAGCGGCGCCGGAGGGCGCTGCAAGAGCTGACAGCGACGGCGGACCGGGCAGCGTGACAGCTCCCGCCGCCGGCGCCGGCGGCGGCGGGATGACGGCGGCGGCGGCCGGGCCGCTGGTCGCCAAACGGATCGCCGGGGGCCGCCGTGGGTGAGCCACAGTTCCCGGTCGACGTCGACGCGCTCAACCTCGTGGACATCGGCGAAGGCGTGCAGATCAGCTTCACCTCGTGGGGGCCGCACCCGCGGGTCGGGCTGACCGAGTTCCACGTGTGCGCCGGCGGCAACTGCCGCGAAACCGGCCCGGACGGGCAACCCAACTGGTGCGGCGGCGGGGTGCTGTTCGACCTGCCAGGCGTCCGGGAAGCGTTCCCGGACCGCGCGCTGTGGACGGTCCAGAGCATGGACCCGCTGACCATCACCCCGTCGCTGCAATGCGGCTGCCCGGGGTGCACCCACCACGGATACGTCACCGGGGGCCGGTGGGTGCCGTGCTGACCGACCCCGCTTCACCCGCCACCGCGAAGGGAAACACAACCATGCGTACCGATTCGACGACCATCGACGACGCGGCCACCGTTGCGGCGGCCGTCGACGTCCGGGACGACCGCCCGCTGTGGCGTGCACACGCCCGCGTCGAGAAGTTCTCCCCGGACCAGGCCGCGTGGCTGTTGGCCCGGCTCCCCGGTCAGCGCGCCCCGCAGCGGGCCGACTTCGCCCGGTTCGGGATCACCCCGGACGACGTGGCCGAGGCCGAGCGCAACCTCATCACCACGGCCGGCCTGACCCGGATCACGTCGCTTATCATCGCCGGCGGCGGCCAGGCAGCGACGAACACGAGCGCGCGGCTCGGCGCCGGCGACGGGTCGACCGCCGCGGCGGTTGGTGACACCGACCTGTCCGCGGCCGCCGGTTCCACCCACCGCTGGTTTCAGGTCATGGACGCGACGTATCCGCAGGCGGCCGCCGGCGTGCTCACGTTCCGCGGCACGTTCGCGAGCGCGGACGGCAACTTCGCCTGGAACGAGTGGGGCGTGGACATCGGCACGCCCACCGTGTCCAGCGGCAACACCGTCGCCGCGACCCTGCTCAACCGGAAGGTGGCCAGCCTCGGCACGAAGGTGTCCGGCGCGGTGTGGACGCTCACCGCGACGCTGACGCTGAGCTGACCACCGCCGGCGGCTGACGGCACGGCCGAGGGGGGTGTGCCGTGGCGATTGCGTACCGCGCGGCGGCCACCGGGCGAGGTACGGCGGGCACGTGCACCGTCACTGTCCCGGCCGGCGTGCAGAACGACGACGTCGCCTACCTGGTCGCCGTGCACAAACTCGCGGTCACCACGCCGATGGCGGACCCGTCCGGATGGACCCTGGTCGCCGGGCCGACCGCGATCAACGGCGCGACCGGACAGGGTGCCGTCTGGCGGAAGACGCTCACCGCCGGCGATGCGAGTACCAGCGTCACGGTCAACCCGGGCGGGTCGTCTCAGCAGATCGAAGCTGAGATGGTCGTCTACTCCGGGGCGGCGGCGGCGCCGCGCGACTTCGGCTGGGCGGATGAGGGCTCCTCCGCGTCGACCACGGCGTCGGTCGACGCGGAGACCACCGGCACCGGCGACGTGATCCTGCTCATCGGTGTGGCCCGGGAGAACGCCAACGGGCCGGCGGGCACGCCGTCGTTCACCGCGCCCGGCGGGTACACGATCCGACAGCAGTCCGCCGGTCAGTCCGGGTCGGCGCAGAACGTTGCCGCGTTCATTGCCGAGGGCACCGCGTCGGGCGCCAAGACGATGACGGCCGGCACGTCGTCGTGGTGGGTCACCGGCCAGTTTGTCCTGCAGGAGAACGTCACCCAGGTCAGCTCCGGGGACACCGGCTCCGTCGCCGACGCGGCCACCCTGCGCCAGAGCGCCGCGGACACCGGCACCGGCGCCGAGGCCGCCACCCTGGCGACGTCGACCGCTGACACCGCGGCGGGTACCGACGCTGCGACGCTGAGCCAGGCCACCGCGGACACCGGGGCCGGCGTGGACACCGCGGCGGTCACCGCGGCGCCCGCATCGGCGGACACCGGCACCGGCGTCGACGCGGCCACCCTGGCGGCGGCCACGCCGGCGGCCGACACAGCGACCGGGGCGGACGCGGCCACCACGACCGCGGCGCTCGCCACCGCGGACACCGGGGCGTGGGCCGAAGCGGTCACGGTCACCGTGCCGGTCAGCTCCGCAGACACCGGCGCCGGCGTCGACGTCGCGACCCTGACCGCCGCGGCCGCCAGCGCGGACACCGCAACCGGCACCGAAGCGGCCACGCTGAGTCAGGCCACCGCGGACACCGGGGCCGGCGCCGAGGCCGCCACGATCGGCGTAGCGGCCTCGGACACCGGCACCGGTACCGACGCGGCCACCCTGCGGGTCGCGGCCGCTGACACCGCCACCGGGAC
>JACCDR012601790.1_pt1 | contig 12044 bp, 10 predicted proteins | sample 7446431 | NCBI WGS metagenome assembly JACCDR01 (sample SAMN15323443, study PRJNA562643) | freshwater metagenome | isolation source: river surface water | place: USA:Blue River Watershed | collected 2017-08-17
CGTGGACGGTCGCGTTGTGGCGGGCGGTATGTCAATGATGTCCTGGGCCCAGGTGGCCGAAATCACGTCAGTGTTGGCGATGGAGCCCGGAACTCGATGGGGCGGAATCACCAATGCATCGTATGACCGCGGGGGCAGCACCAAGGCATCAAGGGAAATCTGGGGGGAAATGGATCCTGTGGAGATAAGTTCTATGGGCATCGGGCACCTCGAGCAGTGAGAGCAATGAGAGCAAGCTTGGCTTCATGCCACCGCGCAGCGAAGTCCATTCGCAAAGCGGCGACATGAAGGCGAACCCGGCAGGAAGTGCAACCACCTTATGCATTCCCGGGCGCAGGGCGGTGCCGATTCTTTTTGATGCGATGGTGCATGACCAGCATCATGCACAAAACGAGAGACTTGATGCCTCTGAACGAGGGGATGGGAGTTATCTGAGCTTTTCAGCGAACAACCAGCCTTAGATCGGGCATTACGCCCATTCCCTGACTTTCGCCATCGCCTCGTCGATGCGCTCGACGCCGACCACGTCGAGTCCTTCGATCTTCTGCTTGGGCAGGTTGGATTTGGGGACCAGCGCCATCGAGAAACCCAGCTTGGCCGCTTCGCGCAGCCGCTCCTGTCCGCGTGGCGCCGGACGTATCTCGCCTGCCAGACCCACTTCGCCGAAAGCGACCATGCCGCGCGGCAGGGGCTTGCTGCGCATCGACGACTGTATCGCCAGCAGTACCGGCAAGTCGGCCGCCGGTTCGGTGATCTTGACGCCACCGACTGCATTGATGAACACATCCTGATCATAGGCGGCCACGCCCGCATGACGGTGCAGTACGGCCAGCAGCATCGCGAGGCGGTTCTGTTCCAGGCCCACCGACAGACGGCGCGCGGTCGGTACGTGCGAAGCATCGACCAGCGCCTGTATCTCGACCAGCAACGGCCGCGTGCCTTCCTGCGTGACCATCACGCAAGAACCGGGCACCTGGTTCTCGTGCTGCGACAGGAACAGTGCCGACGGGTTGGACACGCCCTTCAAGCCCTTGTCCGTCATCGCGAACACGCCAGCTCATTGACGGCACCGAAGCGGTTCTTGAAGGCGCGCACCAGACGGAAGCTCGAATGCGTGTCGCCCTCGAAATACAGCACCGTGTCGACGATGTGCTCGAGCACGCGCGGTCCGGCCAGCGCGCCTTCCTTGGTCACATGCCCGACCAGGATGATGGTGATGCCCGATTGCTTGGCTACGCGCGTCAGTTGCGCCGCGCATTCACGCACCTGCGCCACCGATCCGGGCGCAGAAGTCAGCGCATCCGAATAGAGGGTCTGGATCGAGTCGATCACCGCGACTTGCGGTTTATGTTCAGCCAGTGTGTTGAGGATTTTTTCGAGCTGGATTTCCGCCTGCAGTTGCAGGTCGGCCGCATCCACCGCCAGTCGGCGCGCGCGCAAGGCCACCTGGGCGCCCGATTCCTCGCCGCTCACGTACAGCACTTTCTTGATGCGAGCCAGGTTGGCCAGCGCCTGCAGAAGCAGCGTCGACTTGCCAATGCCCGGGTCGCCGCCAATCAGCACCACGCCGCCCGCCACCAGGCCGCCGCCGAGCACGCGGTCGAATTCATCGATGCCGGTGCCAAAGCGCGGCACGTCGGCCGCTTCGATATCGGCCAGCTTCATGACCGGCGCGCCCTGCACCAGTCCCTGCGGCTGCGCCGAGTAACGGTTGCTGACGGTCTCGATCACGGTCTCGACCATCGTGTTCCATTTGCTGCAGGACGGGCATTGCCCGGCCCACTTGTTGGAGGTGCCGCCGCACTCGGTGCAGGTGTAATTGGTCTTTGCCTTGGCCATGGTGTGGATAGTTTGCTTGTCAGCCCGGATGCGCGCTCGGGTGCTGGTTCGGATGCGCGCTCAGTTGCCCGTGCCGGCGAGCGGCCTGCGAGCCTCGCGCCGCACGCGCGGCGCAATCGCGCACATCAGTTCATAGGCAATCGTGCCGGCGGCTTCGGCCACTTCATCAATGGGCAAGCCTTCGCCCCACAGGATCACGCTGCTGCCGACCTGCGCCGTGGGCACCGGGTCGAGGTCGACACTCAACATGTCCATCGAAACGCGGCCCAAAGTGCGCGTGCGCACCCCATCGACCACCACCGGCGTGCCGGTCGGCGCGTGGCGCGGATAGCCATCCGCATAGCCGCAGCGGACCACGCCGATGCGCATAGGCTTGGCGGCGGTGAAGCTGCTGCCATAACCGATGCTGTCGCCCGCCTGCAGCGATTGCACGGAAATCAGTTCAGCCTTGAGCGTCATCGCCGGCTTCAGCCCGAAGGATTCGGCCGTCCCGCCTCCCGGCGAGGCGCCATACAGCATCACGCCCGGACGCACCCAGTCACTATGAATCCCGGCCTGCAGCAGCAGCGCCGCCGAGTTCGACAGGCTGATCGGGGCTTGCAGGCCTTCGGTACAGGCACGGAAGCATTCGGCCTGCGCCGCAGCGCTGAGCGTCGCCGACGGGTTGTCGGCATTCGCGAAATGCGTCAGCAGCGAAATGCTGCGCACCACCGGCATGGCCTTCAGCTTCGCGAACACGTCGCGTACCTGTGCCGGCGCAAAGCCGAGCCGGTTCATGCCGGTATTGATCTTCAGGTGGACATCAAGCGGCGCGCCAGCCGGTGCCGATGCCAGCATGGCCAATTGCTCCTGGTTGTGGATCACGGGCTGCAGCGCATGCGCCTGCATGTCGGCAATATCGGCGACCGAGAACATCCCTTCGATCATCATCACCGGCTTGGTCCAGCCCAGTTCGCGCAGCCGCACCGCGCGGTCGAGCTCGACCAGGGTCAGGCCATCAGCCTGCGCGAAGCCCTGCATGGCCCAGGCCAGGCCATGACCATAGCCATCGGCTTTCACGACCGCCCACACCCGCGCATCCGGCATCGCGGCCTTCGCGACGGACAGGTTGGACTGCATCGCGGCGATGTCGGTGATGGCAATGAGGGGTCTGGGCATCAGGCGGGCTGCATTTCTGTGTTTGCCTGCTATTTTAACCGCAGCCACCGGCCTTCCCGGTGTTCAAACCCCTGCCGATGCGCGCACAATGTCCTATGTGCCGGGCGCCATCCGCCCCGGCATCGGCGAAGGCCACGGCCTTTTCGTGGTATAAAGCAAGCCGCCCAAGTCAGCAGCCCCTCCAGCAAAGAATTCCCCGAATGAATCGCGGCTTCTATACCATCATGGCGGCGCAGTTTTTTTCTTCGCTCGCCGACAATGCACTGCTGATCGTCGCCATCTCCGCATTGACTGCGATGCAGTCGCCGGCGTGGATGACGCCGATGCTGAAACTCTTTTTCGTCACCTCTTATGTGGTGCTGGCGCCTTTCGTCGGCGCCTTTGCCGACGCCTTCCCCAAGGGACGGGTGATGTTCATCACCAATCTGGTGAAGATCGCCGGTTGCCTGCTGATGTTTTCCAGTATCCACCCGCTGTTCGCCTATGCCGTGGTCGGCTTCGGCGCGGCCGCGTATTCGCCGGCCAAGTACGGCATCCTCACCGAATTGCTGCCGGCGGAAAAGCTGGTGATGGCCAATGGCTGGATCGAAGGCCTGACCGTGCTGTCCATCATCCTGGGCACCGTGCTCGGCGGCGCGCTGGTCAGCGCGAAATTCGCGGCCATACTGGAGGGGCTGCTGCCCTTCAATCCGCTGCAGATGGGTCTGTCGCTGGAAGTGGCGCTGGCCATCGTGATGGTGATGTACATCATTGCTGCATTGTTCAACCTGCGCATACCCGATACCGGCGCGCACTATCCGCGCCAGGAACATACGCCATGGCGGCTGGTGGTTGATTTCTCGCATTGCCTGGTCACCCTGTGGCGCGACCGGCTGGGCCAGATTTCACTGGCAGTCACCTCGCTGTTCTGGGGTGCCGGTGCGACGCTGCAATTCATCGTGCTGAAATGGGCAGAAAGCGCGCTCGGCATGCCGCTGTCGCGCGGCGCGATCCTGCAGGGCGTGGTGGCGTTTGGCGTCGCCTTTGGCGCGATGGCAGCAGCTCGCATGGTGCCGCTGAAGAAATCGCTGGGCGTGATGCCGATGGGCTTTGCCATGGGGCTGATCGTTTGCGTGATGACCCTGGTGAACAGCACCGGCGTTTCCTACCCGCTGCTGATTCTGATTGGCGCGTTGTCCGGTTATTTCGTAGTGCCGATGAATGCGCTGCTGCAGCATCGCGGCCATGTGCTGATGAGTGCCGGCCATTCGATCGCCGTGCAGAACTTCAGTGAAAACCTGTCCATCCTGCTGATGCTGGGCCTGTACGCCTTGCTGGTGAAGCTGGACTTGTCGATCCACGTCGTGATCGTGCTGTTCGGCCTGTTCGTCTCCGTCATCATGTGGCTGGTGATGAAGAAGCACGCCGCCAACCAGCGTGAATATGATTCGCTGCATCTGATCGGCGAACAGAAGCATATCGGCACCTGATATGGGCTCGTAAAGCTGCTGCGCGGCGCTTTCCGGGCAAGTCGATTGCCTCCGGAGAGTTACGCTTTCATCCGACGCAGCGCTTCCAGCTGCCACTGGTCCGGCACCACGAAGCCACGGTCTGCTTCCACCCACCCATCCCCGTCCTGCAGCAGCGACACGACCATCACCGGCATGCCATCGCTGGCAAAGCCATGCGCCAGCTGGTCTGACGCCTGTTGCAGCGACAGCACGCGCTCGGCCGGCAAGCGCGCCGGGGACATCCATTCCAGTCGTGACAGCAAGGCCAGCTGCGGGCCGGCATGCGCGGGCAATTCCGACAGCACGCACCACCAGCCGCGGCAATGCGCCACCGCGATGCCAGTATCGCTACCGGGCGCCGCATCGCTGCGGCGATAGAACAGCCAGCCCTTCACCAGTGCCTGTGCGGCGGCCAGTGTTTGCGGCAGCAGCGAGGCGGCGGCCGGATGGCGGCCCAGCGCCAGTTGCCGGTCAAGGATCTTGCGCATCTTGCGGCCCAGCGTGTCGGCCAGGTTCGGGCCGACGAAATAATCGGCTTGTTGCACGTCTTGTACTGCCGGATCGTCGGAACACAGCAGGTAGAACTTGGTCGCCAGCTCCCAGTGCGTGAGCCCGGCATCGAGCCTGAGCAGGAAATCGAATTCACCGACCGTGTCTTCGCCGCCTTCGGCACGCGGCGTGCGCACCTGCAGCCCGTGCGCGTGCAGGATGCCGCGATGGCGGAAATACCATGCCAGAAGGTTTTCCGCATAGCGGCCCAGGCGCGTGAAACGATGGACGTTCAGGAAGGCTTCCAGCGCCTGCGGTTCCTGATCGAGCTGCAGCAGCCAGTCGCGATCGACCTGCTGCTGGTGCTTGTGCGGGTCCGTGTGCGAGTCCGTTGGCAAGCCTGCCTGCAGGCCGGCCTGCCGGGTGTCCGCTGGCAGTTGCGCGATGCGGCCATCCCAGCGCGGCGCGCGCGCATCGAGCAAGTCGGGCGCCGTCAATAACCACGCAAGCGCACGCACATGCGGGTTGCGCAGCGTTGGCCAGCGCGCATGAAAGTCGCGCTGCAGGGGCGCCATCGAGGCGCCGATGTCCGCGGCTTTACTGTTCGTCGCCAAGGCGCTTGGCCAGGCAGAGGTCGCGCCAGGCCAGTGCCTTGTCGGCCGGCTTGCGCAGCAGATAAGCCGGATGGAAGGTCGGCACCAGCGGGCGGCCTGCATAGGTCGCCGGCTTGCCGCGCACGCTGGCCAGCGAACTGTCATCGGGCAGGCCGAGCAGCGCCAGCGCCGACACCTTGCCGAGCGCAACGATGATGTCAGGCTGCAGCAACGCGATCTGGCGTTCGAGGTAGGGCCGGCAGGCGGCGCTTTCATCGGCGGAGGGCGGACGGTCGCGGCCATCGGGGCCGACCGGACGGCACTTCACCACATTGGCGATATACGTCGCTTCACCGCGTGCAAGGCCAAGTGCGCGCAGCATGTTGTCGAGCAGCTTGCCGGCCGGGCCGACGAAAGGCTCGCCCAGCTGGTCCTCGGTGCGGCCCGGGCCTTCGCCGACGAACAGCCAGCGCGCCTTGCGGTCGCCCGCACCGGGCACGGCGAGCTTGCGGCTCTCGCACAGGCGGCAACGGGTGCAGGAACGTATGGTGGCTTCCAGCGTGTCCCAGTCCATCGCTGCAATGGCAGCATCGGATACCCGATCGGCAGCGGCGCCCGATGCCGTGTCGAAGCTCGAATCAGCGGAGAATTCAGCATATGCCGCAGCATGCGACGCAACATCCTCCCATCCACCAAAATCATCATCCGGCGCCGCGCTGATGCGCGGCTTTGCCTGAGGTGCAGCAGCGACCACGGAAGCAGCCCCGGACGCAATCGAGGGTACGGCCACCGGGGCAGGTATGGATACGGATGCGGATGCGGCTGCTTCGACCGGGCTGGCCTCGTCGGTGCCCTCTTCCATGCCTCGACGCACCCACACCGGGCCCAGGCCCATCTGTTCGAGCTTGCGCAGGCGTTCCGCGTTCGTCATCGCCCTTCTCCCTTCTGGTCCGTCACCGCGCCATCGAGCAACGGCAGGCGCATCACGATGGCATCTTCGCGGTTGCCCGCAGCGGCCGGATAGTAGTTCTTGCGCATGCCGATTTGCGCAAAGCCGAGGTGTCGATACACCGCCAGCGCATGCTGGTTCGACGGCCGTACCTCCAGCAGGATGGATGCCATGCCCGCGGCGGCGGCGCGTTCGCGCACCTTGTCCATCAGCCGGCTGCCCAGCCCCTGCCCCTGCAAGTCGGGCCGCACGGTAATGTTCAGCAGATGCATTTCATCGACCACCGGCATCAGCAGGAAATAGCCGGCCAGCTGGCCAGCCGCTTCGCGCAATACCCACGCGTCATAGCCGCTGTCGAGGGAATCGAGGAAATTTCCGCGGGTCCAGGGAAACGGATAAGCATCGTTCTCGACGCGCGTCACTTCATCGACGTCGCTGACCCGCATCGCGGCGAACTGCAGCGGCGCTGCATACCCGAGGGGACGGAGCACGGAACTCATGCCTTTGCTCCCGCAGCGGCCATACGCTCGGCCGTGGTCAGCGCGACCTTGTTGCGCAGGTAAAGCGGCTGCGCATCGCGCGGCGCAAGCAGTGCATTGTCGCTCACCATGTCGATCGCCAGCATCGCAACGGACTGCGCATGCGGCATGATCGCCGGCAGGCGTTGCAAGTCGCCCAGTTGCGCAAAGCCGTCCGGATACGCAGACAGGCCATTGCCGCATACCACAGGCTTGCCGGTCGCCACCACCGCCGACGATGCCGACAAGGCCGGCTCCGACACGCAGTGCCAGTGGCCATCGAATCGGTACTGCGCCGAATAAACCTCACCCATGCGCGCATCGAGCACGGCCAGCACCTCATTGCCGGCGCCGGATTGGCGTGCCGCCTCGGCCATGGCCATCAGCGTGACCACCGGGGCCACACGCAGGCTGGCCCCGTAAGCCAGGCCCTGTGCCAGACCGCAGGCCGTGCGCACGCCGGTGAAGGAGCCGGGCCCCATGCCGAAGGCCAGCGCATCGCATTGCGCTAGCTTGAGCCCGGCATCGGCCAGCAAGGCCTGGATCATCGCGGGCACGCTGGCCGAATGGGTCTGTGCGCCCGACGATTCGCGGCAGTTCAGCTGGCCGCGATGCAGCAGCGCCACCGATGCCAGTTCGGTAGAAGTCTCGATCGCAAGGATGGTGGGAGCGGGTACGGAAGAGGTTGCAGACATGGCTGCCATTTTACCGTGCCCGTCGTGACATCAGCCGTCGGCCGCGAAGCTGCGCTGGGGTAAAATCCGCGCCATGTCCGCACTTTTCCTCGTCCCCGACAATTTCCCGCAACTGGCATCGGCGCTGTCGTCCGGCCGCTGGGTGGTGGCTTGCCTGTGCGCCGGCTGGTGCGACGTGTGCAAGCAATACCGCGCCGGCTTTGAAGCGCTGGCGGCCGATCATCCGGAAGCCCTGTTCGTGTGGATCGATATCGAAGACCAGGCGGACCTGGTCGGCGACCTCGACGTGGAAAACTTCCCGACCATCCTGATCCAGCACCGCGACATCGTCGCCTTCTACGGCACGATGATGCCGGAGCCGCGCCAGGTCGCGCGCCTGCTGGAAGCACAAATGGAACGCAGCGACGAAGACCTGCGCCGCGAAGCCGCGGGTTCGACCGAGCGCCAGCAATGGCAGCGCGAATGCAACCTGCTGGCAAGGCTGGACGAGATCAGCTCCTGATACCCAAGCTGATCAAGCCAGCCTGAGCGGCAGGCTGCGCAAGCGCTGCCCCGTCAGCTTGAATACCGCATTGGCGACAGCCGGCGCGATCGGCGGCGTGCCCGGTTCCCCCACCCCTTCGGGATGTTCTCCCCCTTGCATGATCACGACGTCAATCGCCGGCATCTCGTTCAGGCGCAGCGTGCGGTAATCATGGAAGTTTGACTGCTGCACGCGGCCATCCCGCCAGGTGATCTCATCATTCAATGTCGCCGACAATCCGAAGGCGATCGCTGACTCGACCTGCAGGCGCACGCCTTCCGGGTTGACCGCCATTCCGCAATCGATCGCGCAGCTGACCTTGTGGACCTGGATGCGGCGGCCATCAACCGACACTTCCGCGACCTGCGCGACGATCGTGCCAAAGCTCTGGTGCAAGGCGATGCCGTGTGCGCGTCCCACATCGGGCTCGCCAGCCATGCGCAAGGCCGCTTCCAGCACCGCGCGATGGCGCGGATGCTTCTGCAGCAGCGCCAGCCGGAACGCGGCCGGATCCTGTCCGCCCGCATGCGCGAGCTCGTCGATGAAGCTCTCCTTGAAGAAGGCATTCTGCGAATGGCCGACCGAGCGCCAGGTGCCGAGCGGCACCGGCGTGTCGACGATCACGTGCGACACGCGCTGGTGCGGCACTTCATACGGATGGTCGAACAGGCCTTCGCACGTGGTCTTGTCCGGACCGGCCTTGGGCAGTCCGAAGGCGCGATGGGTCAGGTCGTGGATTGCCGAGCCCGACGCCGAATGGCTGCGCAAGCCGGCCAGCCGACCTTGTTCATCGAGCACGCCCTGCAGCCGCACCACCGATGCCGGACGATAGAAGTCATGCCGCAGGTCATCCTCACGGCGCCACAGCAGCTGCACCGGCGCGCCATCCAGTTCGCGCGCGATCGTGACAGCCTGCACCACCATGTCCGTATCGAGCCGGCGTCCGAAGCCGCCGCCCAGCAGCGTCACATGCAGGTCCACCTGTTCGGCCGGCACCCCGGCGATGCGCGCTGCCGCCGCTACGGCGACCGAGGGCACCTGGGTCGGCACCCACAGCTTCACGCGGCCGTCGGCGAATTGCGCGGTGCAATTGACCGGCTCCATCGCCGCGTGCGCCAGCAGCGGCGCGTGGTATTCGGCGCTGAGGGTCCTGGCGCCCTTCAGCGCGGCGAAGTCGCCCCGGCTGTAATAGGTGAAGCCCGTTTCGGCATCGAGCGCTTCGGCCAGGGTCTGCATCATGCTCGCGCTGTCGAGCTTTACATGCGGCCCCGGATCCCAGCCAAGTTCGAGCTTCTTCACCCCCTGCATCGCATGCCAGCGGCTGTCGGCGACGACGGCCACCGCGTCGGGCGCGCCGGAGCGGTCGGCTTTCAGCGTGATGACTTTCTTCACGCCTTTCATCGCTTCGATGGCCTCCGTATTCGATGACGCCAGCGAACCGCCGGGCACCGGGCACATCGCCACGCCGGCATACAGCATGCCGGGCAGCTTCACATCCAGTCCGAACACGGCACTGCCATTGACCTTGGCATCGGCATCGATGCGCGGCGTGGGACGGCCGATCAGCTTGAACGCCTTGCGATCCTTGAGACGGAATTGGACGGCGCCGATACGGGCTGCCGCCTCGGCCAGTTCGCCATAGGTCGCCGTCAGACCGGACGGATGCGTGACGCGGCCAGCGCCGGTCTCGCATTCGGCCGGCGGCACTTTCCAGTTGCGCGCGGCCGCAGCCACCAGGCGTGCACGCGCTGCGGCGCCGGCTTCGCGCATCGGCAGCCAGCTGTCCTTGACGCTGGATGATCCGCCGGTGACGATCAGCCCCACTTCGCGCATCGCCTTGGCTGTCATCCACTGCAGGCTGCGCTTGAGCCAGCTATTGTCTTCAGGGTGGAAAGGCAGGCCATCGCTGGCCATCGTGGTGTCGCCATAGATCTTGCGCATCGGCGCCTGGCGCACATCCACCATGGACAGCGGCACATCGAGTTCTTCGGCCACCAGCATCGGCAGCGCCGTCATCACGCCCTGCCCCATTTCGCTCTTGGCCAGCATCACGGTGATGCGGTTGTCGCGCGAGACCAGCACCCAGCCATTGAGCGGCACGCGGCCGGCCAGGTCGTCGGGCGGATCGGCATCGAGGCGCTGCCGGGGCGGCATCAGGCCCCAGCCGACGACCAGCGCGCCGGCCAGCCCCAGGCCGCCGAGCAGGAAGCGGCGGCGGCCGCGCCGGGGCGAACCAGCTTCGGCTGTTTGACCGTTGGCATGGCGTGCGGACTTGCCCATGATGCTCCTCCTCTTGTCTGTGCTTGCTTGTTCTCTCGTGTTATTCGCAGGCGATCTAGGTACGTCGGCGCCGCAATCGCAGCCCATCGCCACGGGCGTTTCATGGCATGCTAACCGAAACGGCGGAACGACCCGCCGCAAGGGGAAGTCGATGACGCAGAGCTTCTTCCAGTCCTTCATCCTGCTATTGCTGGTGACCGACCCGTTCGGCAACGTGCCCTTGTTCGTCTCGACCCTGCGACAGGTCGCGCCGGAGCGCCGTGGCCGGGTCATCGTGCGTGAATGCCTGATTGCCTTTGCGCTGCTGCTGGCCTTCATGTTCGTTGGCCGTCCCTTCCTCGCCGCGCTGCAACTGACCGAAGTCTCGCTGCGCATTGGCGGCGGCGTGATCCTGTTCCTGATTGCGCTGCGGATGATCTTCCCTTCGCCTGAAGGCATCTTCGGCCATCCAGATGGCCGCGCGACAGAGCCCCTGATCGTGCCGCTGGCCATACCCGCTTTGGCCGGTCCATCGGCGCTGGTGACGGTGCTACTGTTCTCGTCGCAGGGTTCGATGGCCGTATGGCTGTATGTGGCGGTGATCTCACTGGTCGCGATCGTGTGGCTGGTGGTGCTGCTGTCGGCCGAGAGGCTGCAGCGGGTCCTGGGCGATGCGGTGATGACGGCCTTCGAAAGACTGATGGGACTGATCCTGACCGCGATCTCGATCGAGATGCTGCTGGCCGGCATCCGTGAATACATCCGCTCGCTTTAATGGCTAGTTTTAACGAAGTGCGAACGCAGCTGAAGCGTTTTTAACCTGCGCGATAGCTAATCGAATTCTGGCTTAACACCCAGAGCGGATAAAGACCGGCTTTTCCGGGGTATTATTGCGTTTCGGTCAAAAATACCCCGGCGCCCATGGATCAGTTCAAGCAGATTTCCACCTTCGTTGACGTGGCGGCCCGTGGCAGCCTGTCGGCCGCCGCCCGCGCCGAAGGCATCGCGCCGGCCGTCATCGGTCGCCGTCTCGATGCACTGGAAGCGCGGCTGGGCGTGAAGCTGTTGCAACGGACCACGCGCAAGATCGCGCTCACCAACGAAGGCGTGGCCTTCCTCGAGAATTGCCAGCGTATCCTGCATGACCTCGAGAATGCCGAAGCGGAAGTGTCGGAGCGCAGCGCGCGACCGAGCGGCCACCTGATCGTGTCGGCGCCGGCCGGCTTCGGCCGCCAGCATGTGGCGCCGCTGATCCCCTCTTTCCTCGCCGAGCATCGCGATGTGACGCTGACGCTGAACCTGAACGACCGCGTGGTCGACCTGATCGGTGAAGGCATCGACGTCGCGATCCGGATTGCCGACTTGTCGGACTCCAGCCTGGTCGGCGTGAAGCTGGCAGACAACCGCCGCGTGGTGGTCGGCTCGCCCGACTACTTCCGCAAGCATGGCCGACCCAAGACGCCGGACGAACTGTCGCGGCATAACTGCCTGGCCTTCTCCAGCGCCGGCAGCCAGCGCGGCTGGACCTTCC
>JACCDR011615715.1_pt1 | contig 12043 bp, 8 predicted proteins | sample 7446431 | NCBI WGS metagenome assembly JACCDR01 (sample SAMN15323443, study PRJNA562643) | freshwater metagenome | isolation source: river surface water | place: USA:Blue River Watershed | collected 2017-08-17
CTGCCTGTTCTTTTCTTAAGGCTTCCAGTTCTGCCATTTCATTCATTTGGCAACCCCGCTAGTTTTACGTTTTCTACGTTCTTCTAGCTCGGCCTTTTCTGCTGGAGTCAGCGATCTTTTTGGTGTCGAGGGTGCTGCAGCTGGAGCCGCTTTGTTTCCTGGTCGGATAGGTGTCCTTCCAGCTTCCATATCTTCCATAGTCATTGGCGAATAGCCGTTTTCTAGCAGTTTACTATTGATGGTTTGCAATAACTTTTCTTTGGTTGCTTGCATCCGAATCTTAAATTGGCCAGGATCTAAATCTGGAGTGGGCAGCGTTGACTGAATGTTTTTTCGCTCCTTATCAGAAGCCGCTGTTCCTGACATGGCTTTTACATATTCAATCAAATCTCTTTCGGAGTCATTTCTGAGGCGATCAAATTCCGGTGAAACATCTTTACCGTATTTTGATTTAAGTCCGTATATTTTCCCTGCCGTTGGCCCCGCATAACCGTCTTTATAAGCCTTATCAAAATCATCTTCCATGCGCTTAAATATGCCCATTTGCGCTTGGCCGGTGTAGGCTGTGGCATTGGCAGCGCCTTCGGTTTTTTTCAGCGCAGTTGATCCTGCAGGTTCGGCCATGTGCGCCTTGCCTTCGATCTTCGTTTCCAGAGTGCCATCCTGATTGGTCCGATACCAATATTGGTCTCCGTTTGGTGCTACCTGGCCTCTTTTCCATTCCGCAACCTTTGGCGCTGCAGTCGCTCCAGGATGTTTCGTCCTCGACTTGATGTATTCCATAACCTGTGGATCGATCAAAGGCTCTTTTGCCAAACTTTGAATCCCACCTAAAGCTTTCGTGGATGAATCAATATAGGGCTGAACGCTAGGAGTTTTCCCATGCACCGTCCCTAGCTGCGCCATGCCTCCAGCGATCCCCTGAAGCCCTGCCGTTTCGATGGCACCTTTCCCATAGATATATTGGGGATCGTCCTTCCCCATACTTCGCTTGCTTTCTAAGTAATTTCTAACTCGTTCGTCCATATCAAAGGGATCATATTTACCAGTCGCCATAGTACTTTTCCCTTTCGTCCAGCTCATTCTTATTCATCCAACGGCCCTTTTTCGACATAAATTGCCGATCATCTTGAGCTAGGTTTCCTCGCCTATAATCTTGATAATCACCGTAGGCTCCAGCACCGGACATTCCAGCGTTTGTGAATCCTTGGACCGCTTGAGCTCTGTCAATATCTGCTTGCCTTGCGCCTTCTCTGCCCATTCCTAGAGCTCCAGACATCCCCTTAGCCCAGTCGTATTGGTCGCCAAATTGCTGGGATCTAATTTTGTTCGCATTAGCCCTATTAGATGCGGCCCAATTTGCTTTACTTTCAGCAAGCCTATTGCGATAGTCCCTCTCTGCCCTTGCGTTGCTATATCTCTCGCGCTCAATATCGTCCATGCGATTTCGCTCTTTGGTTCTAAAATCAGCACCATATTGCGCCAATGCATCAGACCTTCTGAGGTTCTTCTCTGCAGCTTCATTGCGAGCACCGATGTTGCGGTTGGATAACTCTTGCTCGACACCAAGGTTATAACGATTGGCGTAGTTTAAATCTTCAGCCCTTCGGTTTTCAAAATTCTGCCTTGCGTTGGCCATCCGTTGGTTGAAATTGTTGATGATCCCAGCGTTATCCTGCGCGAGATCCATTTCTTGATTATATATCTGACCACCTAACTGCGCTCCGCTCGCCAGCGCGCCAAGTCTACGACGTTGTGCGTCCGCCGCAGCTTGCATTTGCGCTTGGGCTTGCATATCACTAGAACCCTGTGCAGCTGCGAGCTGGCTAGCCATTTGGAGTCCAGCTCCTCCTTGACCGCGACGAGCAAAAGATTGTTGTAGAGCATCCAAACGGCTACGAGCATCTGCTCCAGCCCTACGTTGAGCCATCGCGCTTTCTTGTGCAGATATCGCATCATCCCCAGTTTCCCCCATCTGCATATATTTTTGCAGCGCGCTCTTCTGTGCGGCCCTACCTTGCATAGCTTCGCCCGACTGTTTTATCAGTTCAGGGCTTGCCTCGGCAATGAAAGGCGCAAGCTGTGGTGTGTATTTCCCAACCAGCTTTAAGTCCTCAGGACTGAGCCTAGACGTGTCAAACTGGGGTGCTTGCTGGGGATCCGAGTACTTGGGTTGACGTAGGGCCTCCTCGTGATACTGAGGAGGAGCGTCAATGGACACATCATAGTCGGGTGGTTTGATCTTTTCAAAAAGAGCTCGAATCTCTTTGAGCCTCTGCCGGTCGGCACCCCTCGCTCTTTCGGCATTATAAAGATTGATAAGGCCGCCTACAGCTGCAATACCGGCTACGGCTGCGATTGCTGGTAACGCCATTTAATACCCCCTTCCCGAGTTTCCAAAAGCTTTGCTCGCAACCGATCCGATGAAGTTACCACCACGAATCAGGGCCTTTTCCCATTCCTCTAAGACGCGACCTTGGCTGTCCGTCATAGGCGCTTTGTTCACATCCTTAGCCACCGTAGGCACTGGAGGTGGTGGAGGTGGGACATAATCAGGCATCATCGACATTAACTCGTTTTCATAACCAGTATTATCAAAAGTATAATTATTAGGATTATAACCTTCAGCAAATCGCCCTGCACTTATTCTTCGAGGATCCATTAATTCTTCATACGCTGCATTGAGATCATTCGCTTGGGTATCGTCAATAAAATCTTCATCAGCGAGGCCCTCGAGGGGAGGACCTTTAAAATATTTATTGATATCGACACCCTGCAATTTGGCGAGATCACCACCCTGCCTGGAGTATTTCCCGATCAAAGAGTTTCTGAGGGTATTTTTAATATCATCATAATTCACAGCACCGGCTCTTTCCAGCCCTTGAGCTCTTCGCGCTGCCGCGTTATCCATGATCTCTTTGATTCTTGCTCTTGCGGTTGCGTTGGCCTTCTCATTCGCTGCCGTTCCGCGACCTATGACATCCTGGAGATACTTATCCTTGTCGAAGGTCGGTGCTGCGCTAGGTAGCGTTCCAGCAACTTTCCCCTCACCACCCAAGCCCAACATCGCGTTGATGGCGTTGAAGCGATTGGCCTCCGATGCGTCATAGAAGGCGTCAGCTGTCACGTCCCCACTGGCTATTTTGGCGTAATTGGCAGGATCGAGACCAAAAGCCGCAATCGCTTCCGGTGTCAGGTATTTCATCAGTTCAGGGTTTGCGGCAACGGTTTGGTCAATCCCTGTTTTAATACCAGGATCAGCCATCCCTCCTGCGACTTTCGAGGCGCGGTAGGCAGGATCATTCTGCAATTTAGTGATTTCATCTTGGAAGGCTTTGAGCTCGCCCGCGTTGGTGCCTTCGAGATCTCCACGAATTTTCGTCAAGTAATCACTTGCGGCTTTTTTCGCAGCTTCCAGCCTGGTATTTCCAGTGGTCGAGACCTGCTTCTCAAGTCCCTTCTCGGGATCATAAAATTCATCGGTCTTTTTGATAATATCTTGCTGTTTCCCCTGCAGTCCTCGCAGATTTGAATAAAAGTTGGGATCACTCTGTAAAGTCCCAATATCAAACTGAGCCGCACCCCTGGAATAGGAAGGTCCGTATTGCGAGCGAAAATAGCCAGTCAACCCAGGCTCGGATCCCAGCTTTTCAATCTCAGAAACATAGGGATTGGTTTTAGCCTCGAATTTCGCCACAGGATTGATGGTTTTTTGAGAAACTAACGACCCAACTTTCCCTTGCAAATCCTTATCACCACCGGCAGCTTTTTCAATATCCGAGGTCCCAATGTCATAATTTTGCTTTGCAGATTCACTAGCCACATAGCTATTGGCTTCATCTTGCAAAGCTTTTTCATTGCTGGCCAGCTTTTGACCAATATCCGCAAAAGGCTTAAATGCTGACCTTGGCCGCGCCTGTGCTGCAGCGAAGGCCGCTTGGTTGGCACTGGAAGAATTGTCTACGGTCGCACTCGCTCCACCATTCGAGCTCCCAGGCCCACCACCCGCGCCCACATCACCATCGGTGGTGCTCTTTTGCTCACCCTGGCTCCCTTGGCCTTGCGATTGGCCTTGTTGTTGTTGTCCCCCTTCAGGTTGGCCAAAGACATTGATCTTGTCGTTCATGACATTGAGAATTTTGTCAAAAGCATAGGCCATCAGCGTTGCTCCTCAATCAAATCTCGGGCTGGCTTGGCGGTTGGCAGTGCTGGCATGTCCTGGGATTCACTCCCTGGAGGCATTTCGCCAGGAGGCGGGGGAGTGGTCGGCTGTAAACCGCCTTCAGGCATTTTACCAGTTCGGATCATGGCCGTTAAGCTGGGATCCTGCTGCAACGCGAGATTGTAATGCTCCTCAATATGCGCCAAAAACAATTCAATCATCCTGCCTTGCATCCTGATTTTGGGATCAGATAAAGCTGCAGCATGTTTCTGAATATGCTTTGGATGATCGTCCGTAATCAGGCTTGGAACCTGCACACCTTTGGATAATTCCTCGTTTTCTGCCTCAATCAAATCATCTTCGGTCAGTTCATCCTGATACATTTTTTGAAGGGGCTGGCCTTCCAAAATAGATACATATTTTCCCCAAAGATCCTTTGGCATTTGTAGCAATTTCTCGCCTACTTCGAGCCTTCCCGCGATGGTTTGCATCAAAGGATTTTGTGTCGCGATCCTGATCCCCGAGATCGATCTCAGCTGTTCTCCAGTGTAGGCCTTGGGTTGCACCTGGTTATTGGTCCCAGACATCATCACTTGGCGTTCGACACCTGGGCCAAAGACGACATAGCAGTTGATCGCATGTTTGATGGTCCGAGACAGACAGTCGTCCAAAGATTCCTGCAAAGAAGTGGAAAACTCGATGGCGTTGGCCGAGAGGGTTGCAATGGCCACACCACTGCTTGCACCTGATGGGGGAGCTCCACGAAGGGCTCCGTTCAGGTTCATCATCTCCATCATTTGCTCTTTGAGCATGTCGGCATACTTGAAAGTCTCAGGACTGCTTTGGACCAAATTCATGGCCTCAGGCTTCCCACCACCTGGAATATTCTGTGGGGTGTAGAATGTAAAACGCATCCCCCCAATCTCTTGGACGTTCACATTTGCCGATCTTGGCACCGCAACATTTTGCACCGCAAAGGCCGCCTGGTTCGACGATATGGCGCTGATCGAGTTGTCATACATCTCTTGGCAAGCCATCAGGTTTGTGAACTGAGGATAGCCTAGCGTGGTTCCCATGACCTGCTCAGGAATCATCGGCTCTACAGGGATCGTCCCATAAGCGTTATAACCGTCATAGTAGACGCACTTCTCACCGCTATACATGAGCATACGCCCCTTGGGCACTGCCGGACATGGCCTGATATAGAGCTCGTAGCAGTAGATCATATCTTCGTTTTGCGTCACGCGCTCAAACCAAGTTTTAACTCCCGCGACCGTAGCCGCGCTAGGGATCGCCAAGATTTCGTCGGTGAGCTCGGGGTGCTGGGCAATAAGATCCCACCGGCTTCGCATCGTCTTGACTTCCACCCAAGGGATATCGTCCCAGACTGGGACAGTCGAGTCATAGTAGACATCGAAAGGCGTATGGATCGAGATGTCCACCGCACCATCGAGAATCACCGCACCATCTTCATCGAGGATCGGATCCTTGTCGCCTCGGTCCGTCCTCAGTCTCGTGTAGGTAAAGGCAATCCCCGCCACAATCGCACACTCTGCCAACTGCTTTTTCTTATGGTTGAGCCGTTGCTGTTCGACAATCTGCGAAGCGACTGCATTCCCAAGTTTGATGGTGTCCATGATCTCAGCGTCCATGACTTCCGCCATGCACTTCACCGAGATGGGATTTTTCGTGACCAGCGTCACCATCTGCCTGGTCATGGTCCGCGCCTGAGGGGTATACATCCGTATCAACTCACCTTGGACACCTTCCATAATGAGCGAAGTATCCCAACTTCCAGGATGAAGGACTGGGGAGTAATAGGCCAGGATATTACGCACCCAGGATGTCCTAAATGGCGAGCTCGAATAGATCCCCCACTCGCTATGGATCCTTGCAAGCTGCGAGATGATTTTTTTTGGTTCGTCCAATAGCCAGTATTCGTTTTTCAACGAGTCACCCTTTCCGCGTAGGCTCTTAAGGCCCAACTCTGCGCTTGCAGGTTGATGGCCTCACCTGCTTCCGTATGTGTCATGTAAGTTTGGATAAAAGTTGTCCGTTGTTGCTGGATCGGGACATAGATACGGCATATAGGGGCCGGTGCTGTCCCGATCGGCAAATCAATCCCATTGCCCTGCCCAAAGAAGTCAAAAGCCCATGGGAAAAAACCCCAGCCAGCGCGGTTCCAAAGGGCTTCCCACGTGATCGCGTTTGATCCCAAATAGGTGTCACCTGTAAAAAAGAGATTGATCCTTGAGCATTGATCGCTTCGAAAGTGTAACTGAGTTTGAGCAAATTGCTTAGTTCTTCCAGTCAATCCCGCGTGAAAAGGTGCTGTCCCAATCACCGAGCGAATCGATTTGTAAAATATTGGAGTGTCCCCAGCGATCAAAGTGGTAGGCACCTGCAAACTGCAGGAATATTGATTCACACCAATCACTGATGGTGTAGATCTGATGCGATTAATGACATTTCCCGAAACCAGGATATCTCCCGCTTCAGGGATGATCCCTACCACCGAAAAAGAAATATCAGTGGCGCTTGGGCTCACTGATAAAATCGTAGAACTATAGAATTGATCTGAGAAGTCGATCCTAGTTTGAGATTTTCTTTCGATCAAGATCTGATTGGTGAGATTTATAAGATAAAGCGTGTCCTCTGGTCCCACCACTCCCGAGATAAAAAGCTTATCCCAGGTGGTCCATTCATCGGTCAAATTGTTATAAATATGACAGACCGATAACGTAGGATCATTAGGCTTAGAGCAAGTCAGAAGATAAAGCCTCTCACTCTCATAGGCCACGCCATGGGACAGCGTGTCGGGCCTTCCCAAAATCGGCCTGATATCCTCCTCGATCTTTCGCGAGATAATGTTGACGGCTGTTTCTGAGATCAGCACCACGCCTACGTTGCTGAGCATGGCGACTTGGTTATTTATCACGCTGACCGTATCCGTCCCCGCGCACAAAACGGTGGAATCTAGGATCGTCACCACAAAGTTTTGCGGACTATCACCGGACAGCCTAAAAACCCCATCCTCTTTGATAACAATCACCGAATCCCGAAGGGCTTTGATGCGAAGGATCGCCTGGTTTTCAGACCCCACTGGAATAAAGTTTAAGAGAGGCACCGCTTCGGGCTCACTTAGCTTCGAGATATAAATATGATGGCGCTGGTTCACAGTCCCCGAGGTGACTTGGGTCCCAGTTGAGAAGGAATTGGGCAAGGGCGGGCTAAAAGCTGACCCCGCAAGTGCAGGATTTGCTCTCAAGGCAAGTTGGGTGGGAAAATACCGAGCGAAAATCCCGATTTGGCCTGGGACTTCGGAAAAATCCGAAAGATATTTACCATAACAAAGGCCTCCAGGGTTTCTGGAGATGGCTTTGACAAGTCCCTGCGCGGTTTCCGCTAAAGACACCGCAAAGCTGGAGCTCTGACTAAGTTTGAAGATGGGTTGACCACCACTATCAGAAAGACCTTCAAAAAACAGACTGGTTGGTGTCCCTGATCCCACGAGTGTGGCCGTGAATTGGGTTGCTGTCACTCCACTAATCACCGCGCCTTGGTTGGCGTAGGATCCCCCCACAATATTGCTGAAAAACAGCAAATCGCCATTGGAAAAACCATGTCCCGAATAGGTCACTGTGATGGTGGCCCCACCTGAAACGGAATTGGTCCAGGTCAGCTGGTTCCCAACGCCTGTGCGAGCGATGTAGGTTTCATCGACTGTGCTCAAATCGACGATGCGAAGAATGATTTGGTCACCGTTGGCGATCTTTGTGGGATCAACAATCGCTGTTTCGATAAAAGCATGGGTGACACAATCGGAATAAAATGCATAATTCTTGAAGAGACACATGTCCGTAGGCTTGGGGATCCCATAATTGGCTTGGGACTCCCCTTCCTGCGTGTTCTCGTTCGTGTAGAGCTCCGCACCACGAAGGAGATCAGGGGTGGTGTCGGTGAATTGTAGGACATTGGTCGCTATTTCTGTAGCTGTCAGCGTCCTCTGCGCCAAAAACTTGTAGGTGCTAAAGGGATCAACCGAGACCGATTGCTGGTCATTGCGGTATACCTGCACAAACCATCCTTGGGACACGTCCGCGCACTCTTCAGGCACCGTAGTTTCCAAGAGGACTGCCGAGCTCAAGGCCCAGTTGATGGTCCCTGATGTGGGATCCCCGCTCGCGACTGAGTATTGGAAGGTGTTGGGATCGACGATGGTCACCAAAAAGGTGCCATTCGCATCAGCATCAGCCGCACCATAAAGCTGCAGGTAGCTCGATGCAACCAAGCCATGGGAAGGGCTTGCGACCGTAACGGTCCATGGGCCCACTCCAGCCGAGGTATAGGAAACTCCAGTGGTGGCGGTATTGAGGATCGTCGCGACATCGCTCGGAGCTCCGAGGATCAAGTTGTCATTGGCGTCTTTCCTGCCAAAAAGAATGCGGTAGCTCACACTCTTATCAGGTCCGAACCAGCTGGCCACGCTTCCAGGGATGAACACCGCTGTCAGGTCGGCTCCAGGAGGTGCGCTAGCACTCGCGACCAGGCTATCAAACGATGTCAGCTTTTTGACCCCTGTAATGGTAGTGAAATAGAGGTTTTCACTAGCTTGCATGGTCCGAGGTATTCGGCTTCCAGTGATTGAAACAGTGGTCCCAGTTTCCAGGCCATTAACTGTCTCGCTCCCAGTCTCATTGGGTGCCGTTCCGGTATCTGTATAATGCGACACCTTGTCTGTATAAAATGCAATGAGAGTGTTTTCGTACTTCTCAAGGCCCTTGAGGGTTCCAGTTCCAGGGGTGTAGTATCCATAAAACCCCCTGCGCTTACTCACAATAAAATCATTCCCGACAGTCACGTTTAAAGCAGTTTCTAAAGCACCATCAGGCACCTCAAAGCTGTTTCGCTGGGCATAGCGGCCCTTAAATTGTCTGATCTCGGGATAGTTATAGCTCATGGGGGACCAATCCACCGTCTTTGGCTGAATTTGTTGCCACGCACAAGAGACCTGCGATTAATCACAATCACTGGCTCGCCATCGATGCGCGGGGACATGATCGACTTGAAGTCCTTTTCCTCTTGGGGGATATCTTGTCGATTGATAAGGTTTGCTGCCTCATAGTCACCGATCGCCATCAGGATGCGGTAAGCAGTATGAGACCGAATCAGGCCAATGGCCTCATTAGGGATTTGGTTAAGAACAGGGCTATACCCTGGGGGACACACATAATCATTGATCGACAGATTGCTCGGGACATCTCCCTCGGTGAAAGACAGGGTGTTGCCGTTGATACTTTGGATCACCTTGTCAAACTCAAGGATCGAACTCCCGCTTTTCTTTTTCACAAAATCAATCTCGGACCCTGTGGTGCAATAGCTCGGTATGCTTGTGAGCGTGACCAAATCAAATCCCGCTTGGGCATAAGAAATATTGCTCACCACTCCGGCAGTCGAGACTGTCATTAATTTGCTAGGTGGAAGCCTCCACCACATTTCCAGCGATATGCTTGAGGGGTTGTCTGGGACGCTGGGGACCAACTTGATTTGATCGCCATGGAAGAGAAACCCAGCGACCGAGGTGGAATTGATATAAAACGGCAAATCCTCAAGGGCTATCAGAGGCAAGCTGCGCTTATTGCCGTTATTGTCGGTGATCGCTAAGTCTCTCAATCCCCGCGCCATCCCTCGGTAGGGGATATCATAAAGATCCTGGCTCGCCACAATGGGGATCACACTTCTGCGAAGGAAAAACTCGGTATCAAAGCTTTCAATCAAGGACACAATTCGAGAAGATACAATTTCATCAGCCAACGCTAAGATATCAGTGTCCGTCAGCAATGGTTGGCTGGCCGGAACACTCACCGATCTCTTCACAGCTGTTAAAATTTCATCAGAAGTAATCATGCGAGTGTTTTCTTCTCTTTAGGTTTTCCAAAATCCATGCGAGCGATGATCTTTTTAGATTTACCTTGGGCAGGTGCCTTATTCTTCATTTTGAAGAATTTTTGCATCGTTTCCGTCATATCCTCGCCCTCAGGCTCCGAAGCGTTTTCCTCCTCCTCCGTGATCCCGCCTAGGTGCTCCAGCTTTTCCTCTTCTGGAGTTTCCATGGATTCGTGGAGTTGTTCGGTGATGTTGACAGCGGTATCCTTTTCACCGCTGGCTTCCAGCTCAAACATCTGTTTAATAAGCTCTTTGAGAGCCGCCATTTTTTTGTCTTTGACTAACATATCGGTGTGCATTTTTACCCCACGTTTAATTTCACAGTTTGACCAGATTCTTGCTCCATTTTAGACCTAACAGCCAAAACCCAGTCTGTTTTTAAAAGCACTTCACAATCTGCCCATTTCTTTATTTCTCGTAAGGAACCATTTTTATAATATAGAATCATTTTATCCTGATTTTCGTCATATTTGTGACCAACAATTTTAGTGTAATTCCAAAATATTTTCCTTTTCCAACGAAACAGATATTCCATATTTAACTAGCTCGCATAAGATAAACAGCATTGATGTAAGTTGGGATGATCGAAAATGAAGTCGGAGATGCTGATCCAACCGTAATTGTGGCAAGCGTTCCGCTGAAAGATCCGCTACCGCTAAAGGACTGAGCTGCAGCTGTTAAACTAAATGAGTGATTGTGAGACATCGATATAGACGCTCCAGAAGTCGTTCCAGAATACGTATGATCGTGACCACCGTCTAAAGCCACAGACATATTGTTCGTAAGTTGAGAACTAGCGTTATTTGAATTCCCCGTCAAAAAAGCCGCGTTTCCGTATGATGTTCCAGTCCCGTTGGTTGGAACGAAGGGTAAACCAGTGTGGTTGTGATTGCCTACAGCCGAAGTTGACCCGCTAAATGTGTGGGTATGGCTTAAATCGGTATTGTTGATCGATCCTGAAACTCCGCTTGCTGAGTTGGATCCTGAAACACTTACCGAACCAGCTGGAGTATACGAAGTGCTGACTTGTGGGATATTGGCTGAAGCAAGAGTCACCGAGGTGGAGTTACTGGTTATTGTCGCGCTTGAAGTGGTATTTCCCCTTAAAAAAACGAGGTTGCTGATGTTTGGAACCACCTGTCCCGACATCGGACCAGCCACAAGGGTTTGACCTTGGCAGAGCACAAAGCCATTGGAATCGGGCGTGGTCGTCGCGACCGTTGAATAGGCTCCTGTCATATGGGGGAATGTTGCAATCACCGAACCTATCGGCAATAAGCCTACACCACTCCATGTAGGAGGTGCCACGCCATTGGTTCTTAAGACCTGGCCGCTGGTGCCAGCTGCAAGCCTATTAGCCGCGCCTCCAACCCCACCATAAATGATGTCACCCTCAGTGGTCATGGGATTGGTGAGGGGAGTTGACCAAGTTAAACCCGAAGCCTGTGCTGAATCTGCCGTGAGGACCGTCCCATTGGATCCCACAGCCACGCGAATGTTGTCAGTGCCATCATGGGCAATCAAATCACCCTTGGTGGTCGTAGGCGCGAGCGCATCAAAAGCTGCAGTCGCAGTGGTGTTACCAGTCCCACCGTTCCCAATCGGTAGGGTTCCAGTTACTCCAGTCGTCAGAGGTAAGCCTGTTAAATTCGTCGCGACTCCGCTTGCTGGCGTCCCCAAAATCGGAGTAATCAAGGCCGGTGAATTCGCAAAAACCAGGCTCCCCGATCCTGTCTCGTCCGTGATTGCGCTTGCTAGGTTTGCGCTTGATGGTGTTCCGAGCCATGTTGCTACCCCCGCTCCAAGAGAGGTGATACCTGTTCCACCGTTGGCGACCGGAAGGGTTCCAGTGACATCGGTGGTGAGAGATATGGGATAAATCGCAACCGTCCCACTCCCTGGAAAAACAGCGGTCCCATTGACCCCAGTCCCACC
>JACCDR010759054.1_pt1 | contig 12040 bp, 23 predicted proteins | sample 7446431 | NCBI WGS metagenome assembly JACCDR01 (sample SAMN15323443, study PRJNA562643) | freshwater metagenome | isolation source: river surface water | place: USA:Blue River Watershed | collected 2017-08-17
CAGCTAGCAGGAAAATACGAATAATATCAATATCTTTGGTATCGACACCCTTATGATATATGCTGACATTTTCAAATTCTAATGATTCATCAACCATCTTAATCCAAAAGTCACCATTAAAACACTTGATCATATTTTTAGCTTTTCTACGAAGTTGAAAATGCCACATATTAGTGAACTTATATTCAGGGTATTGAAACCCCCTATCATTAGCGTGGATAGTATATGTTGAATATAATGTACGGTAATGCATATCAGCAATAGCAAAGCACACAAGACCAATAAGGGCGCACATTACTACAACAAGAATGTTTAACAGAATAATTTCGGTCATACATATAATTCCTCTGAATAGAGGAATACAGTATCATATCAAAATAGTTGAGTCAACTAAGCTATGGAAAAAATTCGATGACCTAAATCGGTCTTTTTTCCAGTATCTTGAGGATTAACTTTAATGAGTTTGTTGGCACCCTTGAATAGGATACCGTCGGGGGTTACACGCTTTACAACATACATTTTGTTGGTAGACTTGGAGTACACACGATCACCAGCTTGGAGAGATTGCCCCTCCTTGTCACGCATCTTATCAATAAACTCATCACGAGTACGAGTTTTATCCAAAGTATCTTTACTGAAACGTTCCCTATCATCAACGCCAGCAGCCTGCCAATCATCTGGGGCTTTAAATACTTCAACTAAAATATCACGAACCTTCATGTGTAATTACCTCTAATCTAGAATATTTATTCGTTCTGGGACGTAATTAAGATTTACACGAAACTGTGATTCTAATATCTCAAATATCGTTTTTCTCTGTTTTCTTTTAGCGTAAAGGGCTATACAAAAAATGGTCCTACACAAATGAAACCAAGCAACTTCAATTTGTTTTCTATACATCGTATATGCTTCACCAACTTTGGCCTCGTCCTCAAGATCAATCACATAGAAAGTTTTAAACAATCTAATTAAAAAATCATCATCTTTCCAATTCATCGTTGAATACGATACCGCATCCGCCAAAGTATTAATGTCACAAACTTCTGGAAAATCCGTTAACCAAAAATCAGTGCTTATACTTTTTATGAAATTAAATGCTTGATTTTCATAGTATTTGTGGCTGAATTTCAGTTCATGATCAAAAAACAATAAGCTTTCATTGATACTAAGCCCACCAGTACTATATACGGTGTTAATCCCAATACTGGTTGACTTAATTATACTTCTCCACCGCTTCAAATAAGCTTCCTGAAATATAACTTTTCGATAGTTACTAATCATCATTTTTAGACATATCAATAAAATTAAAAGCCATTGATTCTATATCGTAATAAAACGGTTCATCTTCAATAATGTTAAAAACCATATCTCTCTGCCTCTTAGAACCATATAAGCAGGCCCCATACAAACAGTACCCCAAGATACGCATTAATTCCTGACACGCCTCAAATAAAGCATCAAATTCTTTCGACTTTACATCTAGAGTCTTGTGTGAGATAGTCAAATCTTGCAAAGCTCTAAGTAAAAATATTAAGAATACTTCATTCTGATCAACCAAATTATGCTTAATGTGCTTTAAAGTATACTCCAACTGCCGCATATTTGTAGCGGAAAACAAAACATTTTGTATTGTCCAAAAATTACTACGCAACACCGCTTCTAATTCTTGAAACCACGTATTAACTACATGCTTCTCCAAAAATAAAGAAAACTCACGATACACTATACGTTTTGTGGTAGGGTCAATATACGATGGGAACTTAACCGGCAAGCTAATAGTGCGTGAGCCATCAAACGTACTAGCGGCTTTCCTAAGTTTAAACCTGATAACATTTTTAGTGTGATATTTCATTACATCAATACCATACTATCAAGCTTATCCATATCAACATTCCTGTTGTACAACTCCTTGATAATTCTCAAAACCATAATCATACAATCAAGCTGATACTGGATAAGATTATCTAAATCCTTAGCATCCATTCTATGACTCTCGGCCTCCTGAAGGAACCCATACTCGTATTCTTTACCACGCAAAATAGCATAATAGTTCTTTAACCACGCAGTCGGCATCTTCTCAATCATGTCAATAAATCGAGCCTCAACATCAGGGTTATCCATATTAACGATAACAGAATCATTCAAAATTAGCATAATTTACTCCAAAATCAACATCATCTAAATCAATTTCTATCTTAGGTTCCGAGAATAAGCCGTTTTCATTAATTGTGGTATATGCGTTTTCTATACCATAATAATTAATTCCTATTATTTCATGCTCAATAACAGGTAGAACTTGCTTAAGTTGTTTATATGAGCATACATTAAGATATGGAAACATGCAATACATTACGGCCCAGCCAATATACCTGAACTTGAATAACAGTTCTGGACTTAAGGCATTTTGAAAAAATGCATATAACTTTACAAAATCAAAAAAATCGAGACCTTGTAATGAGAGCAAGAACGGTTCTCTGTTTTCCCATTTACGAATAGCAATATCAACTAGTTCAGATTCAGTCTCAGAACTGTGTAACTTAATCCAAAAATCATCCCAATAATCAATATTGTCTATAAACTCTTGAACTTCCCTACTAATCTTTTCAGGAGTTAAGAAAAACGTGGCTTTAACGAAATCAACATAATACCGCCTATCCGATACATTGGTGGACCCCACATTATAAGTAACAGAAAAATTTACGGAAGGGTACATTACAGCATAAGTGCCATCATTACGCTTAAAATGCTTACGTCGAAATCGTAATTTGCAGTTGTCAAACATGTAAAGTCTCCAACATTAGTTGAAGATTATACATTCAATAATTTTAGAAAGTCAAGAAATAGTTTACTTTAAACCAAGCAAATTAATAGCATACTGAATAAACTGCTCCCAATCTTTGTCTTCATCAAAACGACGATCCTGATCAACTCGATCACGGAAATCATCCTCATCAATATTTTCCTGACGAGCATACTTCCTCAACGCCAATTTAACCTTACTAGATATCTGAGCACGCCTATTGTACAAAGCATATACCAACCACTGGAAATCTTCCGGCCTCATATACCGAGAACCAACAAGCTTACCAAACAACGCATTTAATGTCTCTTCAACATCACCATAATCATCATCAGCTACAACCTTATGTGCATCAGCAGCCTTGGAGAAAAATTGTCCAACCTTCTTCACATAATCCTGACGACCTAACTCCCTATCCGCACCCAACGCATAAATGAAAACGAAACGATTGATAGCTTCCAACACAGTATTAAACTGCTGCTCATATCCTTCACCACCAGCTACACGAAACTCAATATACCCATCCTTAGATATGTTAAAGGTCTTATACTTATCCCGACTCATATTGCGATTCATATAAGCAACCAATGAATCAAAATTCTTACCACTAATACCCTTACCACGAGCATCAGCTACCATAGAATCATAATGCCTAGCAGCATACTCATTGTCCTCACGGTTAAACATCCCCAATACATAATCCTCACCCATAAACAAAGCCATCTTGAAAAAATCTAAATCGTCTTTGTTTATCCCATCAATGCTTATGTTTATGTGCAATCCACATGTATCATTCGTACCACCATTACTCTGTATCCAATCAAAGTAATACCTCAATACATCCTCAATCTCAGAATAAGGCGCAGGACGAGTAATAATCTCTACAGCCTCATACCTCTCAGGTGCATGAACAGAACCATCACCCTCAACATGATGCAAATACTTACCTTTCTTAATAGCAGCAGTTACATTGTCATAAATCATATCCGGGTCATGATAATCCTCAACCTCTGGATCACCAAAATCATCCCACGGAACATAACACTCAAACTCAAACCCAATCTTTACAGCAGACGAAATATCCTTAATCGCAGTCAAAATACGACTATCACTCATCTTCAATTCCAATACAGGCTGCATCACTTCAAATAACTTCATCACCAGTCTCCAGTGTAATAATATTTATTACACCCCCCACAAAAAAGGGGCCTAAGCCCCCATCAATCAACAGAACTATTGTCCCCACTATAACTATCCCGCTTATCATCAGATAAAATAATAGCTGGCATTAACACCCTAGTTAAAAACTTATCATCCCTAGTTGTATCACCACCCGAACTTAAATGAATAATATTCCCACGATTACGCCTATGAACCCATGCACCATAAATCATCGACACCAACAAATACAACACACCACCACAAAAAAACGCGAACCAATTAAACTCACCGATTAGACAAATAACCCCAATCAGACAAACTAATACAAAACCTTTAAATGCAAATGTCATATTACCCCCGATCATCCTTAAGCGCACGGATGGCGGCGGCGCATTCTTCGATTGCTCCCTTTGAATCTGGAATCCAGACGTAGCATGTTTCTTCGTTGATTAGCGATTCACACACTTCAGCACACCGTTCGATGGTTCTGGCCTCAATCATGCGAGCAAATAGTATTTGCGTCGGTGATCCGTTGAAGTACGCAGAGGCCCACAAGTCAAGAATCTCATCATCTGTCATATTGTCACCATCTAAGCAAAATTAATAAACAATAACACTAAACCCAATGCCACCACAAAACTAATCAAATCCCTATAAACATACAAAATATATCTTAACATAAACTATCTCCTACCACCCACAAAATACGACACCTTCAATCCAAACCTTTTAGCAGGATCAGGATAAGCACCCTCATCCTCGTACTTCTTCCATAATCCCATCCGCCACTCATTGTAAGTACATCCCAACTCCTTAAACCACTCACGATGACGCTTCTCTTCACCAGTAGTAGATTCAGGATAAGATTCCCCAAAATACTCACTATAATTCGGCACTCGCTTATCCATAATCGACACCCGCTTATTCCGCTTACTCATACCTCATACACCGCAGTTGTCACAATACCAAGCTGGTGAATCGTGCTAATCTTCCCTAAAGACTCAATCGAATCAAAACCATATTTACCTTTGATTCGATCCATCCACCCATCCAAAACCTGTTCCTTGATCTGATGCATAACCTCAATATTCGGCTCCGAACGTCTGCCATCATCCTCAAATTCCAATACCGCAACCAACTCATATACCCCACCGCCCTTGTCTTCAGGTAAAACATATAACTGATTACGACACATCTGACCATGACTCTTAAGTATATCCACAACCGGACGTTCAACCTCATCCACGGCCTCTTCAGATACAGTACGGGGATCATTGTAGTTCTCATGCAATAACTCCCAATTCGGTTCCTCACCCTTAGCCAAATAGTGAAAACCAAACCGCATAACCCAACTCTGAGCACTCTCACTTTCAATTTTATTCATAGACATTATCAACTCCGCTTATACAATAACCCAGTCTCTTTCGTCTCAACTAAATCAATTCCAATCTTATCAGTGTAATCAACAATGCCAATACCATAACCCCTAAAATATCCCTCTGCCCAACTATCAATAACATCCTTAATCTCATAAAACTTATCAACGTCAGGCTGGTCACCAAATCCATTCGCCACACTTATAACCACCGATAAATCATACCCATCAACAACAATCTCCCGATGATTTAAATATATCCCATCAATAGGATAATCGTCTAAAATAGAACGAATACTATCAAGTAACTTAAACCTATCATCATGTCTGGAAAAATGAGAAACCATTACATTAAGATTGGAAGGATAACAACTAATCTCATAATAAAAACTAATCAACATCTTCCAAACCATCTTCTCTCCACGCCCAACTAATTTAATATCCATCAGCCCCTCGCACACAAAACACTTGAACTATACTCTAACTTAACTTCCATCCTATCATAATCAATAAACCCAACCAAATTGTTGTCCACAAAAATCTTATCCACAAATCCCTTGATAACATCATCCTTCACTTTATACAACAACTCATAACTAGGATATACCTTACTCTCATATCCTATCTCAACTACTAAAGTCTGCGGACCATACCTATCATTCAATAAAAAATAATCAACCATCAAAGTAGCATCTTCATCCAAAATATCCGCAATACGATCCATCGCCTCTAAAGTTTCAGTAGCTACTAAATCCGTATACTTGAACTTCACCAGCTTCAAATCAGATTCCAATCCCTTAACACCATAGAATATCCTACAATTTATACTCCACCCACCATGAACCTCATCAATCTTTATCTCACTCATACCCACTTCCCCAAATATCCCATCAACCTTTCCCACACATTGTAAAATTCCTCTACACTAATAACCTCTATAGCAATACGTTCACTATTCAAAGCAGTATGCAACTCAATATACTTCCTCATAGCAACCATATCACGAAATTCAACTTCCATAGGCTTACCTATAAAACTATCATCCCGACCACGAATCTGTAACTTCGCCCTAATCATACCTCAATCCCTCAACTTATACGATACCCCAAATCCATATACACTACGGTCAGGTATCGGTAACACCATTATATTAACATTAATACGATTGTCAATACCCCCAACACGAATATACGGCGCACCTACAATCGGAAATCCATACCCACTACTTAAACCCACCATTATACCAACACCAAATAAATCATCACGATCACTCTCCCATCCAATCATCCCCTGTATAGCTACATTACAATGACTGTTCCTAAATACCCCAACATACTTATAACGATACTCATTGTCAAATACCCTATATCCCATACCCGGATTAAACTCACACTCCCCATCCTCCCTACGCTCATGATACGAAAATAACGGACTAAACAAATAATCATCAGAACCATATACAACATCACTTACACAAAACCCTACAACAATCAAAAATATTCCCCAAAAATTTTTCATAGCCTTTCTCCAAATAAGTTAAAATATTTAACCATCTGTAAAAAAGACAAACTTAATTTTTAGATCAACATACACACCTACCATTTAAAGCAGATTAAAACACTTAATAAGCTTTTAAAAGCAGATGAAAAGAATTGTTGTACAATCGTTGTAAGGGCTGTTGTAATAACATAAAAGGTATTTTACAAAATTGTTGTAATAACATAAAAGGTATTTTACAAAAATTGTTGTATGATTGTTGTGCGGTCGAGCGCCGGGGGGAGGGGGCTTGTCAAGAGAAAAATAAAACAAATTTTTTATTTCCCAAACTTATTTTTTAGTTTGACAAATGGGGAGAGCCATGCTAGGCCCTCCCCTATGCCCATCATGCCGCCTCTGCTACGTCATCGGTAGTGGTGGCAGTCTGGCCACCGTTGAGCAGGAAGTTTACCGCAGCCTGCGCCTTACTTGCGGCAGTCATGATTGCATTCTTATCGCCCTTCATGATGCGAAGCCAGCCTGCAAGGTACTGGGCATGGTTGTCATTGAAGCCCGTATGTACGCCCGTATGCGCCGCTAGGAAGCACGATCCCAGTTCTGCCACCAGTTCCTCAAAGGCGTAGGAATCATCCCCAAAACGGCTGGTATTAAGCCCACGGTCCAGACGGCTGCTATGCCCGGTCCAGTGTACCAGTTCATGCATGAGGGTGGCATAGTAGTCCATTTCGGTATGGAACTGGTCACGGGTCGGCATCTGGATACGGTCTTGCGAAGGCATGTAGAATGCCCGGTCGCCACCGTGCGTGATAACTGCCCCGGATGCTGCAATCAGAGCATCGGCAATCTGATTGACTGCAAACGGCTTGACCGATTCCACAACGGGAGGGGAATACCCGTCTACTTGTGCTGCATTGAATACGGAAGCAGCCGCCCAGCCGAACAACCGCTGTTCATCGGTTTGCTTATCCTTACCGAACAACGGGCGGATGATGGTCGTTCCCTTTTCGCCCTTGCGTACTTGTGCGCCTACTTCCTGCCATTGGTTATAGGTGCCCCACATGCCGCCACCCATCGTCATGAGGATAAGGAAGTTTAGGCCGCTGTATACCTTGCCGGTATGTACATTAGTGGCCAGATTGCCGCCGACCATGTTCCACGGGCGGGACCATTTGCCATTGGTCATGCCGCCTTCGATTGCTGCGATGAACTTGTCGGTAACTTCTTGTGCTACGTCACGCGCTACTTTTGCCATTTTTGCGGACCCCGGTGCGTTGAACATGGGAGTAGAATACAGTACCAACCATTGGTTGTCAACAGTATTTTTTGTAAATCTTTCGATACAATTTCTTTTAATCTTCTTATTTACAACGATTAAAAAATGGTGTAAAATAGGCTGGTGGTTGGGGAGAGGGAGGTTGTATTAAGGGGCAATAAAAAGGGGCCTTTCGGCCCCGAGGATCAATCCTCTATTTGCAGTCTGATTCCCCCATTGTATGCTTCCCCCGTATTCCAGTAGATGGTATGGCGGGCACCCATCATGGTATCGCCTTCCAGTTTAACATCTAGCCCCAATTCGCGCAGATTGTGGAGGATGGTAGCCATATCGCCCATCATATCCCAGCCCCACGTATCTTCGGGCTTGGTCCAGAAGCCTACCAGTTTGCCGTCTACCGTTGCCCGGATCGAAACGAAGTTTTGCATTTTGGCGCTCCAGTATCGGTTGGTATGGGAACTATTATACAGTGGAGCGGTGGATAGTGCAAGGGTTATTTGTAAATAAAATGGGGGCTTTCGCCCCCGGTTGTGGGTTATGCTGCTAGGTCGTGAAGGTCGCCGGAAAGGATGGTTTCGCGGTCGATGGTAATTGCATCGAAGTTATCGGCCTTCAGGGAAAGCATTTTGATGGTCAGTCCGGGCTTGTCTACGGCCTTGGCAATGATGTTACTCATGCGAACGGGTGCCCCCGAATTGACTACCTTGCGGACGCCTTCCACAACGGTCGTGACGTTAAGGAACAATGCCGTTATCATGATGCTGGCGACGGTGGGAATGCCGTTGGTCAGTACGGGATGCTTCAGACCATCATCGCCTTTTTCCGTTACCAGATTGACCTTGACGCCTTGGCAGACCGAAACGTAGCAACGGTCATGGCCTTCCCGGTGGGCGTCGGAGCGGTCGCCTTCCAGCGTTTTGGTCATGCTATCTACTTCCATCTGGCGACGGTCGTTAAACAGCGCCAGAAGGTCACTGTGGCTCATTGCAGCCAGTTTCGTATCGCTGGCAATATGGTTGGCTACGTCTGCGAAGGTGAGGGCTTCCAGCGCCTTGATACGGCGGGCATAGAGGCGTTCGGTGGATACCCGGCTCATGAATTGAATGTTTTGGGTCGGGGCTTCGATCCAATTGGTGGAGGGACGGTAGCCGATTGCCGATGCAAAGCCACCTTTACGGGTTTCGGTGAGAATGGTGAGGGCTGCAATTTCCTTTTCCGTTGCCCAGACTTCGGTGCCGTTGATCGAAACGATTTTGTGCGTCATGTTTTGAATCCCCGGTGCGTTGAACATGGGAGTATAATACTCCCACTATTAAGCAAAGTCAAGCATCAATCTTCGATTAGATGCAAAATACTTCGGGCCTTTCCAAAATACCCCTGCCGGATTGCAGCAATGGCGGCTTCCTGCAACAATTGATGCATGGTCGGGCCTTCGGTCGGAACAAAGGGCACCTGATCGAATTCGCCGGTATCTTCGACAATCGGCGTTTCCTCTCGCATTTCGGTGGTGAATCCCAGACCAATGAGGATATGGATTTGTGAGGTAATTTCCCGCTCCCGAGCATGGTATTCGGGAATGTTCATGTTTTTATAGATGTTATTAGCATCTAGGCACACGGCTGCAATCGAACCTTTGATCAATTCTTTTGCCAATTCCGTTGCGGGTTTCAGAGCCAATTCCCCGATTATTCGGAATGCCCTGACAACATCAACCAGACTGCCGGTATAGTTACCATTCAGAGTTACATAGATTTTTCGCATTTGGCATTTCCCGTTGGTGACTATTGGAGTAGAATACATCAATACTCCACGGCTGTCAAATCTTTTTTGCAGTTATTTGTTCAATCCGTTGTCATAGATTGCTTTGAGGTATTTGCGATGGTCCCAGCCCGGTTTCGGGTCGGACAACGGTTTGATATTCTTGCCATGCTTGGTATCTTCGGCTTCCCACCGATCAAGCATTTTGTCGATTGCTGCTAGTCTGGCCTTTTCGGATTTACTCATGACTGTCCCCGAAATTTCACTATGCAACAATTATAGCAAACTGTTTAAAAGAAGTCAACAATAATTTGTAAAAAATATCATACAATTTCTTTTAATCTTCTTATTTACAGATTGAAAAATAGATGATATACTAGGCTGGTGGTTGGGGAGAGGGAGGTTATACTTTCAGTGCAATAAAAAGGGGGCTTTCGCCCCCGGTTGGTTAACCTTTCCAGATTCCTTTTCGTTTTGCCATGCAAGCAGTACAGCCGCAACGGTCGAGGGGTTTCTTACCCTCATGAATTTCCTTCAGATGTTTGGGGATTTTTTTGTCGATCACTGTACTTACCTCAATGGTTTCGATGAGAGCATTATAGCAGTATCCCGATTAAAAACAACCTGATTACCTGCAATTTTTTCGATATCTTTGCATGAAAACGAACGCAAATGAAACCCGGTCTTTCGCATTACTTTCCTAGCCTGTTCGGGAAACCATGTATAAAGTTTTGCAAGGGATTCACAGCCACAGGTAAAGTAGGCTGGAATAACATCATAATCGTCCAGAATTTTCCACAGCGGGGGAAAGTTTTTAAGGTCACGGGCATGTTCAAGAGTATCGGTCACCCGGTTATATGCAAATGGATCAGCCATTAGGTCGTATTCATGCGTCCACGGGCCGAGTTTCGTTTTGGGATGCTCGATGCGGTAGACAATCATTGTACTAACCCCAACCATTGACTATGTTTGTATAATAGTCTAGTTGGGGTTAGCTGTCAACAGTTTATTGTTGAGCTAGTGCAATGGTTTCCTTGATGAATTCTTTAATGCGAGCCAGTTCACTATCCCATCGGCGTTTGATGAAACTGACATAATCGCCATCGAATTCGATACCATATGCTTCGGTAACATCGGCATTACAGGTATACTCACCCTTGGCGAATTTGCGTTCGATGTTTTCCTTATAATCTTCAATCCTTTGCTGGTCCTCGGGATCATTAACATCACCACCAAAATAGTAGTGATACCCTTTCACTTGATCCGAATTGAAGTATGCTTCACATTGTTGATAGAACCACACTACAGCATCGCGCCATTCTTGGGAAAGGCTTAGAAGGTCAGTTTTATAGACCATCGAATATCGTGGTTCAAAATTCGGGTAAGGATTAAATGGGTATCGGGGGCACTCATGCCACAGTTTGATATTTGGGTATTGTTCCCGTTCACTTTCGATAGCAATGAAAGTTTCTTGGTGAACTGAACGATCAGGTACTAGATACCCCGCGAACAATTCCTCAACGTGTTCATACCCGTAATAAATCGGTTCAGGATTGATATACTTGCCTGCCAATTCCTCAAGGTTTTCGGGAATAGGTGCCGAAAGCATTTCAATCAATTCATCATGGTCACGCGCCCCGTTGCCAATGGTATTGAAAAGGTGATCGAATGCGTCCCTCGCACATTCATCATAGGTCGGATGTGAATAAAGGCTAGGGTATTCGGCCACACAATGCAAAACAAATTGGCGAGGGGTCATGATGGTCATGCTGCGATTTCCTGTTCCTTGAAACGGTATTGTACCGTCTTATCCGCGAGTTGTCTATAGTACATGCCACCGCGTACCATATCCATGACAATCTCATAGTCGGACAACGGTTCATCCCATTCCTCGGTATCGTTCCAAATTCGCAGCCAGCGTCGCCCATCTTCATAGTGATCGAATGCAAACATGCTTTTAAACCTCATAGGAAGCGTTTTGAGAGGGGTTTAATCTAGATCAGTGTCGGTATCATCATCGTCAAGCATCGCAGTTCCAATCAGCCCCACGATGATTACGATGCCCATTATGATATACTTCGACAGTTGTACCTCATCCATTTAAACCCCGTTGTGTTTCACACGTATCGCCAGATTGCTATACCAGTGGCGACGATAACAACGGTGAACCATCCTG
>JACCDR012064720.1_pt1 | contig 12039 bp, 20 predicted proteins | sample 7446431 | NCBI WGS metagenome assembly JACCDR01 (sample SAMN15323443, study PRJNA562643) | freshwater metagenome | isolation source: river surface water | place: USA:Blue River Watershed | collected 2017-08-17
CATTTCGTGCGTGGTGGCGGGGCGGACGTTGGGTTCCGCGGAGTAGTACGGGAGTCCGCTCTTTCCAACTTTCCGTTGAGTGGTCACTTCGGTGACAACCCGCCCCCACGGAATCGGGAAGGAAACCGTAGCCGCATGAGCGGGGGAGAGTTTCGCCCATTCGGGGGAAATCGCTTGATGCAATCCGCGAATCGCTTCGATTGCGGCTTTCGCCTTCGTGGTGCGATGGTCGAATTTGCACGGAATGAGGTTATCACCGTGAATCACTAGCATCATGCAAACGTAATGTTCGTCCATATCCCGACGCGACATATCCAGCGAAACGGTAGAAATCGAACCGTCATTCTCCATTTTCGTGCGGAACTGTGTCGCCGCGGTAAGGAAGAACTTAAGCGGCTTGCAGGCGATTAGGTTCCCTTCCACCCTGATAACCGCATCCCCTTCCGCTGCCCCGACCGCGAGACAGTTAGCGTAGGACTTGCTACGGGAGCTAACCCAAAACCCGTAGATCGTTCCGCCTTCTGGGAGTTCATCCGCACCCGGAACCGTCGCCAACCCGCCGAACGCGGCCGGAATCGCTAGGCCAGTCGATTGCGGGGCGGTTTGCTGGATCGGTGCGGGTGATGCGGTTTGTGGGGTCGGAGTGGGGGCAGCTTGAACCGGGATCGAAGCCGTCGGCATGTTCGGAATCGAAATACCGCTCATCAACGTTTTCGGCATTACCATTGTGACGCATCCTTAAGAGTGTTTCGCCGTGTCGGAGTGACGTAGGCGAGAGTCAGTATAGAAGCTAGACCGGCAGGCGTCTAGGTTATTTTCTTCACTTTGTCCGGTAAAGTCGTCAGACTCCCAGACGTTTACGAGCTATGGGGATGCAATTGCTTATACCGCGGGCCGGACACCAGCTACATAACGCACCCGGACCAAACTGCAAATCTCCGGAGCGAACACGGGCGACTTCAAGTTTCACCCTATCGAGAATTAGGGGTAGGTCTTTCGGGAGGAACGGCATAGCTACAAAAGCTTCTGCGGGGGAAGGTAGGTCCGCACCACGTTCCCGGTATTTGTAACCGCGGATGATATATGCCTCATCGACGGGGTAGCCGTTCTGCCGTGCCAGTTCCATGTACGCGGCTTGTTGGTAAGTGTACATATGCATCATCTCGAATGCAGAAGTCTTACCAGTCTTGTAATCCATCACGCATAGCCGACTGTTGAAAATTCTCAACTGGTCAAGCTTCCCCGCAATAACGATATCTTGCCCGGTCGGGTCGGAAGGGTGCGGGGGAAGCTTGCCCTCTACCGACATTTCTAAGGCGATTCCTCCGGAGTGGGTTCTGGCGAATTCGGCACGTTGGTTTCGCGGATCGTTCGCGTAATGGGCAAAGTAAATCTCCGCTTCGCGTTCGTCGGCAAGGGGATTACTTTTGCAGGCATCTTTTAAAGCTTGCAACCCCGCGACAGTCTTTGATTCTAAATCCCGTTGCTCACGGTGGAAAGCTTCGATTGCGGAGTGTGTGACTGTTCCGGTTTGTGCCCCTGCATTCGAGCGATCTTCTAAGTCGCCGAGTAATTCAAGGATGGATTGCATGGAACAGTTCACCAGCTTTTTAAGAGCGGATGGGCGAAGTGGGTACTTCGCCGTTCCGAATTCAGAGAGGTTCATCGGTGGTATCCAAGTTAGTTTCTAGCATTAATTTACGGTAGAAATCCCATTCATCAGCTGTACCCGCGGGCGGATAAATTCCCTCTTCTTTCGCTTGATCTTTGTAGCACGGCAAACATAACTCATATGGTTTGATAGCGTCACTTATGTTACAGATGATGCATTTCATTAGATTTTTCGGTTACTAGTTTCGAGAATAAAAGTACCGTCGTCAAGCTTAATACGCGTATAATCGTCACAAATCGTTGGGCAGTGTGGGTAGATGATTTCGTAACTCTTACATGCGAATCGGCGAATCTCGGCATCGGCGTGTTCGGAACACCGTTGTTCCCAGATGTTCCGCCACGCCCGGATGTTGCCAGAGAACACGCAACGGGTTTCTACGCAATTAGGTAATACCGCCCGTGCAGCTTCCGCGGCCTGTTTTTTGTTGAGTCCTTTTTCTTTGTAAAACATCAACCACCATCTATATTCATCGACAAAAGCACGCCCATTACTCACGAACCGTAGCATCCCCTCACTTTCACCATGCCAATACGGGAGCAATGCAGGCGGAATGACGAAATTCAATTCCTCCGGGTCATCTACAAACCGCTGCGATAGTTGACTCACTCCGGTTCCTACATGGTGCCGGATGAGTTCATGGGACAGCGAACGGGAGATTCCAGTAACGAGAAGCGAAAAATTCGCGTGAGTGAAGACTGAACCGTGACCCACTTCTACTAAGTGTTTTAGGTGTTCATCCGGCGAACGTCCGGAGTTATAGGATTGATAGCAAACCCGCGAAGCCGTAGCCGATAGTTGTTCCGCGGGGTGTTCGTGGTCCGTGGCGAACCGAGACGGAAACCCGTTATCGATAAGGAACCGCTTGATTTCCTCCCGGTCGATATCCGGTTTACTAATCAGATATAGGGAGGGTCGGTTAATGAATTTCAAGGCCAGTTCTCCGGGTAGGTGATATCGAGTAGGCGACAGACTTCTTTAAGTTCTTCAAACGTCCGCATCTTTGGGAATGCAAGGTTTGGCTGATACCAGTTCCCGTCATCGTCGTAATCGGTAATAGATACACTATCCAGATAACTATTATCGTCAAACGAGAAGTAGATTCCGAATCCTTTTTCCCCACCTACAATATCGAATGTGTAACTGTAGATTCGATCCGGTGGTTGACCGTACCCACCTTTACCGATATGTCTGGGGTTCGGGAGCATCCCGACAGCTTTTAGGGTTATGCGTTTCATAGCTTGAATCCGTTGGGGTACAGGTCGCGGAGGATAAAGAACGCTTGGATGCTTTTCCGGTCTACTTCTACTTGCGTGTTCAACCCCCATCTACGCCCACTTCTAGTATAGCTCTCTTTCTGCTTGTCGGTCACTGTTTTCGGCGGGGTAGACGCGAATCCTTGCACGTCTGGGATTGCGTCAATTGCTTTCCACTTGCCCCAATCGCGGGAGCCGTCTTCTTTCATTGTTGACACTTTCTCCGCATAGATCGGTTCAGCCGATGCGGGATGAAGGACGACACCGAATTCACGTTTCTTCGCCCCTTCCACGGAATACAGGCAATAGATAGCTCCAACGGTGTCATCGGCGAAGTGGACGGATGCGGCTTGAAACCGGCCGAGTCCTTCGATTCCGACCACACGAACGCCAGAGCGGGCAGAGGGCGAACCGAAAGCTTGTTGAGCTGCGGCAATTGTTTTAGGTGGAATCATGCCCTCAAATAGATACGCATGTCGTTCGATGTTTCGGCAGCAACAAATATAGGTTGACGTTCCGCCGGGTCGCGTACAACGTCCCACCAGCTGCAACCATCGAACGGGGGAGAACGTCGGACGTAGATCGATGATGCGACGAATAGCTAGGTCTACACCCTCCGAAACAACGTCAATCTGCACAATAGCGGTTTCGCCGCGGAGACATGCGGCGAACGCTTCCGCCCGTTCGCTACGGGTAGTTCCTTGCGTAATTGCCGTAGCTGGCATGTTCGCATTCGCCAGATATTCCGCTAGGGTATTCGCTTGCTCTGTTGTTGATACCGCAAATAGGGTAGGTACGTTCCACCCCCATAAAGCCTCTTGATATTCGGGGGTATCGATAACTTCTCGGCAACGTATCATCCCCGCGGATTCGATACGCTGCACAAGTTCGGTGTATCGGGATGCGGTGGCGTCGGCACTCGCCGCGACGGAAAACTCACCATTCACAACTGTAATCAAGTCATCATCGACCAACGGCCAGATTTCAAAATTTGGGATGGAGATAAAGCCTAGCTTCGCGGCTTGCGGGATGTTCATAATGGGAGTGTATTCGTCCCACATATCCAAGAATTCTTTCGTTCCTTTCGGCGTACCCCTGAACGGCGTAGCTGTTAGTCCGACGACTGTAACCCACGGGATATAGGCTAGAATCTCTTGATAGGTGGACGCGGGAAAGTGGTGGCTTTCGTCCACAATCAAACGCCAAATCTGCCGGGGTTCAACCGGAAACGTGCCCTTTGCCAGCATGTTCCGCATACGAATCGGCGTAGTAATTCGGTACTGTAGAGCTAGGTCAACAATCGCTTCGGTGTTCAGCTTGCTAACGTCTTCGCCGCATTTCGTCAACATATCCGCGATAATCTCGATACGCGGGGTAATCCCCCACGCGTAGGGGTCGCGTGCAGGAACCGAGAGAAACATCAGGGATTTACCGCTACCTGTCGGCGAAGAATAAAGGTATTTCTTCCCCGTCTCATCGGCGAAGATGCGGGGTAGAACGTGTTCTAGAAATGCGTTTTGGTGAACCCGTAGCGTAAAGTGAGATAGGTTGATTGTCTTGGGAGTAAATGACATGGAAGGTATCTCGGAGTGACGTAGAGAGTATGCCGCAATCAACCCGGAATTGCAAGCGAATTCTTTTCGATTTGCGGAAACCGAATTCGGAGATACGTTTCGAGCTTTTCTAGAGTGTCGAAACCGAGACTACCGACGGTGCGAGCATTCGGAGAACAGTGATTAAGGTAAAAGCGTTCGCCTTCTTGTTTGATGACGATAAACGGGAATTCGGGAAGGATGAAGTATTTCATTTGATAGCGGAGTAGATAAGAAATCCGAGAAATACGACACCGCCGACAAGAAAGATAATCGAAGCGATAAGCTGATTGCGTTGGTATCGCTCTTGACTGGTCATGTTGGCACCATGAAAAACGTCAGTCGGCTAGGTTTCATTTACAGACGGGGTTAACCGCTGCTACGAATCCACCTAGCCGACCGACTAAAGTGTAGCTAACTACCCGCTATTCGTGTGTAGGTAGACTCTACTCCCACATACTTATAAGACGGGCGAACCTATTTAAGAGTTACTAGGTCGGCATAGTTAGCTACAGGAACACGGGTGGGAGTTGCACCCACAACGGAGGCAGGTCTAGAACCCTCCCCGATTTGCTATTTAATTACTACCGTGTTCATAAACGTCGGTCGGCTGGGTTTCAAGCTGGCGGTTTCCCGCGGTGTATCCACCTAGCCGACCGACTTATTGGAGCGGTTAGGGGAATCGAACCCCGCCGGGTTTTTTGCGAGTCGCTTACCTTCATGACTCCCGTAGGGCCACTACTAAGCAACCCCCCGTATAGCACCAGCTATTTCCCGCAAACGCAGGTCGGCTAGGGGGATGAATCCTAGCCGACCTACTAAATACAACCGGTTCCGTTCCGCTCTGGCCTATCGGTTGGCTGAACACGGTGGCCGATTGCGTGCCGATCTTTTCACGCTTTCGGCTAGGGCCGTTTACCAGTTGTAAGGGAGCCGCATTAACCCGCGGCTTGTTCTTCGGCCACTTTCGTAGCGTGCAGCTTCTTAGCTTCCATCAACATAGCGAACTGTTGATCCACCGTCAAGCTGTTGAACACCAGCACACCCGCGGCGTAGATGTTATGCTCTTTGTCTTGCAGTTGAGCGGCGAGTTTCTTCACTTCCCCGCTCACGCAAGTCGAGAGTTGTTTCATAACAAACCCCGGCTTTTTCGGAGCGGCGGGAGTATCACCCGCCGCGGGGCGACCTGGTTTCCGCTTGTTCAGGGTTTCGGCGGGAGTGGTCGGGGCAACCGGGGCGGTAGCGGTATCGGACATTCTGGCACCTATGGTTAGGAGTGTTTGAGTTTGGTTCGGTGTGAACCGTTGCTGACAATCTACTATACCGGGCGGAAGTTACTTCGGTCGGGAAATCCGAGAATTTATCTCCTCTTGTTGATGAAGGAAAAGGCCAGATAGACCGCGGCGAACGGCCAGAACAGAATTCCGAGTAAGTGACGAACCCGAAAGGTTACGTTCTCCGGTTGACTTTCCAGCCACATACTAACGCCGACACCCGCCAGAATGCAACCGGCGAGATACGCGATGAGGGACACGAACCATATCACGGGATTCTCCGAGAAAGACGACGGACAGGGTTAGGGATCGGTAGGTTATGGTAGGCAGGGCTTCGGGGGTTGCGACTACGGCGGACGGGGGAACCCGTCCGCCGTAGTTGTTTCTACTTACTTACCCCACGGTAAACCGTAGTGACCAGCACAAATGGGTCCGAACCCCGCTTTTACACTTCTTTCATCGGTGAGCGGTAGCGAACAGAAACAACACGCTCCGGACTCTTTACCGTTCTCCGCGGCGAACGCTTGCGGGTTTTCTTCCAACCCGTCGAGAGTAGCGGACACACTCGCGTCGGCTTCCTTCACTTTGTATTCGCCGGTTAGGGCAATTCGGCCTTTCAGAACCCCATTCTTCGCCACCCAGAACCCCGCGTCATGCGTGCGGGCTTTCTTGATCGTTACTTCGCCGTCGTTGTGCTTAAAGGTGAGTTTGATACGCTTGAGTTTGGTCGGACGATTCAGGAATTCCAACACCGTCAGAAGGAAGATTTTCACCTCATCGGCCTTATAGGTCGGTTGTTCGGGGGCGACGGTTTCGGCGGTGGGTTGAGCGACAGGTTGCGGCTTGTTCGCTTCCATATGGTCAAGGGTCAGCTTGTGTGCCCACATTCCCTGCCGTTCCGACCAACGGCCGTTACGCTCGCGGAATTCGAGAAGCGACGACACGAACCCCGACGTGAGATTCGCTTTCAGGTACTCCGCAACTTGATTCCCGGTCAGTTCACTGTTGTAGGTCCGGCCGTTGAGAGTGAAGGTGAACATTTCGCTTCTCCGGTGTGGGGTTCCCGATTGCGTGTCGGGTATGCAGGTATATTACCCGGTGAGCGGAGAATGTCAACCGGGTTTTCCGGAATTTATTTTTCCGTGAGACGTTTTTCAATTTCCGCGGCGAGTGCGGCGAACCCGCGGGCGGCAAGTGCGGCCCGCTGGCGTTCCATATCCTTGCGTTGGGTGGCCGTTCGACACCCGGCGTCCCACCCGGCGATAGCCCCTTCCGCGTGAGCTAGAAGCGTGCTATCGGCGATTTGCGGCGGGTAGTAGGGGTTCCCGGCTAGATCGCACGGAACGGCGTTGTAGGTGGCGAAGAACGCGATGGGTGCGGGCGGGGTGTAGCTCGCATCCCGTACTTCCTTCTCCCATCCCTTCCCGGTTGACACCAGCTTGTAACCAGCCGGCGGAACGTAGTCCGCCGGAACTTCGGTGATTCGACCACACGCTAGGCTAACGTATTTGGTGTTCATGTCTCAGATACCTTACCCCATTGTTCCGAGAATATCGGTCAGCTGCCGGATACGCTTCTCACTCCCATATCGGTTTTTGCTGTTCTTTCGCTCACCTTCTAAGAAGGATTGCTCTTCGATTCGTAGTTCGACCGCCTTCACGCGGATTGACAGTCGAATATCTTCCGAATGCGATTTGTACCCCGTCAGTTCAAGCCACGGGCGAACCATCTCATATAGATTTCGCACGTTTAACAGTTGGTCGGCATCTTCGCAACCACGGATACGTTGCAGCAGTTCGTTGCGTTGAGTATTAACCAAACTACTGGTTCCGAATGGGGCTACGCTCATCTGAGTTACTCCAGTTTGGGTGGGTTTCCGTCTCGACACTGGTAATATAGCGGGTGGATAGAAGTTGTCAAGAAAGAAAACCAGATTTACAATTCCAACACCGCGACGGCTCCCGCGGCGAATGCTCGCATTAGTTCAGGATCGTAGTTGTCATCTGGGATTTCGAGAGTGATATACCAGCTATCTAATCCGTCGTATTGTTCCAAGTTGAATTTTCGATTCGGCCAACGTTTTTCGAGTGCCACTAGCACTTTCTCGGCGGGAACGTTTCTCAGGCGACGGGCGAGAATGTGAATCATCGTAGACTCCGGTTCGGGGGTTTGGGTTACTTGCTTTCGAGTTCTTTGCGTTTGTTGTGCCACCAGATGCTTTCTTGTTGGCGAACGTAGTTCTTCACTTCGGCGGCGGTTGCTTTGTACGGGGAGTAGTGAGCGTGAGCGGCTTCCGTCCACTTTTTGATGAGTTCCGGGCGGGTGGCGTGCCATTCGGCGGTGAGAGCTTCCATTTGTTTCCCCGTGTGATGTCAGTATATTACCCGCGGCGAAACGGATGTCAAGCGGGGTTTTCTAAATTAATTCAAATCCCCCATAAATTCCCCGTGAGGCATCCCCACGCACTCCGACCACAGATCATTTCCGGGAACACCTGATTCGGGACTACCACAATATACCAGACAATCCCGCGGCGGACAGGTATCGAATAGTTGAAACCGTGCCAGAGGCGAAAGAAGCACGCGGCGATGGGTCGAAAGATATCTATTCAGTTTCGGATATCTCGTTTCGATTTGCTCCCGACGCCACTTCTCACCGGCGTCAGTCGGTACGAACAAGTAGCCATAAGCAGAATTTTCGGCCTGATTGTGAAGGGTTTGTGAAGGGCGGCGAAAGGGTGCGGTATCGGTGCGAGCATCCGTAGTAACTTCTGTACAGTGTACAGGTGATATCGGGGCGATGGGTTCATGGTTTGAGGATGGGGTTTCGAACGGTTCCGCGGGTGGGGTTTGAGGCATCGGAACCCGGATATGGGGTAGCTTGGCTTGAACGTTGGCAAGAACGGAAGCCAACGTAGGTACAGGGTTTGCGGCGGGTGGCGAACTAAGATTGAACTTCGGGAGAGCCATAGCGGGGTTCCTTGCAGATGGTACGGGGGTAGGATCAATCGAAGCTTCAAGTAGTCGCATGTTCACTAATTGAGGCTAGAGCAATAATCCGGCAAGTTCGATGCCAAACTAGGCGGTGTCGGGCGTGCCAATTGAGCGAAATCCGGAATTAATAAGTTCGGAATCGGTCGCATCGGCTGACTCACGTTAGCAGCTTAATTGGTAGAATGGCAGTTGTCAACCCGATTCCGAATAATTCGCCACAATCCGCGGCGAGCGGTTTTAATAGGGTCAATCCTCATCGGAGTCACTGTACAACACTAGAGTTATACGGGTCTGGGTGGTGATTTCTGCTACAGAAAATCAGGTGGTGAAAGTTGCGTCGGATACTCCGGCGAATGTCGTTACAAGTGCGGGAGCCTGAACGACGTTCCCACCCTCAAAACCGGCGAAGTTCGGTTTGATCTTCCGTAACTCGTTGGCAGTAACCGAGTTAGGTCTACATGATAACATGTATTAGCGTATCCCTCTGACTCTATTAGTATAGGATGAATCGAAATGAACTCAGACATAAGGATCATTGTATATAGCGATATTGGTTATAGTATAAGAGGGCCAAAAATAAAATTTGGGCCTTAGGGGTTTTTGGAAGGGGGTCAAAAAGTATCAGATGATGGGAGTCAACCGATTTGATCATCAACTACGTTCGCTATCCACTTCATCCATTCCCAATATCGGGCGTCTTTCGTATTCTGCGGAGTGGACAGAATAAAAGCCGCTACCCACGCCCGACAGGTCAATATCTTCCGACCTTCCCGAACTGTCGCTAACTTAAACATCTCGCCGCGGAGTGGCTTCCCTTCCGTCGCCCATTTACTGACAGTTGTGTAACTCGTTTTCAGCTCGTTCGCCACTTGCGTGATGCTGATTAGCTCGAATGGGTTGCTCATTTCAGGCACCCCGCACAACGCTTAATCCGCTTGCTGCCGATCAACAGTTTCTTCCGAACCGCGAATTCGACACCGCACTTGCAGCGGACACGGTATTTATCATCGCCAGCTCTCCCACGCAATTCGAGCGGCGAGATATCCGGCAGCTCATCGGCTTCGATCGGCTCAACGTTCGCCGCGGGTTCGGTCATGGGGGCCGGGTGCGGGCTGGAAGGGTCAGAAACCGCTCCCATTTCGCCGCTGTTGGCCGATCCCGGTTCCGTCGCGTCGTCGCCCGGTTCCGGTTCGTTTCGCTCGCAGGAACGGCAGCTACGCGACTGGCGGGGATGCTCGCCGGTCAACCTAGATTCGTCCACCGTAACCGTTCTACGGCATCCGCAACGACATTCCCAGGTCACTTTTCCACTTTGCGAGACAAAGCGGGTGAGAGGGGTCAACTTACCGATTCTAACGTTCGGTTCAATAGTCATGGTTTACTCAATAAAACCCGCGGCGAACAATGTTCGCCGCGGGCAGTTGGTTATTACAGGTCCGTCGGTTTGCATTCCCGCATCTCCGCGGCGAGTGCGGTAGCATCCGCCCACGATAACCCGGTTGCGACTACCCAACGGGATTCTGTGTGAACAACACAGTAGCTTCCGGTTTCCGTCCGCTCGACGCTGAATTTGCTGGTGTTTGTCGTCATCTCAGGCACTCCGAATCGTGGGTTGTGGGGTTTCCGTCTCGACACTGGTAATATACATTCGCCGCGGATAATGTCAACCGGGAAAGTGGGAATTATTTTTCCTGAGTGACCCGCGGCGAACAGTGTTCGCCGCGGGTAGTTGGTTATTTGCTCGCTTTGAAACACTCCGGAGTCATCCCGACTTTCCGGCCGAGTTTTCCGTCGGGTTGAACTTTTTTCACGTCGATGATGGTGATTTCCCCGCCAGCGATGAGCCGCACGCCCACCACCTTGAATTCCCCGCACTTGACACCGTACACCGTCATCCCGTTCGTGAAGTCTTGGGCTTTCATCGTGTTCTCCGGTTAGTGGGTTTCCCGTCTCGACACTAGTAATATATCTTGGTAGCTCGAAATGTCAACCCGAATTCTAAATTTATTTCCGTACCCCGCGGCGAAAATGTTTTCGCCGCGGGGTATCTGAGTCACTTATCCGAGAATCTTTTTAAGGCGGATTTTCTGGTTCTTGCGATATTGTTTCGCTTCGGGACGGTTGAACCATGCGACATAGCTAACCCCGTTTTCTTCGACGTGTTCGGCGTGGCTAGCGTCAATGCACGCTTCGGTAATACTCTGGCACTTCGGATTGCGGCGAATGTACGGCATGTTGATCGACTTGCAGCACACCGTACAGTTTTTCGCGTTCATCTCGATTCCCCGTGTGCGGTTGTGGTTTCCGTCTCGACACTGGAATAATAGCAGACGGAAACCAGTTGTCAACCGGGAAAACTATTTTTCTTTTCGTCGGTCGGGGCAACCCCGAACACTTCCGGATAGTTCTCCCACAAATCAGGCCGATTAGCGTGAGGGTACATTTTCCTCATCCCCTCTTTTGCGTCCTCCTCAGTCTGGTAGATCGATTTAGCTAGGTAATGATTCGGGATTGGCACCCAACACGGAATAGCCCCCTTCTCACCTGTCAAGATATCTTGCCTCATTTTGTTCCTTAGCGTCGGGTTACTGCGTTCCGAAACTACCCTTAGTATATCGGGGAGTACCCACGGTGAGCTAATGGTTTGTCAGAATTTGAACGGGGAATTCACGGACAACGATCTAATTAATTTAGTTGTTACGTTCCCTAATGCCAGTATCGCTGATTATGCGATGAGGTTAGGGGTTCACCCTCAGAATATCCTTAAACGACTTTCCGCTATGCCGTTTAAAGCGGCTCTAGCTGAAAGTCGTGCTGACGGTTTGTATGATGCAGCATCCGCCGCGGAAGCGAATGCCGTTCGAGCAGTTAATACAATTGCTCACATCATGGATAATCCGCACGCACAAGATAAAGACCGTATCGCCGCGGCGAAAGCGATGATTGACGTAGGTGTTAAACTTCATACGGTAGTTAATACAACCCCACAACTAGAACTAATTAAGGCAAAGTTGAGCGATAAAGGTATTGAGATTAAAGCAAAGAAACGAGAACGTACTAAGTCGGGACCAACGCAAGCAATCCCTAGCAATAATCATGCCGAACCGAGTGAAGAACCGAAAGACGACACACCGCCGGCTGAATCAGTGATGAACCGTATTCGGGATATCCTGCGAAACAGCAAGGGGAGTAACTAACATGTTCGCCCCTGAAGTTGACGCAATTATCAAACAATCGCTTTCCGTCTTCGAGCAA
>JACCDR010402130.1_pt1 | contig 12038 bp, 9 predicted proteins | sample 7446431 | NCBI WGS metagenome assembly JACCDR01 (sample SAMN15323443, study PRJNA562643) | freshwater metagenome | isolation source: river surface water | place: USA:Blue River Watershed | collected 2017-08-17
CTTCGGCCACTTGGCCTGGGTGCACAAACATGCCGCGCACCTTGGTGGTTTGATCGGCTCTGCCCATCCAACCCTTGATGCGCACGTTGGTGCGGCCTGTGGGGCACTGACCAGGCAGCACGGCAGACAAGTCGCCCGTACCGAAACGAATCAGCGGGTAATCGGGGTTGAGTGATGTCACCACCAACTCGCCCACCTCACCTTCAGGCACAGGATCACCCGTGCCAGGGCGGACGATTTCAACAATCACGCCTTCATCCAACACCAAGCCTTCGCGAGCTTCGGTTTCGTAGGCAATCAAACCTAGATCAGCGGTGGCATAGCACTGGTAGCCGGCAATGCCGTGCCCAGCTAACCAATCACGCAAGCTGGGAGGAAAGGCTTCGCCGGACACCAAGGCTTTGGTGACGCTGGGCAGTTTCACGCCCATCTCGGCTGCTTTTTCCACAATGATTTTCAAGAAGCTCGGCGTGCCGATGTAGCCCGCGGGCTTCAGCTCAGACATGGCTGCCACTTGCTGCTCGGTCTGGCCCGTGCCACCTGCAAACACGGTGCAGCCAATGGCATGTGCACCGGTTTCCATCATCGAGCCCGCAGGTGTGAAGTGGTAGCTGAAGCAGTTGTGCGCCAGTTCACCCGCACGAAAACCCGCGGCATAAATGGCTCGCGCCATGCGCCAGTAGTCAGGGCGTGCACCTTCGGGTTCGTAAATCGTGCCGGGGCTGGCAAACACGCGCGGCATGGCTTTGCCAAAACCAATCGCTGCAAAGCCACCAAACACGTTGGTGGCACGTTGTGCTTGCTGCTGTGCCAACAACTCGTATTTGCGAATCACAGGCAACTTGGCCAAGGCTTCGCGGCTTGTCACGCTGGCAGCGTCCACACCTGCCAAAGACTGCGCAAACGCAGGGGCGTGTTTTTGTGCATGCGCAATTTGCGTGGGCAGTGCGGCCATGAGCGCAGCTTCGCGCTCGACGGGGTTGCGGGTTTCGAGCGCGTCGTAATGCTGAGACATGCGGTGCGCTCCTTAGGCCAACCAACGCTTGCGACGTTTGTAGCTCTTGGCGTCTTTGAAGCTCTTGCGTTCGCCACCACCCATGCCGAGGTAGAACTCTTTCACGTCTTCGTTGTTGGCCAAATCTGCGGCAGCACCGTCCATCACAATGCGGCCCGATTCCATGATGTAGCCGTAGTCGGCGTACTTCAAGGCCATGTTGGTGTTTTGTTCGGCGATCAAGAACGTGACTTTTTCTTTCTCGTTCAAATCTTTGACGATGTTGAACACCTCTTCCACAATTTGAGGCGCCAAGCCCATGGAAGGTTCATCCAACAACACCATGTTGGGGTTGGCCATCAAAGCACGGCCAATGGCGCACATCTGCTGCTCACCGCCTGAGGTGTAAGCGGCTTGTGATGTGCGGCGTGTTTTCAAACGAGGGAAGTAGTTGTAGACCTTCTCCAGGTTGGCTTCGATCTCACCTTTGCTTGAGCGCGTGTAGCTACCGGTGAGCAAGTTCTCTTCAATGCTCAAGTGGGCAAAACAGTGACGGCCTTCCATCACCTGCACCACGCCACGCTTCACCAAATCAGCGGGCGTGAGGTTTTCGATGCGCTCGCCACGCAGCTCGATACTGCCTTTGGTCACGGCGCCACGCTCGCCTTGCAGCAAGTTGGAAATGGCACGCAATGTGGTGGTTTTGCCAGCGCCGTTACCGCCCAGCAATGACACGATGCTGCCCTCGGGCACATTGAGCGAGACGCCCTTGAGCACCAAGATGACGTGGTTGTAAATGACTTCAATGCCATTGACGTTGAGAACGATGTTGTTGGCGCTCATAACTTACCTTGCTAAAAAAACGTTGTTGGACTAGACCAAACCTCAAAACAAATGCTGCATTTGGCTTTGAGGTTTGGCGGCTCTTGCGAGCCGCCAAATCATCAGCCCTTAGGGCTGATGTGTGTCACCTTATGCGTCACTGTTATGCGCCGCAGTCTGCAGCCGTACGACGTGTGAGTTTTTTCTCAGCGGCGTACTTGTCGGCGTATTGCTTGACCAAAGGCTTGATGATGGATTCATCGGCTTCGATCCAGTCAGACGTGAAGTTCCACTTCTTGCCGTCCCATGTGTGAACGCGTGCAGAACGCGAACCTTCGTGGTCCAAGCATGAAGTGCTGATGGGCTTCATCACAGTGCCCAAGCCAAGCTTATCGAGGGCTTTTTGATCGAGTGCCAAGTTCTCCAAACCCCAACGGATTTGTTCGCCTGTCATGACCTTGCCTTTGCCAAAGCGGCTTTGTGCTTGACGCACACCTTCCACGGCCAAAGCAGCGCTGACCATGCCGCGGTTGTAGAGGGTGGTACCCACTTCTTCCGCAGGGCCTGTGCCTTGTTTCTTGCCGTGCACGTGTGTCTTGATGTCAGCGATGATCTTGCCGCCTTCGCCCGTCACGACCAAGCCGTTGTAGCCCTTGGCAGCTTCACCCACGTCTTTGACGTCTGGTTCAGCAGCAGACCACCACACACCGTACATTTTTTCACGTGGATAACCAGTGGCCACAGCTTCTTTCAAAGCAGCAGAGTTCATCACGCCCCAGCCCCACAACAACACGTAGTCAGGACGAGCTTGACGCACTTGCAACCAAGTGGCTTTTTGCTCCACGCCAGGTGCAGTCACAGGCAAGAGTTGCAGATCGAAACCTTGCATCTTGGCGCGCTCTTGCAAGAGAGGGATGGGCTCTTTACCATAAGGGCTATCGTGGTAGACCAAAGCGATCTTCTTACCCTTGATGTTGCCGCCTTCTTTTTTGGTGATGTGCTGCATGATGATGTCAGCGCCAGACCAGTAGGTGCCCATCAATGGGAAGTTCCACTTGAACACTTGACCATCGCTGGACTCTGAACGGCCATAGCCGCCAGTGATGAGTGAGTTCTTGTCGTTAGGCGCTTTTTCTGTCAAAGCGAAAGTAATGCCGGTCGACAAAGGTTGGAAGATCGCGCCTTGTGCTTTACCTTTCAAGCGCTCGTAGCACTCCACACCGCGGTCAGTCGCGTAGGCGGTATCGCACTCTTCAAAAGAGATTTTCACGCCGTTGATGCCGCCATCACGTGCATTGATGAGCTTCAGATAGTCAGCATAGCCGTTGGCCCATGGCACACCGTTGGGTGCATAGGCGCCCGTGCGGTATGGCAACACAGGGAAGAACTGCTCTTTGGCTTGCGCTTGAGCGGATGTGGTGACCACAGCGCTGGTCAAACCAGTTGCTGCAATGGCCACGGCCATCATGAGGGAACGAATTTTCATTGAAGTCTCCTTAGAAAAATTATGCGAACACCAGAAAACCAACTCAGTGAGGGAAAGGCCACAGACGCAGCTTTTGCTTACCCACACTCCACAACTTGGCCAAGCCATGAGGCTCGACGATCAAGAACCAAACAATCAATGCACCGAAGATCATTTGCTCGGCATGCGTCAAAGCGGCAGTGCTGACCTCGACCCCTACCAACGCACCCAGCGATGGCAAGACCAAGTTGATGATGATCGGCAGCACCACGATGAACGCAGCGCCAAAGAAGCTACCCATGATGGAGCCCATGCCACCCAAGATGACCATGAACAACAACTGGAATGAACGGTCCACCGAGAACGCCGCTGGCTCCCAAGAACCGAGGTAAACGAAGGCCCACAAAGCGCCAGCCACGCCCACGATGAACGAGCTGACAGCAAACGCGCTGAGCTTGGCGTACATGGGGCGAATGCCGATCACGGCTGCCGCCACGTCCATGTCGCGAATCGCCATCCACTCACGGCCGATCGCGCTACGCACCAAGTTTTTAGCCAGCAATCCAAACACCACCAAGAACACCAAGCAGAAGGTGTATTTTTCATAGGGCGTGTTGATAGGCAAACCAAACACTTGCAAATCAGACACCGAAGCAGTCCCTGATGCGGAATCGTTGGTGAACCACTTGATGCGCAAGAAAGCCCAGTCACAGAAGAACTGCGCAGCCAGTGTCGCCACTGCCAAATACAAACCTTTCACGCGCAAGCTAGGAATGCCAAAAAACATACCCACCAAGGTGGCAAAGAAACCGCCCATCAGCAAAGCCACGATCAGGGGCATGCCTTCAATACGCACAAAGAAGTTGTAAGCGGCATACGCACCCACAGCCATGAAAGCGCCAGAACCCAAAGAGATCTGACCGCAATACCCCACCAAGATATTCACCCCCAAAGCAGCGAGCGACAAGATGAGGAAGGGGATCAGAATCGCGCGCAACATGTATTCATCAGCGAGCATGGGCACGCCAATGAAAGCAAATGCAATGAGCAGCAACACACCCATGCGGTCTTGCGTGATTGGGAAGATTTGTTGATCTTCCTTGTATGTCGTTTTGAATTGACCGTTTTCTCTATAGAACATATCTAACCTTTAATGATCTTTTAGCTTCGACACGCTTCGCTTAACTTAGCTTTGCTAAGTTAGTCTGCGCTGAAAAATTCTTGAGTGCGTATTTCATACGCGATCAATAATTTTTTCGCCAAAGAGACCTTGTGGACGCACCAACAAGAAGCCCAAGGCCAAAACATACGCAAACCAAATTTCGATGCCGCCGCCCACGTATGGGCCGAGGAACACTTCAGACAGCTTCTCGCCCACACCGATGATCAAGCCGCCGATGATGGCGCCTGGGACGGATGTCAAACCACCCAAAATCACCACTGGCAAAGCACGCAAAGCCACGGTTGAGAGCGAAAACTGCACACCCAGCTTAGAGCCCCAAATCATGCCGGCCACCAAAGCCACCACACCAGCCACACACCAAACAATGACCCAAATGCGGTTGAGAGGAATGCCAATGGATTGGGCAGCTTGGTGGTCGTCTGCCACAGCACGCAAAGCACGCCCCGTGGTGGTCTTTTGGAAGAACACACTGAGCAGCGCGACCAGTGCCGCAGCAATCACAGCCGCCACCAAGTCTTCTTGGTTGATCATGATGCCGCCGTCGAACGTGGACTCCAACAACATCAGAGGTTCTTTGGGCATGCCCACGTCAATTTTGTAAATATCGCTACCGAAGATGGTTTGACCCACGCCATCCAAGAAGTAGGTGATGCCCAAAGTGGCCATCAACAAGGTCGTGCCTTCTTGGTTCACCAAATGGCGCAGCACCAAGAACTCAATCACCCAAGCCACGATGAACATCACAGCAGCCGCGCCCGCGAAAGCCAGCAAGTTGACGAGGAAAAAGTTGTTCACGCCCAAGTAAACAGGAATCCATTCACCAAAGCGGGCCATGGCCAACGCAGCAAACAACACCATCGCACCTTGCGCGAAGTTAAACACACCAGAGGCTTTGTAAATCAGCACGAAGCCCAAGGCCACCAGCGAATACAACATGCCGGCCATCAGGCCACCAAACAGGGTTTCAAGAAAAAATGCCATGTTCTTGTCCTTAGTGTGAAGTGCCGAGGTAAGCGCTGATCACTTCCTCGTTGTTGCGCACCTCATCGGGGGTGCCGTCGCCGATCTTCTTGCCGTAGTCAAGCACGACCACGCGATCGGAAATATCCATCACCACGCCCATGTCGTGTTCGATCAACACGATGGTGGTGCCAAACTCATCATTCACGTCCAAGATGAAGCGACACATGTCTTGCTTCTCTTCGACGTTCATACCAGCCATCGGCTCGTCGAGCAACAGCACTTGGGGCTCAAGTGCCAACGCACGACCTAAGTCGACACGCTTTTGCAAACCGTAGGGCAGCTGACCCACAGGAGTTTTACGGAAAGCCTGGATTTCCAAGAAGTCGATGATGCGCTCCACTTTTTCGCGGTGCATCATTTCTTCTTGCTCCGCAGGGCCAATGCGCAAGGCTTGCATGAAGAGGTTGCTTTTCATGCGCAGGTTGCGACCCGTCATGATGTTGTCAAGCACGCTCATGCCTTTGAACAGGGCCAAGTTTTGGAACGTACGCGCAATGCCCATGGTCGCCACTTGGTGGCTGTCCATGTGATCAAAGGTTTGACCACGGAAGGTGATCGAGCCTTCTTGCGGTGTGTAAACGCCGTTGATGCAGTTCAGCATCGAGCTTTTGCCTGCACCGTTGGGGCCAATGATGGCGCGAACTTCGTGCTCTTTCACGTTGAACGAAATGTCCGTCAGCGCCTTGACGCCACCGAAACGCAAACTGATGTTTTTAACGTCAAGGATGACGTCGCCGATTTTTTTACTCATGCTGCTTTCCCCACGGGTGCGAAGGTTTTCGCGTCCGACAATTTCAATGTCGCGCTAACGCTGCCTGTGCGGCCGTCTTCAAACTTCACTTGGGTTTCAATGAATTGCTCTGTAGCGCCGTTGTAAAGCGCGGTGACCAAGGCGTCGTATTTTTCGGCAATGAAGCCACGACGCACTTTATTGGTACGTGTGAGTTCGCCGTCATCTGCATCAAGCTCTTTGTGCAACACAAGGAAACGGCTCACTTGGCTACCTGCCAAGAGTTCGTCCGCTGCTAGGTCAGCATTGACCTTCTCGACGCATTCCTTGATCAACTGATACACCTCAGGCTTTTGCGCCAAGTCGGTATAGCCAGCGTAAGGCAGGTTACGGCGCTCAGCCCAGTTACCCACAGCTTCCATGTCGATGTTGATCATCACACACACTTTTTCGCGCTGGTCGCCATAGGCCACCACTTCTTTGATGTGCGGGAAAAACTTAAGCTTGTTCTCTACATACTTAGGCGCAAACATGGCACCGTCGTTTTCGCCACCTTTGATGCGACCCACATCTTTGACGCGGTCAATGATTTTCAAATGGCCATGCGCGTCTAAGAAACCCGCATCACTGGTGTGGTACCAGCCATCGGCGGTCAGCACTTCTTGCGTCGCTTTGTCGTTCTTGTAGTAGCCCTTGAGCAAGCCTGGTGACTTGACCAAGATTTCGCCGTTGTCTGCCACTTTGATTTCCACGCCAGCACAAGGCACACCCACGGTGTCGGCACGTGCCTCGTGGTCGGGCTGCAAGCACACAAACACAGCGGTTTCTGTGGAACCGTAAAGCTGCTTCAAGTTCACACCGATCGAACGGTAGAAAGTAAAGAGGTCTGGGCCAATCGCCTCACCCGCGGTGTACGCCACACGCACACGGCTCATGCCGAGGTTGTTGCGCAAAGGGCCATACACAAAGAAATTACCCAAGGTGTAGAGCAAGCCGCCGACCAAACCAATGGATTTGCCGTCCATTTTGGCTGGGCCATATTTGCGAGCCACATCCATGAAGTAATGGAACATGCCACGCTTGAGAGAACCTGCATCTTCCATGCGAATCATCACGCTGGTGAGCAAACCTTCAAACACGCGAGGTGGCGCAAAGTAGTAAGTGGGGCCCACTTCTTTCAAATCGATGGTGACTGTCGCACCCGACTCAGGGCAGTTCACCACATAGCCGCAGTACAACCACTGGGCGTAGCTGAAAATGTTTTGACCAATCCAGGCGGGTGGCAAATAAGCCAACACGTCTTCGTGTGAGGTGAGCTTGTCGAACATTGCGCCAGCCTCGGCACGGTTGATCAACGAGTTGTGTGTGTGCACCACGCCTTTGGGATTGCCCGTGGTGCCCGAGGTGAAGAACATGGCACCTACGTCGTCGGTGTGCGCTTTTTCAACTTCTTCCAAATAGAAGTCTGGGTGCTGTTTGGCAAACACTGCGCCAGCAGCCAGCAACTCTTCGAGCGAGGCCAAGCCAGGCTCGTCGTACTTGCGCAAACCGCGAGGGTCGTCAAAGAAAATATGCGCGATTTGTGGGCATTGCTCACGAATCTCAAGCAACTTATCCACTTGCTCTTGGTCTTCCACCACGCAAAAACGCACTTCGGCGTTGTTGAGTGGGAACACGCACTCGGGCGCTGCAGCGTCTTGGTACAAGGGAATTGGAATTGCACCCAGCGATTGGGCCGCCAACATGGTGGCGTACAAGCGAGGGCGATTGGAACCAATCACAACCAAGTGTTCGCCGCGTGTGAGGCCCACTTGGTGCAAGCCGCAGGCCATGTGTTCCACCATCTTGGCCATTGCAGCCCAAGTGGTGGTTTGCCAAATGCCGTATTCCTTCTCACGCATGGCAGGCGCTTCGGGGCGCTCGCTGGCATGCTTGAGTAACAGTCGTGGGAACGTGGTTTGCATTCCTAATCCTTGCTTTGTGTGTCGACAAAAAATCATGACGCATGTGTGACGCGTTTCTGATGTTGGTGGCGATCGTAGGTTCGGATTTGACGTCAAGTTGTCGTTTCGATGACAATTTAGGGTAGTCACCTAGCAGTGATTACCCCAATAAAACTTTTGACTTGATCAGTATTTATGGCACAAGCCTCCAGTGTTTACCAACGTCGACGCAGTGCAACGCCAGCCGAATTGGCAGCCATTCCGTGGCTGGCCTTGCTCACACCCAGCGAACGCAAACGCATCGAGTCACAAGTGGTGGTGAGCGACCCCATGCCCGGCGACTACGTATGTCGCATGGGTCGGCCAGCCACATTTTGGTTTGGCGTGGTGGAAGGTTTGCTGAAGATGAGCACCGACAGCGCGAGTGGCCGCACCATCACCTTCACAGGCGTACCACCGGGCGGTTGGTTTGGCGAGGGCACCGCCATCAAGCGAGAGAGCTACCGCTACAACATCATGGCGCTGCGACACAGCGTGGTGGCAGGCATTCCTGTCGACACGTTTCACTGGCTGCTCGACAACTCGATTGGTTTTAACCGTTTTGTGATGAACCAGCTCAACGAACGTTTGGCGCAGTTCATCGAAGCACGCGAGATTGACCGTTCTACCGACCCCGATGTGCGCGTGGCGCGTAACTTGGCCACGCTGTTTAACCCCACGCTCTACCCAGGCGTGGGCGAGGTGCTGCGTATCACGCAGCAAGAGCTGGCCTACCTCGTGGGCTTATCGCGTCAACGCGTGAATGTGGCATTGAATCGTCTGGAAGAACAAGGTGCAATTCGCATTGAATACGGCGGCATGCGTGTGCTGAACCTTGCGGCCTTGCGCGCCAGCGGCACTTAGAATTTGCCCCTTATGTCAGACACCCCCTCAGAACTCATCCGCCTCAACAAACGCATGGCCGAACTTGGCCTGTGCTCACGCCGCGAGGCCGATGCGTGGATCGAACAAGGCTGGGTGCTGGTCAATGGCCGCCCTGCTGCAATGGGCGTGAAAGTGGGCCCGAATGACCGCGTGGAGGTAGACCCACGCGCCAAGGGCCATCAAGACACACAAGTCACTGTTTTGTTGCACAAGCCCATGGGCTATGTGAGTGGCCAAGCCGAAGATGGCCATGAGCCTGCCATTGTGCTGATCAACCCTCGCACACACTGGGCGGGTGACTCGTCCAAGCGACGCTTCTCGCCCACACAGTTGCGCAGCCTCGCCCCATCGGGACGCCTCGACATCGACTCCACCGGCTTGTTGGTGTTGACCCAAGACGGCCGCGTTGCACGCCAATTGATCGGCGAAGACTCGGAGATGGAAAAAGAATATTTGGTGCGCGTGACCTACACCGGCCACGAAAACACCGCCGCAGCCACCGCTGCATCTGCCACCTATGGCGGCAGAGCCAACCAACTCAGCGCCATTGGCGACCACGACCGCGTGATCAACAACGTGCAAGCAGTGTTTCCGAAAGCCCAACTTGAACGCTTACGCCACGGTTTGAGCTTGGATGGCAAACCCCTCAAACGTGCACAGGTCGAATGGCAAAACCCAGAGCAGCTTCGCTTTGTCCTGACCGAAGGTAAAAAACGCCAGATTCGCCGCATGTGCGAACAAGTCGGCCTTCAGGTCGTAGGCCTCAAGCGCATCCGCATTGGGCGCGTACAACTGGGTCAGCTGCCAGCGGGGCAGTGGCGCTACCTCGGTGCCCACGAACGCTTTTAACCCCACCCTTCTGAACCTGTTTTTATCCTCTTGAAAAATAGGCCCACGCCCCACATCTTGGGGCGTTGTTTTTTGTAATTTAGTTTTTGAAGAAGACCATGACCAAACAAACCCATGCTTTCCAAGCCGAAGTGTCACAGCTCTTGCACTTGGTGACACATTCGCTCTACTCCAACAAAGAAATTTTCTTGCGCGAGCTGGTGTCCAACGCATCAGACGCCTGCGACAAACTGCGCTACGAAGGCCTGAACAACGATGCCTTGTTTGAAGGCAACGCAGACCTCGAAGTGCGCGTGAGCTTTGACAAAGCCGCCCGCACCCTGACGATTGCCGACAACGGCATTGGCATGAGTCAAGAAGAGGCCATTGCCCACCTCGGCACGATCGCCAAGAGCGGCACACGCGAATTCATGGGCAAACTCAGCACTGATGACAAAGCCAATGCCAAAGACCAAGGCGCTTTGATTGGCCAGTTTGGCGTGGGCTTTTACTCGGGGTACATCGTGGCGGATCGCATCACAGTAGAGTCTCGCCGCGCAGGCCTCAAGGCCGAGGAAGGCGTGCGCTGGAGCAGCACTGGCACAGGTGATTTTGAAGTAGAAACCATCACCCAAGCGGAGCGCGGCACAAAAATCATTCTGCATTTGCGTGACGATGCCGAGGAATACCTGAGCGCTTGGAAGCTCAAATCCGTCATCAACAAATACTCTGACCACATCTCTTTGCCCATCCGCATGCGCAAAGAAGAATGGAAAGAGGGCGAGAACGACCAGCCTGGCGAAATGGTGCTGACCGACGAATGGGAAACTGTCAACCAAGCCAATGCGCTGTGGGCACGTCCCAAAAAAGATGTGACCGACGAGCAGCACGCCGAGTTTTACAAACACATCAGCCACGACTTCGAACCTCCTTTGGCCTGGAGTCACAACCGCGTGGAAGGCAGCACCGAATACACCCAGCTGCTGTACATCCCTGGCAAAGCGCCAATGGACTTGTTCAACCGTGACAAAAAAGCGGGCCTGAAGCTGTATGTGAAACGCGTGTTCATCATGGACGACGCCGAGGCACTGATGCCCTCGTACCTGCGCTTCATCAAAGGTGTGGTGGACTCGGCCGATTTACCACTGAACGTGAGCCGCGAGTTGCTGCAAGAAAGCCGCGACGTCAAAGCCATTCGCGAAGGCAACACACGCCGGGTGTTGGCCGTCTTGGAAGATTTGGCCAAACACGACAAGGCGCCAGTGGCGAGCGATGATGGCGTGACTGACGTGCTCAGTGATGAAGACAAAGCCAAGCAAGGCAAGTACAGCCAGTTCTACGCCGAGTTTGGTGCGGTGCTCAAAGAAGGCTTGGGTGAAGACTTTGCCAACAAAGACAAAATCGCCAAGCTGCTGCGCTTTGCCAGCACCAGCACCGATGCCGTGAGCGTGTCATTTGCCGACTACAAAGCACGCATGAAAGAAGGCCAAGAAGCCATCTACTACATCACCGCCGACACACTGGCGGCTGCCAAGAACAGCCCACAGCTCGAAGTGTTCCGCAAAAAGGGCATCGAGGTTTTGTTGATGACCGACCGCGTGGACGAGTGGGCCTTGAACTTTGTGCATGAGTTTGATGGCACGCCGCTGCAATCGGTGGCGAAAGGCGCTGTGGACTTGGGCAAGCTGCAAGACGAAGCTGAGAAAAAAGCTGCGGAAGATGCGGCCGAGGCTTTCAAGCCCGTGTTGGCCAAACTCAAAGAGGCGTTGAAAGACAAAGCCGACGATGTGCGCGTGACCACCCGCTTGGTGGACTCCCCCGCTTGCCTGGTGGTGAAAGACCACGGCATGTCCATGCAGCTGGCCCGCATGCTCAAGCAAGCTGGCCAACAAGCGCCAGAGATGAAACCCATCTTGGAAGTGAATGCTGAGCACGAGCTGGTGAAGAAGCTCAGCGGTGACGCCAACCCCAACTTCAATGATTTGGCGCACATCTTGTTTGACCAAGCCTTGTTGGCCGAAGGCGGTCTGCCAGAAGACCCAGCTGCCTATGTCAAACGGGTGAACGCACTTTTGTTGAACAAGTAAGGCTCGCGCACCTCCCGACCCCCATGTCGGGAGAACACC
>JACCDR012138199.1_pt1 | contig 12038 bp, 8 predicted proteins | sample 7446431 | NCBI WGS metagenome assembly JACCDR01 (sample SAMN15323443, study PRJNA562643) | freshwater metagenome | isolation source: river surface water | place: USA:Blue River Watershed | collected 2017-08-17
AAGCTTGCTCAAATTAAAGAGCTTCAAGAAGAAGTGAAGAATCTCTTAGCTGCTGATGATTTCTACGTCGAGTTAACAGAAGAAATCAAGGCTCGTACAAAAGAACTCAAAGATGGTGCTAAAGCTGCCGTAGTTGGAACAGACGTGGACAAGAAAGACTACGTTGCTTTCATTCAAGCTCAAGTGAAAGATAAGACAGACGAAGTGATTCAGAAAGGCTCTAAGTTCAATCTGATTAAACAATTGACAGTATAGTAGTAATAAAGCCCCTACAGAAATGTAGGGGCTTCTTCTTTACATCACATAAACTAACAATTCAACTTGCTCTTCTAGGGCTAAGTATCGTTCAGCAGGAACTCCGTAGTTAATGCCCTTCTCTGTTACAAAATACCTACCTGATTTCTCTGGAGTGAATGCAATAGTGGCTACACCTTTGTTAAATACAACAAGCTTGTAGAGTAGAACATTACCATTCATATCTTCAATTGGAACAGCAAAATCTTCATTCACTGTTTCCACAACCTTGCCCAATCCATCTACAATCTTAACACCTACATTAAATGTTTCCCCTAACAAAATCCTACCATCGTTAGGTTCAACAACAATCTTTCGAATTGCTTTCTTCTCAGCCAGCTCAACAGCAGCTTGCTTCTTTGCTGCATCAACCTGTTCTTTCTTGATGCTGGCAATCACGGTGGCTTGCCAAGCAAGTGCTTCTTCCTCTGAAGCCCAAGGTTGTTGATTGGATGGATTGAATGGTTGGTAAATACCCCACTCAGGGGTAACTCCGCAATACTGCTTTGTTGCTGGGTCGATGATAACAGCCATTTATGTATCTCCTTAGAAATCTGGGGTGTATTTGAAATTAATTGCTACCATACCTGCAGTTTGTGCAGTACCTACCACTTTACCAATGTAGTACACTGTCCAATCACCCTTAACAGCATCATACTTAGCAGCGATACATTCCAGTGGAGACGCAGATGCTTTTTCTGTAGTGGCTACAGGGTAGTCAACTTTACCTAATCGTTTCATCACCCCTGTTGTCTTATTCAGTAAATACAGTGCCAACCCATCTGCAGTTGAGTCCGCTTGCTTGGCCTTACCTAGCACAGAGAAAATTGAGTAAGTGTCATTGACTCTCACTAGACGTTCCTGACCAACCTTAATTTCACCATAGAATTCATTAGGGAGTTTAACTGTGGAAGATGTAACACCATACAAGGTGCGAGCGTAAATATCTTTTGGTAACAGATTTACATTCACAACATCAGAGAACGAATAGGGCTCTGGGAATTGTGTAGCATTTTTCAAGGAACTAACAATGGAAGTATTAGGTGGTTGACTTGCCCCAATACTGACAGCAGCTCCGTTAGTTAATTGATAAAAGTTACTATCCACTTTGGCAAATGTGGCATTATCTGTACTACGCGCAAAGAAATCAGTAGTTGCTCCACTAACCAACAAAGTCCAGTTAGTACCTGAACCAGTATACTTATACAAACCGCTTGTTGAGCCACCATAGATGTCATTCGTAATACTATCTTTAGTAATAGAGTATTGTCTTGCTGTATTGATGAGGGTCAAGGTTTCTGTAGTTTTATTGAAGGCCGCAGTAGTCGCTGCCCCAGAGACTGATAGATAAACCACATCGCCAGTAACTACATTTTGACTTGGGGATATGTAAGTTTGCCCCATAGCATATCCTAATGTCCCCACTGTACCTGATGCCTCTGACGCAACGACAGGGTAATAGTTGAAGTCAACAATTTTTGGGGATGCTCTGCGAACTGCGTTTACTTGGTTTAGAATTGCTGCTTCTAGCATTAAATAACTCCTGTGTATAGTCCATTAGAATACTGTAGGGTTTTAGTGTCACTCCATTCCACCACACCTACGCTGTTTAAATATTCAACAAGAATGGAAACGATTGTTCCACCATCTGCTGAGTAGTTGAATGTTTGTTTCTGTTGCCAACCGCTATCAAAAGTGCTCAATGCTGTTGCAACATTAATACCGTTGTAAGTAATTACTTGAGCTTTGGGAACTCCCCCGAAATTCTTCAAGTAATCTAATCTATCTTTCTTCTGCTGTGTAGCGTAAGCTTCAACTTGCTTTGGAAGGCTAGGGAACGTAACACTAACCCCTCCACTCAAGTTGAATGTCAAATCCTTATTCACTAAAGCGTATTCAGAAACACCCTTCAACACTGTTCTACTATCCGATGTCAGAGCTGTTACACTATCAATTAACTCTTGTTCTGTCATGCCAATACTCCTGTGATTGTGTGTGCAACATCAGCCAATGTAGCATCTTGTGTTGAAGGTGCTACCACTGAAAGAATATCCCCTGCAATAAAACTTGTTGCAGAAGGGACATTGAATGTTGCCACTTTAACCCCTGCTGCAAAGGAGAATGTCCCGAAGTTTACACCATTCTTTCGTAAAATGAAAGTGGCCACACTTGTAGCTGTGACAGCACTTGCTGCTGCACTATTAGTCGCGTTAGCTGGAATAGAAATCGGGGTTGTTACCACGTAATTCTTCACAAGAGAAGCAGATGGTTTTCCTACAATATCATCACGGTAACGCTCAAACTTCAATGCAGTAACCTGCCCTTGTAGTGCAGACAAATCTGTAAGGAATGTAGCTACAGAGTTGGCAATAGAATTATCAAAAGCAATTAGCCCAATCTCAACAACGGTAACTCCTGCGCTTAGAACATTGTATGCAGGGTCAAGAACAATAGTTGTTACGCCAGCGTTGAAGCTAGAGCTTGCTACAGGCGCATACACAAAGTTACCAGCTACAGTGAATCGCAACTGAACACCGCCAATGTAAACCTTGGTTCTATCGTTAGGGACAGTGAACGAAGTTCCTGTAACGAATGTTGGTGTGTCGCCATTGTTAATCCACTTATTGTTTAAAGTGGATAGTTTAATACTACCATTCTGATTCAGTGCTACGCTCAAACGAGAATTGACACTATCTGTACTACCACGAGCAGTAACAATCTCTGTTGTATTAGTAGCAATATTTGCCCTTACTGTGGTTAGTCCGTGAGCATCATTGTTAGCTTTGTGTGCTTCATAGTCAAGCTTGGAGGCGTTAAGGGCAGGTAGATTGGCATCTGTGATAACAGTTCCACTGCTCGTGAGCCTAGAATCTAGGTCTAACAGATTCAATCTTGTAGACTCAATAACATCCCCAATATTTTGAGACTTATTAGGCTTTGTATTTTCAAATGCCATTACATTAATATCCTTTTGTAAAATAATTGAAATTCAGAGGTGTCGCACTATCGTGATTAATTGTGAACGATGCTAACCCTGCAACTACTGGATTGATTGTGATACTCACCTTAGCTAAAGCGTTTGGGATTGCAGAAGCATATGTGAGGTTGTTGTATCGCTTAGATAGTTGTACTGTCACTCCACTAGAAGGCACGTTGTTCACTACACCCACTTCAGAAACATCAGGAACATCTATTGACAACCTACCAGCAGTAATCTTAATATCTGTAAGTGCAGATGCACTCTCAACACCAATAGCAAGTTTTACGTAGCGAACATTAGTCACCCACTCACCATCGTTGATAGCGCGATAAGGTCCTGCTGCAAACTCTGATACATAATGTGTAACATTCACCAAAGAGCTTGTGTCCATTAAGGAAACAGCATTAGTGTATGACATGTATTCACTAGCAACTTGATCGTAGTCCTCTACAGGCTTGTCTCCATAGGTACTTACATTTTTAGAGATAGTGAGTTTAATCTTACCATTCACTTTGTAACCAATGTCAATAACATCACTCTCAAAAAGAGAATTACCTTCTCTCCAAAAACCTGTCCTAAACCAACCACTGTTCACTGTCTCAATATTGGCTACAGCTAAGTTTTCCAGATTGTAACCAAATGTAAACAACCCTGCATTGTTAGTGGAAAGGATTGGTGTGGTGAATGAATCAACACCAAGCAGACTTGCCCGTTGAACTTGGCTTGTGTTCGTAAAACCTAAGTTGACAAACTTACCACTGTTTAAAGGAACATTGAAAGAATAAATCTCATTATACGAATATTGCCCTGCAAAGTCCACTTGTAATGAGTAAGGAACACTCATAGCACCTGTAATATCTGAGACAGCGGTGATGTGCAATGTTGAAACAGACTTAGGTATTGGAATTAGCACAGTGGGTTCTGTTACAAAGTATCTTCGAGTAACACCACCATCTTCGAAACGCACTAAATACCTTGTAGCACCAACAACAGGCTTCCAAGAAAACTTAACAGCAGGCTCGATGATGGTAGAGGTAACGTCAGTTACTGGAGGTAGAGTTGTTGATGTTGTTCCACCAATCACCTCATTCTCACTGTACGTTCCATCGGTAAACTTAGCACGAACACGTAACGTCTTACCTTCTATGTTTACAATAGGGAGTTTGTATACAGCGTCTGAGCTAAACCCTAACACTGTAGCACCGCCTTCTGTAGCCCAAACAGCTCCAGCACGTAACTCATACCCCGTTATCTGAGGGTCTTGTGTTGGTGTTGGGTTTACATATACCTTAGACTCATACCCATCTAAATACTCAATCCTTAACGTAGCTCCACTTCCACCATTACCTCCACTCCCTGCACCAGTAATGTCTGTTGAGATTGTAGGGTTAGGTGTTGATGTCAACCCGAATAAGTCAACCACTTCAACCATAAAGGTATATTCACCATCTCCAGTATCAAGCTCCACCACACTACTCATGGCTGCACCAATTTGTGTCTTACTTACATTCAATGTCTTAATTTTCTTTGCCGAGATTTGGTCAAATCTACCACCACGTACAGCGTAAATATTAATAACATCTAGGTCTAAGTCTGAAGGGTTAATCCAAGATAGTGTCGTAGTGTTACCATTCTTGTTCACTGTCAAGTTTGTTACAGGGGAAGGGTTTGTTGTCTTTTCCACCACTGTGTAAGAATCTACAATCTTAGCCCACTCACCAACAATACCACCGACACCTGTAAACCTAGCTCGAACATCTACAACATCACCCTCTCGCACATCCGAGAATGTGCAATTCTTAACTGCTGATGACATCATTTTAGCTTCACGCCAATCACCAACACCTCCACTGCGGGCAATCTGCAATTCTGTGTTAGTAATGAGAGTGTCGTTACCTGCAGATGGGTCTGACCATGCAACCATCAATCGAGGTGTGATAGATGTGGCACTAACTTGTAAAGTATTAGTTCCACTATCTACAGCTCGCAACACTGGCTTAGATGTGATTCTGCCTCGGTTAATCTTAGGAGGAAGAGTTAATTTACTGTCCCATTGAGGAATAGGTTGTGTGTCTGATTTATACACGTTAGGGTTGTAGTTCACCAAGGAGATAGTTGCTGTAAAGTCTTGACTAGGAACTACTTCCGTTACCAAGCAATCTACAGATTCTCTTTGTAGTTCACCAAACATAAATAGAGAACCAACCTCAATTGCTGCTGTGAGTGAAGCTTTCTTGATAATTACATTCGAGCGATATGTATCTACACCCAATAGTTCAATGTTGGCATAGCCGCTCTCGTTTGCAGAAGTTCTCCAACGAAGACAATAGGGAACGTTAGCCTTTGTAGGAATCTCTTCATCCAAGTCCACTTGAATCGTATCTACATCAAGCTCTACAATATCCTTAATCCGTCCTGTACCAAGACCCCACAAAGGAACATCGTGCGCCACTTTCACCAAATCTCCGCGTGAGCAGATTAAATGCTCAATATCACATTCTAGTGTGTAAACCTCTTGACGCATTTGAGCTTGTGCCATATGATAGCGAGCATGTTTAAACACAGTTACAGGGTCTGTTACACCATCCAGTGTCAACGTCTCATATAGGGTTGGAGATTTTAAAACATAACCAGCTACCCTATCCGCACCTGTTACAGCATCTTGTTCAGCGTTGTAACCGTCTGCGTAGACAATACGTTCATCAGCAATGTAGTTGAGTCTTTCGTTATTGAACTGAACACGGAACGCATGAGGTAACTGAGGAATAGCTCTCACCCCTGAGAAGTTCCAACTATTGTGAGGTGTAAAGTGTTGCGCAATTCTTGTCTTTGGTTGATCGATTACAACACCCCATTTACCATCTCGTTGAGCAGGAGAAGCTCTACCTGCTGCTGCAATTTCACGTAATAGTGGATATGTCCCTTTTGCACTTGTCAAGACACTATCATATGAATAACCCTCAGTCTCACAGAAAGCTCTCCAGTCTGCTAGGCTTTGGTAATCTAGTTGGTCTAGGCTTACTGCTTTAGCGTTAGCTTTACTAAGTAGGACACTGCAGAATAAATCAGCAGGGTTATTAGTTGGCACTTCTTCAGCAGACATTCCGATATGTGTAACAACTCTTGCGTATGAACGGCACAATGCTGAAACAGAAGGCAATGAACCATTCAGTTGATTAGTGGCCTTGATTCGCAAGGCTGTCATTGCTAATGGGATTGGAGGAGTTAGTGGATTATCTGGAGATACACCCCTTACAAGCACCCAATCACATCGGTTAAATGCCTTCACATCCTGATTATTATCATCGCGTGTTTCTACATCTACACGTCGAATGCGTAACTCATACTCCCCTTGAGGAACATTGAGTGCAAACGTATGGTCGAAACTGTCTTTTGTAGCTTTCTTAAATTGCTTAGTATAGGTTGTTGCTGCAACAGGTGTCTTGCCTGATGCTACAGCAATATCCAACCCACCCAATTCTGTAAGTTGAAAACCTGACGTACCTTGTGGGCGATAGTCAACTACGCTTTCAATATTATTATCCTTAACCAACACACCCCAGAGAAGTACACTATTATCTGGAGGGTTTGCTGCTGCTTTAAATAGGCCTTCAGCCATGTACATTCTCCTTAAATCATTTTAACTGAGCGAACCGCAGAGGGTGATGGGTCAAACATTGGGTCGCCGCTTACTACAACCAAACCTTTAGGTGTTGCATAAACCCAATCCCATCGGTAAACATCTTTAGGTACTGTCTCAGGGTAGTTCAAACCACGTTCCACTTTAGCAGGTGGAGAAGGTTTCAAAGATGTTCTAGGAATACTGCTACCTTCTAAATTATCTGGTGCTAAAGAGAACCAATTCACATCGCCAACTTTTCTATACTCTACGGCAATATCTGCTGTGTATTCTTCTACACCACCTGACTTGTTAATCTTGCACAACCCTTGAGGGAAGTTCACCAAAGCTTCTATTCGAGTAGGCTTACCACCAACCTTTCTAGTAGACCAGCTCTCAGCGTTTTTCAACTCAACACCAACACTGTCTTCATCTATATCATTACCCACAATCTTCATAAGAGGGCTGAGGTCCTCACCTGCTACACCTGAGACAGATGCAATCTCGTAATCTTTGTAGCTACTAAGCGGTGTGTCCCCAATGACAATATCTTTCACTTCTAATCTACCAACACCCCAACACAGTAGTAAGTGTAGGTATCTATCTGTGCCATCAGAACTAGAGTACATCTTAGATGCTAGTGGGGGAGCAAACCTATGTTGACCAAGGACAACAGGAATAGGGGCATATTGTGCTTCACTGTTAGCACCACCTGATAGGGATAGTAATCTACGACCCTCTGCCAAATCAGCAGAAGATTGTGCTGGGGGTTTAATCGGAACTAGAGCATTCACTAACATACTACCTGCTGTAGCCACAACAGCTCCAGCAACCGCTGCTGTAGTTGTACCTGCTGTCGTTAGTGTCAACCCTGCAATGGAAGCACCACCTGTCACCCAAGCTGCTGCTACAGCAACAACAATCATCAGAAGTGAACGTAACCCACCTTTACCACCTTTAGCAACTAGACGAAACTCTACTAAATCACCAGCTAAAGGTTTCACATCTTTCCAAGTATCAAACGGGATGTAAACAGAATTCACCCAAGCATGACCATCTTTCAACCATTCAGCCTGCACCCCTGTGGACTGCACCATATCCAGCAAAGATTCTCCAGCTCTACCTGTTGTGTGAATCTTCGTAGTCTGTAAAGGGTGAGGACTCCCTACTACTTGAACAGCGTTGGGGGTATGTTTGAAAACCCCCGCAATACGTTGCTTCCATTTAAGACTATCCAATCTTTCCACCACTACACCAACACCTTCTGTTGAATGTAGGAATTCTGTCGGAGAAAGCCACAAGCCTACGTGACTCTCCAAACCTGCCAAGCGGAACACGATAACATCCCCTTCTTGTGGGATGTTAGTTTCTGTCCAACCATCTCTATAACTTAATGCTGCTGTTGCCTCATTAGAGTTTGAGGAATCACTGTACTTATCATCGAAGGATGGGAGCTGTGTATCAAACTCAGACTCATACACCATCTTAACAAGACCCCAACAATCGCAACCTCCCATCGTTCTACCTTTTGAAAGGTATGGGATATGTGTAGTAGTGTATTTATCCACCCACGATTTCATATTAAAATAACCCCTTAAAATAACTTGGTGTAAAATTGTAACAAGGGAAAGGCTCTTGTGTCATGTTGTCTAACACTAAAGAACCGCTTATAGAATCCTTGTCGAAAGTTAATGACGATAATAAAAAGTCAGGCATATGACACTCGATAACATCAGGTGTAGATGCCAAGACAACCGAAAGACTGAGTTTAGGAGGTGCTGTAAAACTTCTAACTGCAGCAATCAATTCCCTTGTTGCATTCTGAATCTCAATTTTTGCCACAGCGGCAGACTCACTACTTTCGTTCGGTAGTGTAACACTCATTGGCAAAAATAGATAGTCTTTACCACCACTTTTTACACCATAGATAATATCTTCGTCAGTTTCACTTAACCTTTGGTTGTAGCCATCTGCAAGTAGAATGTCAGGTAAACCTTCTTGTTCAATCTTGAGTAGCGTAATTACATTCTCATCACAATCTGGATTGAAGAAAGCCCTAATCGCTCTTGGTGAAAGGTTTCTCATGGGTAAACCTCAAGTGTCAAGCTCACGTTCCACAAGTCGTAAGCTTCTGTTGGGGAGTATCTAAAGAACTCACCATTGTTTTCTACAGCTCGCACATCCACCACAGTTTTACCATCACATGATATGGGATACTTGAATCTACCAACCCAACCAAGCTCAAGCTCGAAGAACTGATTTAACCTATCTACCTGTGCTCCTGAAAGCATGTAAGATACTGTAATAACTTCTGCACGTTTACTACGTACTCGACGCTTAGAGATACCTGCATCCATTTTGGAGTTTAAAACATTTGCACCCTTAGACCACGAATACCCCGCACGTAGCGGGGTTTGTGGAAGAGTGGCAGGCCATACTGGAACTGCCATATAAATTACCTCCGAACTAATTTTTGTTGAAGACCAAAGTTATTTTGAACTGACTGATTTAAGGCACTACCTGAGCGAGCCATTTCACCCGCAGCAGCATCACCAATAATAACTTCAATACGTTTACCACCACTACCATCAGAAGTTTCTTTTGTGGTGGCTTTCTCACTTCCGTAATTGTGAACGACAACACTGGTGTTCCCACCACCCATACCTAAAGCATGATTAGGGATGACATTACCCGTTGACGGAGGTGTGAATAACTCAGGACCTTTCTCGCCAACTAGATATGTACCACCACCCAAAGCTCTACCACCTGTTGCTAACATACCATCAATCTTGAATGGGTTGAACATATCACCCAGTGTTCCTGTTGGTGTTGGGATTGAAGCTTTTTTTCCAAGCAATCCACCTGTCAAACTGCCCAAGCCAGCAAAGAAGTCGTCGCGTGTTGTGTTCTTCTTACCTGTCAAACTATCCATGAGTGGTTGCATGACAAGCATCTTCACACTAAACTTAAGAAGCTGACCAATCATATCATCAATCATGTCTCGGAAGTTGAACTTGCCACCCTCGAACACCTTAGCCATACTGTCACCAACAGAGGACATCGAGTTAGAGAATATTGATGCGAAGTCGTCACTAACCTTTTCTAAACGTTTAGTAGCTTCTTCTTTTTCTTTCAACTTCTCATTACCAATCGCCAACTCTAAGTTGATACGGGCTAGGTTTTCTTTCTCTGTATCTAGCTTTTCAGCATTACTTCCATCAACGGTAGTTTGCTTAGTCTTTTCTAAGTTATACATAGCGTCAACAAGCTCTTGCTGTGCTTTCTGTCTATCAGACATACCTAACTGAGCAATCTCTGTTTTGCGTTCACTGATTTGCTTTTTAACATCTTCGATGGAATCAGCATACTTCTTATTGCTGTCAGTTACTTGGTCAATCAGATTCTTGGAGTTGTAATACTCTCTGTTCAAAGATTTAATCTCTTCTGCAGAACCTAGGACAGCATTCTTAGAAGCCTCTTCCGCTGCTGTCAGTTTTTGACCAGCTTGAATCTTGAGCAGTAATGTACTAATACCTGCCTTATCGAATGCAGCCTTATCCATCTCAGCGAGGGCACGTTCTTCCTCTGTACCACCCAGAGCGGCAATACTATCTTTCAAGTCACGAATAGTGTCTAGGTATTTGTAGGCAACCTTGTCAGCAGCCATTTGAGCTTTAGCTACTTTGTCTGTAGCTTTTGCACCCTCTTTGAACTGGTCATTGTACTTCTTCAGAGCAGCAACCTTAGATTCATCCACCATCTCAGGCGTAAAAGGAATATTTCGAGATTTAGCTAACTCTTCATTACGCTTGATTTCTTGCTCTGTTAGGGTAGCGAGTGACTTCTTACCTGTACGGATTTCTTCTAGGACAATCTTACTGTTCTTGGCTTGAGCAGCAAGTTCATCTGATTGACCCTTGATAGGGGAAGTAATCTCACCTTTGACGGGTTTAGCACTCTTCCCAGTGGTAGCTACTTTTACATCAGCATCATTCAGTGACTTATCGAAATTTTCTTTAGCCTCTTTTAATCCTTTAGTTTTCTCAGCAATCTCTTTGTTGATCTTGTTCAATCTTTCGGCAGACCCAGAAACTTCACCCCGAACGAACTCTGATGCAAACTGAGCACCAGCTTTCAACAGGCTGTTATTAGTTCCTGCAGCTTTCTTCAACAGGCTATTACTGCGATCACTATACCCCTTAACATTGTCTTCTTCTTTCTTTCGTAACCTTTCTAGTTCAGCAAGTTCTGATTCATACGTGGTAATGGAAGCTTGCATGTCACCAGCTAGAGCAACTTTAGTTCCCACATCCTTAGTCTTGTTGAAAGCTTCAAAGGTTTTTTGTAGACGCTCTTCTTGTTCTTTCAGTGCGTTATTGACTTTACCAATGGCAGTGAACCAATCATCCCACTTAGCAATCAATGTACCAATGGCAAGAACAGCAATACCAATCCAACCACCAACCAATGCGAATGTTCCTTGCAAGCCTTTAAGAGCTAAGTCAGCAGCTTTAGTAGAGAGAGACATCTTCTCAAGACCTTTAGTAGCATCTCGTAGACGTTTCTCTGCTGTCACAAGCTCTGTGTTTGCACCAGCTTGAACATTACGACTGTTTTCAACAGTGCTTGAACGAGCTTGCTCTGCAGCAAGAACACGTTGTTCAGAAGCAGCTAATCTATCAAGAGCTGTTGTTCTAGCTAACTCCGCTGCTGTCAATTGAGCCTCTGCTGCGGCTAGTTTAGCTTGTAAACCATTACGAGCCTCCATTGCAACATTTGATTGTAGCATTGCAGCAGCTTGATTACGCTTAATCTGAGCATCTGCAACAGCTCCAGCAGCAGCAACCATAGCTTCTTTATTAGCATTACGAGTAGCAATCGCATTTACTTCTTCAGCACGAGCTTTCTCAAACAAGGCTTTACTAACACCAGCTTCAGCCATGACCCGGCGATTAGCTGCGTCAATAGCTGCTGTAGCGTCTGCAATTTCACGCTTGTAGTCTGTTCGTTGCTGAACACCAATATCACTGCCACCACGTTCACGAGGAATGTTAGCTTTGTCAGCTAATCCACCTGTGATGTTTGAGTTGATAGCCTTACCGAAGTCTGTTGCAGCAATACGGTTAGCAATGAAAGCAGCAGCCA
>JACCDR011457489.1_pt1 | contig 12035 bp, 3 predicted proteins | sample 7446431 | NCBI WGS metagenome assembly JACCDR01 (sample SAMN15323443, study PRJNA562643) | freshwater metagenome | isolation source: river surface water | place: USA:Blue River Watershed | collected 2017-08-17
ATCGAGGAGGGGTTGGCATTCCTCGCCCGGGCGAGGGAAAATCCGCAATGGGCTCCGCTGGTGGACTATTTCGCGTTCCTGCGGGCCTTTACCCAGCGCCAGTTTTTGACTGCGGAGGAGGCGATCCGACGCTCGCAGGACGCCAAGCCCTCGGCCAACTCGGCCGCGGCGATTGCCGTGCTGCATCTCACGTGGAAGGGGGAACTCGATGTCGCCGCACGCGAACTGGCGGAGCTGCCGCCTGCGTTGCTGACCGCGCCCCGCGTGGTCTGGGCGACCGCCGAACTGCACCTGGTGCGGCGTGATCCCGAGCGGGCTTTGCGGATGCTCGACCGGCTGCCGGATGACTTCCTGTCGAGCAGTTGGTATACCGGCGCCAAAGCCTATCTCGTCGGCCGGGCGCACGCGCTGGCCGGACGCGAGGTTGCGGCGCGGATCGAATGGGAAAAGGCACTGGTCGTGACTGAGCAGAAGCTGAAAGCGGAACCCGGCGACCCGGCGTTGCACCGCAACCGGGGCGAGGTGCTGGCCTGCTTGGGACGGGCGGAAGATGCGCTGGCGGAGGTCCGCACCGTGGCCGAGATCAACCGCGGCCAGACGGTCCGCTGGCACAACTCGGAAGTCACCATCTACGCCGCTCTGGGCCGGGCAGACCTGGCGCTACCTCTCCTCAAGCGACAATTGGACAGGGACGCAAACTGGCCGCTGACGGCGACACTGCTGCGGCTTGACCCCCGCTGGGACAAGCTGCGCGGCGACCCGGGATTTCAGGAGTTGTTGGTTGAGGCAGAGGCAAATGAGCTCGCCGCCCGCCCCGCCCGCGACTGGCCGAAGCATCCGGAATTGAAGCGCGCCGTCGCCCTCATCGAGGGATTGGAGGCGATCCCCGACGACCTCGCCCTCGCCGAGCAGATCGTGAAGCCGATCGTCGAGCGGGCGCCCACTGACGTCGAGGCCGTGACCGTGATGGCGCGCGTGCAGTCCCAGTTTATGCGTCGCGGCTTTGATCGAAGTGACGAGCGTTCCGCCCAGGCCCGGCTCTACGGGGAGCGCGCGCTGCAACTCGACCCCAACGAGCCCGAGGCCATGCTGGCGGTCGCGACCTACCTCTTCAGCCGGATCACCGATAACGCCCGCGCCGAGCGGCTGTTGCGGCGGGCCATGGAGGTTGATCCCGGCAATCCCCGGCACGGCCGGATGCTGGCCGATCTCCTCAACGTGAGTCCCGGTCGCGAGGCGGAGGCGATCGCCCAGTCGCAGGACAACGTGCGGCGTTTTCCGAATGACGCGCTGACCCGCTACGATCTGGCCCGGCACTACAAGGACCAGGGGCGCTACGAGGAGTTCGACCGGGAGCTCGACGCCACGCTCGCGCTGACACCTCTGCCCAATGCCATGGCGTGGAAGGCGCGGCTCCAGTTCGGCCTGCGCAACGACTTTGTCGGCATGAAGCGTTGGCTCGACCAGGTGCCCGAGCGGGTGCGCGGCACCGAGCGCGCCGTGTTCGGCTACTTCATCTACGCGGCCTTTGGCGGCGACGCGGAAACCGGCCTGGCGGCGCTGCGCGCGTTCCCGCAGAAATGGTTCACCGATTTCGAGTATGCCGGCCCGACCGCCCTGCTCAATGCGTGCCTCTTGGAACGGCAGGGGAAAACCGAGCTGGCGGGTCAGCAATATGAAGCGGCCCTGCTGGAAGCCCAGCGGATGAGAGTGAGCGATCCAACCCGGATTTGGCTGAACCATTCGGAATTCTGGCCCCTGCTCGGTTTGGGCCGGAAGGAAGAAGCCAAGCTGGTGTTCCAGCGTCTGATCGAGGCGCAAGGCCGGCCCTATTCGCAGAGCCTGGTCAACGGTTGGTGGTTCACGCTGATTCCCGGTGCGCTGCTGCTGGGGGAGCGGGACATCGCGCTGGAGCTGCTGCGCGAGTCGGTCACCACGCTGCCGGAGAGCCGGGCAGCCTTCCGCGTGCGTTTCCAACTCGACCCGCGCATGGCTCCGTTCCGGGACGATCCGGAGATCCAGGCGATCCTGGCGGAGCCGGCGGGCAGGTAGCTGGCGATTGGCGCGGGAGCAGGGAGAAAGGAGGAGGGAGAAAGCGGGCTCACTGCTCCCCCGTGCGTTGGATTGGGAGCGGGCGAGGACGGTGAAGCAGGCGCTTTGGAGGGTTCAGTTGGCTGCTACGAGAGCAGCGGGTGCGGGCAGGGCCGGGCGGATGGTATCCACCTTGAAGCCCAGCCTGCTGGCCACCGCCGCGACGACCAGGGCCGGATCGGATGCCCGGCAGTGGGCGAGGGCTGTGCCGTTGGAGGGCTCATACACGGCAATCTGCCCGTCAGCCGGACGGAAGAACAGGAAGGGCCGTTCGGTTTTGCCGGATTTCACCCAGAAGAGCTCCGATTCGAAAGGCAGAATCCCGGCGGCGGCATTCACGCCTTGGACGCGCTGCGCGGAGGTCAGCTTGCGCGGGTCCCAGGGAATGGAGGGAAGGCGACCGCGCTTGAGGTATTCCTGGGTGTAGCGATTGAAGGAAGCGGCCACGGCCTGCCGGAATTGCTCTTCCTCTTTTTGGACGCCGACAGCCAGGTTGGCCGGGAACACCCCGAAATATTCGTCGCGCACCCACCATTTGCCCTGCCAGGTCACGACGGCCACGAAATGGCCTCCGCTCCAGCCGGCCGGGGTAAACCCGATGACGCGGCCATGTTCGGCGGGGTAAGCGGCGGAGAATTTCCGCAGAAAGGTGACCGCCGAAAGGTAGCAGCCATTCGGCACGTGCACCTCGTCGACGAAATCGGCCGGCGGCAGACCTTCGACCCGCCGGGCGGCAAAGACGGAGGGCAGGCTGGCGAGGCAGACGAACAGCAGGGCGGGTAGGACAAGGCGGCGTGCGTCACGGTGGAGGCGGGGGAGGGTGAGGAGTTCCATCCGGGGCTCCACCCGCGCCCGGGCCCCGATCTTTCAGGAAAATTAAAAATTCCTTCCGCGGCCGATTTTTGAAAGATTCCGTCCCGGAAGGGCGTGGAGCCCTCATGACCACCCTCATGCGCCCCGATCCCGGCACCTCGCTACGCACCCGCCCCACCTTACTCTATCGCGTGCGCGACGGAAAGGATTGGGCAAGCTGGAACGAGTTCCACCGCCTCTACCGTCGGCTGATCTATGGCCGCGCCCGTCGCTCCGGCCTGGCGCACGCCGACGCCGAGGATGTGGCGCAGGATGTGTTCGCCCGCGTCGCGGAAACCATCGGCGACTTTGACGTCAACCCGGACCGGGGATCGTTCCGCGGCTGGTTGATGCAGCTCACCCGCTGGCGCATCGCCGACAAGTTCGAAAGCCTCGGCCGCACCCCGCAGCATACACCCGGTCCGCGTGATGCCGAATCCACGCGCACCGGCACCATCGAACGGCTGCCGGCACCGGAGGCGGAGGAGGACGAGTGGGACCGCGAGTGGCAGGCGCATGTGCTGGCGGCAGCCATGGAGCGGCTGGCGCGTCAGGTGCAGCCGAAGCATTTTCAGGTCTTCGACCTGCATTTCCGGCAAAACTGGCCGGTGCTAAGGATCAGCCGGGAACTGGGCATCAACCCGGCCTCCGTTTACGTCATCACCCATCGGCTGACCAAGCAGATCAAGGCCGAGGTGGAGAAGCTGCGGGCACAGATCGGTTGACCGGGATGTTTCAGAATTGGGCAGTCGTCTTTTTCTTTGGCGTGAGTGGTGCTTTAAACCCCAATTTCTTCCGGCGCGAGGCTGGTAGGTTTGGCTCAACCCTCCCACTGCGGGTAATCCCGTAAGGTCATAAGGGCGGATTTTCCGTCGCGTCCGGCGGACATTTTACCTGAATCATCACGTGCCACCACCGCCTGAAAGTCGATCCAGCAAGGCGGTTTTTCTGTCGTATGCTTCGCAGGATACCGCGGCGGCGAAACAAATTTGCGACGCGCTGCGACAGACGGGGGTGGAGGTGTGGTTTGATCAGGATGAACTGCGCGGGGGCGATGCCTGGGACCGGAACATCCGGCGACAAATCCGGGAGTGCGCCCTGTTCATGCCCGTGATTTCGGCGAGCACGCAAGCGCGGCCCGAGGGCTATTTCCGGCTGGAGTGGCACCTGGCGGAACAGCGTTCGCTGCTTATCGCCAAAGGCCGGCCGTTTATCGTGCCGGTGGCGATCGACGCCACGGCCGAGGGTGACGCGCTAGTCCCCGATGCCTTCCTGGCGGTGCAATGGACGCGCCTGCCCGGTGGGCAGGCCACCACTCCGTTCTCCGATCAGGTGAAGCGCCTGTTGAGCGGGGAAGACGAACGAAGGCTTCGCGTCCCCGCTTCGGCCAGCCCAGCGGGAAGTGCCGAGCCGGCCCGGTCGGAAGACGGTCCGCCACCCATTCCCGATTACGAGTTGATCCGAATGATTGGGCAGGGAAGCTACGGCGACGTGTGGTTGGCCCGGGGTGTGACGGGCATTTACCGCGCGGTGAAGGTCGTGTGGCGCGCACGATTCAAGGATGCGCAGCCCTACGAGCGAGAGTTCCGCGGCCTGAAGGAATTTGCGGCAATGTCCCTCGGGGAAAGCATCCAGATGGCGCTCCTGCACGTCGGCCGCAACGACGCGGCGGGCTTTTTCTACTATGTCATGGAGCTGGCCGACGACGTGGACCGCGGCCGCGACATCGACCCGGGCAGGTATGTGCCGTTGACTCTGACCGAGGTCCGCGCGCGCGACGGCCGGGTCCGTGTGCCGGCCAAGGACTGCCTCGCGTATGGCGTCGAGTTGGCACGCGTGCTGGCCGGGCTGCACAAGCGCGGCTTGGTCCACCGCGACATCAAGCCGTCGAACGTGATTCTCGTGGATGGCGTGCCCAAGCTGGCCGACATCGGCCTGGTCACGCCTGCGGATGAGACGATGACCTATGTCGGCACGGAGGGTTTCGTGCCGCCCGAGGGACCGGGCTCGGCCGCGGCAGATGTCTTTGCGCTGGGCCGGTTGCTTTATGAGTTGTCCACCGGGCTTGACCGGACGGACTTTCCCCGCCTGCCGCCCGACTTGGAGAAGCTGCCCGACCGCCGGTTGCTGCTGAGCCTGAATGAGATTATCCTGAAGGCCTGCGACCCAGTTGCCACGAGCCGCTATCGTGATGGCGCCGCCTTGCTCGCTGACCTGCAGCGGCTGCAGGCGGGGGGGCCGGTGCGGCGACGTTGGTTAGGCCCCGTCGTGTTGGGATTCAGCCTGGCGGCGGCTGCCTTGGCCGTCGGGGTTTGGCGGCCGTGGGCGGGGCAGTCCCTGTCTCCTTCAGCCGGGCCCCGCATAAGCGAAGAGACGCCCCCTTCCGAGGCCCGCAAGCTGGCCCAGCAGGCCATGAAACTGCTCGAAGACCCGAATTCCTCGCGCGAGGCCATGTTCCTGGCCGATGAGCTCTGCCAGCGGGCACTCACGCTCGACCCGCAGGACGCCGAGGTCTGGGCCACGGCCTCTTTTACGTCCCAGTATCTTTTCAGTTTCAACTATGATCGCAGCCTGGCTCGATGGGAGAAGGCGCGGTCGCAGGCCTCGCGGGCCAACCAGCTCGATCCCCAGTCCCTGCATGTCGCGTTGGCGCTCACGGGCAGTGAAAACGGGCAGGCCAACGTCGAGGAAAGGCGGACGGCGGCGCGCAAGCTTCACGAACGGGCACCGGGCGATCCCCAGGTCCTCTTCCATCTTCTGACGGTGGAGGGATTGTTTCCGGACAACGATGCGGCCATTCAAAAACTAATCGGGGAAATGCGCGCGCTGCCGCGCACCGGTTGGCTTCCGAAAGCGCTCGATGTCGAAGTGCATCGGCTGAGAAGAGGGGGGCGGTTCGCCGAGGCCGAGGCCATCGTCGAGGAGATGTTCGCCTGGTCCGGCGACCTGTGGCTCGCTTACTACGACAAGCTGTTTTTGATGACGCGCGGTTGCCGGGATTTGTCGGAGGCGGAGGCATACATCGAGCAGATCCCTGCCCGCTATCGACTGGAACCGGCCTTCGCGGCGGAGATCGCGCAGTATTGGATTTGGCGGGCCAAACCGGACGAGGCCCTGAAGGCCCTTTCCCTCGTCGTTCCGGATTACCTCGAGCAGCATTTTGCCCGCGTCCCCAAGGCATACCTCACGGGTTGGGCCCACGCCATTGCCGGTCGCACCGTGGCCGCCCAAGCGGAGTGGCGCAAGGCCCTGTCGGGGGTGGATGAACGCCTGAAGGCGGACGAGCGGAACCTTTATCTCCTGGACCGCCGCGCCGAGCTGCTGGCGTTGACCGGCCAGGGCCAGGAGGCGCGGGCGGCGTGGAACCTGCGGGTGGAATTGGGGGTGGCGAGGATGCCGCCCCGCGCGATCGGAGCCGAGGCCGAGGTGTTCGCGGCGCTCAAGGATACCGAGGCGGCCATCGCGGCGATTCAGCGTGGCTGGGCGCAAGAATCCGAGCCCGGGCGGGTGGCGGTGATCCTGCCCGACCTGCGCTATCACCCGGCTTTTGCAGCGATTCGCAGCGATGAGCGCTTCCAGCAGATTCTTGCCGAGGGTGCGGCCAGGATGGACAAACTCAAGGCGGAGCAGGTCGGGGGAGCAAAATCCGCCGGGGCGGTTTCGTCGCCGGCGGCAACGACCACCGCAAGCACGGCGACACCTCTGGCCGAGGCCCGGACGGCGCCGTCGGCTTCCAACTCCGCGGCAAAGCTGGATGAGGTCCGCCAGCTCACCCGCTGGAGCAACATGGACGAGGTGCGGCTCAAGACCGCCGAGGGCATGCTGCAGGAAGTGCTCAAGGTTGAACCGGAGAATGGCGAGGCCTGGGCCCTCCGCGGCAAGGTCGACATGTTCATGCTTCAGCGAGGATACGATCGATCCAACGAGCGCCGGAAGGCCGCGACCGAGCACATCGCCCGCGCCGCGGTGCTTGCCCCGCAATCTTTCGCGGTCCGGCATGTGCAGGCCCAACAGCACGCCCTTTGGTTCTTTTCCGAGGAAACCTTGAATCTGTTTCGCACGTTGGTGCAGGAGCAGCCCGACAACCAGGAGTTGCTGGAGGAATTGGGCATGACACTGGGCCGCCTGGGGCGGAACGCGGAGGCCGCCGAGGTGCTGGTCCGCGCGGATCGTCGGATTCTGGCGGCGGAAGTGCTGGCGGATGCCCGCGAGCCCCAGCCCGCGCTGCGCCTGCTTGAGGAGGAAATCACCCGCAGCAATTCGGCCGCGGCCCTGGTCGCCAAGGCCCATATCCAGTGCTTCACCTTGCTGGACCTCGCGGCGGCTGCGAAAACGCTCCGGCAGGTCCGCGCGACGGATTGGCTCGCGGAGGTCGTGGTCGGCGGGAAACTGGAAATTGCGCTCATGCGGCGCGATGCCCAGGCGATCGACGGCGTGCTCGCGCGGGTGCCCCGGCCGATGGTGCCCGGCATGCTGTTCCTGATCCCCAGCGCCTATGTCGGCGGCTATGCGCATGTGCTCCGGGCCCAACCGGAGGCGGCCGCCCAGGAATGGCAGCGGGCGCTCCGGGAGGTGCGCGCGCTGCTGGAAACCTCCCCGCGCGACTCGGCGCTCCGGGGCTGGGAGGCGGTCTTGCTCGCCAAACTCGGCGATCCGGACGCCGCCAAAGCGCTGCGCCTCTACACGAGCTATCGGCCTGGCTTCGATCCGAAGCGCTTCGACTACTGGTATGTGCTGGCCTTGGTGGCGGCGGGCGGGAGGGAGGATGAAGTCCTCGAGCTCTTGGCCGACGGTCTGCGTCAGGCTAGCCACCGGGACAACTTTCTGGATGCGGTCCTTCGTTTCTCTCCGGAGTTCGACGCCCTGCGCGGCAACCCACGTTTCCAGGAACTCCTGCGCAACCTGAAGCCGGAGGGCGCGCAGCCCCCAGCCCCGGACCCAGCCTCGGCCAGGGCCAGGGCCGACGACAAATCCGTCGCCGTGCTGGCCTTCGCGAACATGAGCCCGGATCCGGACAATGCCTTTTTCAGCGACGGCGTGCACGAGGACGTGATCACCCAACTTGCCAAGATCCGCGACCTCCGCGTGATCTCGCGCACCTCGGTGCTGGCGTTTCGTGAGAGCAAAAAGCCCCTGAAGGAAATCGCCGGCATACTCGGGGTCGCCCACATCCTTGAGGGGAGCGTGCGCCGCGCAGGCAACCGCGTTCGCATCACCGCGCAGTTGATCGATGCCGCGACCGACGACCACCTCTGGGCCGAGACCTACGATCGCAATCTCGACGACATCTTCGCTATCCAGGGCGAAATCGCGCAGAAAATCGCCGCGGCCTTGAAGGCGGCGTTGTCCCCCGATGAGGCGAAGGCCCTCGCCGACAAGCCGACGGAGAATGCCGACGCCTACGACCTCTACCTGCGCGCCCGGGGTATCGTGATTACCGAGCTGGAAAGTGCGGGCGATTGGGAGCGTCGGGTCACCTTGCTGGAAAAAGCGGTGGCCTTGGATCCCAATTTCGCCCAGGCATGGGCCCAGCTGGCGGCGGCCAACGCGTTTCTCAAGTTCGTCGACAAATACCGGACGGGCGATACCCGCAACAATGGCGAGCCCGCTTTGGGCCGCGCGAAGGAAGCGATGACCACCGCCCTGCGCCTGGCGCCGGACGACCCGGAGGTCATCGGCAGCTATGGCACCTATCTCTTCTATGGCTTCGGGGATTATGCCGGGGCGACCGCGCAATACGAGCGCCGGGCAGGGCTGCAGCCCAATTCCTCGACGGTTTTCCATGATCTCGCAATGCTCCAGCGCCGGCAGGGCCGATGGGCGGATGCCCTCGAGAACGCCCGGCGCGCCTGTCAGCTGGACCCGGGAAACATCGGATTTTTGCGCACGCTTAAATTTATTCTGTCCATCGCGCGGCGGTTTTCCGAGGAACTCGAGATTCAGCGGCGCATCGCCACGTTGCAGCCGGATGATCTTTCGGAGCAGCTTCAATTGGCGGCAATGCACGTGAATGCCCGTGGCTCCTTCCGCGAAGGCGAAGAATTCTTCCGGAACCTGCCGCGGGAAGTATTCGAGAGCCCTGCAGGCATCGATATGCGCATGCATTGGGCGCGCGCGAACGGCGATCTGGAAGAGGCCATCCGGTTGGATCGACTCCAGCCGTATTATGATGCTTCTGGCGTCCCGCGGTGGAACCAGGCGCTTTGGGCGGCTCATGCCCATTTTGTCGCGGGTGACAAGGCGGGGGCCGTGGCCCGCCTAGGCGAACATCCGGCGGAAATCCGGAAGCTCGCCGAGGCTGATCCCAGGAAGGTTCCGCTCCAGATGTTGCTGGCGGTCCTGGAGCGCATCCTCGGTCATCCGGAGGAGGCGCGCCGTTTGGCGAGAAATGCGGCGGCCTTGGATGCGGCCGACGGAGACTCCCTAAGTCATGGAATCTGGCAGGCTTGGCTTGCCCGCGAACTTGATTTCACGGGTGATTTGGACGGCGCGGTGGCGCTCTACCGGGAGCTGCTGACCAAACCGTCGATTCTGGGTGGCGCCCCCGGATTAAGGACGGAAAAGTTCATGGTGAGTCCGGCGTTGCATAGTGATCCGCGCTTTAAGGCCCTGCTCGACGATCCGAAGCACAGCGCGCCGTTGTTCTGAGTTAGGGCAGTTTCAATTGAAGTGTAGCCGCTTTGGAGCGCAGCGACAAAGAGGTCGTCCCCTGACCACGCTTTCGCCTGCGGCTTAAGCGCGCCTACATCTCTTAGGAATGTGCTAAAGGGCAAAGTTGAGTTCGGTTCAGGCAGGCGGCTGCGGTCAGTCCTTCGGGGTCTGGCCGGCAAAGGTCTCGAGATACTTTACGACCTTGGCCTGCTCCTTCTCGCGGAGGCGGAGGCGCAGGCTGAGGCGTTCGGTGGCCTTGGTGATGTTGATCTCGCTGAACTCGGTCTTGCGCGCGGGATCGAGCAGGAAGGTCTTCAGCCGGTTGAAGAGCTCGGGCTCGGCGCCGGCGGCGACGCTGATGAGACCGGCGGTGTATTCCGGCGGGGCCTTGGCCGCGATGGCGTCGTAGTGCTCCATCACCCAGGCGACGGCGAGCGCGCGCAAATCAGGGTCGCCGCCGACGCCGGTCACCACGCGGAGGAATTCCGTCGAGTTCAGGGCCGGCGAAAGCGAGTAGGCGAGGGCGGTGCGGGCCAGTGCGGGGTCGCGGAAGCTGCCGAGTGCGCCGATGAGCGACGCCCGGAAGGCGGGCGTTTGCGGCTTCGCCAACAGGGCCTGGAGCGCGGCCAGGTGGGCGGCGTCGCCGTGATAGGCGGTGACGCTCAGCGCCGTGCCGCGCAGGGACGGGTCGACTTGGGCGGGGTTCGCGAGACAGAGCGCGGCGAGGCGGCGGCATTCGGCGACGATCTCGGGGTCGGCGCCGGCGTAGCCGAGGGCGTTGTAGAGCGTGGCCCGCAGCGGCCCATGGTAGGCCGGCTCGTCGGGCTTCGGCTGGAGACCGAGGCGGTCGAGGATCGGGCGCAGGATAGCGCGGCGGTAGGCGTGGTAGGCTTTGCGCGAGGCTTCGTTGATGAAGGTGTTGTCGAGGGCGGCGACGCTGCCCGAGACGCCGGCGTTGACGTCGGGGTCGAGGTCGCGGGCAAAGGCGGTCACGTAGGCGAGGTAGTCGTTGCCGTCGATCAGGCCGGCGTTGAAGAGGGCGGACACGTTGTCGAGCAGGCCGACGCGTTCGATCGGGGGCAGCACGGCGGCCTGGCGGGCGAGGCGGGCATTGAGCTCGGGCGACAGGTTCCAGCGGTAGTAGCCGGACTCGTCGGCGTTCGGGTAAATCCAGTCGGCTTCGGCCAGGCCGGGAATCCGCGCCAGCTGGGTTGTCTCGGTCAGGAGAATCCGCTCGCGATGAATTTCTCCCCGCCGGCTCCAGTTGAGGATGACGGGGATGCGCCACTGGCCGGGGAGTTGCGGGTCGCCCAGGTTGTTGAAGCGGCGTTGGGTCAGGCGGAGCTGGCCGTCCGGCTCGAGGGCGAAGTTCACGAGCGGCACGCCGGGCTGCTCGATGAAGCCGGCGAGCATGCCGGTGATGTCGTCGCCCGAGGTGGCGCTGAACGCGGCCCAGAGGTCGTTGGCCACCGTGTTGCCCCAGCTGTGCTTGAGGAAGTAGGCGCGCATGGCGGCGCGGAACTGCTCCGGCCCGATCCAGTTCTCGACCATCGTGAGGATGCCCTTGCCCTTGTTGTAGGTGAGCACGTCGGCGAGCTGGGCGAGGTCGGTCTCGGCCGTGACCTTGCGCCGGATGGCGGTGACGGAGGGCAGGGCGTCGGTGCGCATGGCGGACTTCACCCCGCGGCTCTCGTCGATCTTCACGCGGAATTCCGGATACTGGTGCTCGACGATGCGGCCGGCGATCCAGTCGGCGGTGGATTCGTTGAGCCAGAGGTCGTCCCACCAGGCCATGGTGACGAGGTTGCCATACCACATGTGGGCCATCTCGTGGGCCGTGGTGGTGGCGAGCCAGCGCCGGGAGGTGAACGGCGCCTTGGCGGAATCCAGCAGCAGGCCGCGGTCGACCCAGGTCACGAGCCCGGCGTTCTCCATCGCGCCATAGACGTATTCAGGCACGGCGATCTGGTCCAATTTGGAGTAAGGATAGGGGATGCCGAAGTATTCCTCGAGCCGGGCCAGGATCGGGGCCGCGACCTTGGCGGCCTCGGTGGCGAGCGCGCTCTGGCCCTTGGGGGTGATGATGCGGCCGGGCACAGAGAGACCGGGGACGGGCACGTATTCGAACGGGCCGACGGCGAGCGCCACGATGTAGCTCTGCATCGGCGGCGTGCGGCCGAAACGGATGGTCTTCCAGTCGCCATCACGGGTCTCGTAGGCGACGGCGGCGTTGGTCACGGCTTCAAGCGCAGCCGGCACCGTCAGCGTGAGCTGCCAGGGAATCTTGAACGACGGCTCGTCCCAGCAGGGGAAGGCCCTGCGGGCGTGGTTGTCCTGCAGCTGCGTGAAGAGATACGGATCGCCGCGGCTCACGGTCTTGTAGAGGCCGAGGCCGTCGCGGGTGAACTTGGCGGTGAAATCGATGGTGAGACGGTATTGTC
>JACCDR011959045.1_pt1 | contig 12035 bp, 17 predicted proteins | sample 7446431 | NCBI WGS metagenome assembly JACCDR01 (sample SAMN15323443, study PRJNA562643) | freshwater metagenome | isolation source: river surface water | place: USA:Blue River Watershed | collected 2017-08-17
AGCAGCTTTATTCTCTAAATCAATACGCGCAATAGGATTATTAACTCGCTGATCTGCAGCCCAAATCCTACCGAGAATCTGATTAGGAGAAGTCAATGAATCAAAATACATCACAACGTGATTACGACTAATGTCTACTACACGAAAAACCTTAGACTTATCAGTTAGGTTCGCCTGCTCCTGTGGCGGAACCATATCTAGTCTAAGGTTTTCATCATACTCAAAAAGGACCTGCGCCAAGTTTTCAAACTCAGCGCAGACCCATTCGTCGATTAAATTCATTAAAACTTGTCGTTCTTTTCTGCATCACCTGCAAAAACCTGGTGCTCTGCAACCTGACGAACTACCTGAGCAGAATCGGTAGTCCTGTCAGAAATAGTATAGTTCTGGAGATCCTTTGCAATATCCGGGTGAAGATGAGTTCCGCTAGGAACCTGCGGAACCTTCTGATTCCGATAAACCTGAACATTCGGGTCATCGAAATTCTCTTCAGTAGGATTACGAGTTCCATAGCGAGCATCTGCCTCATCAGGAGTTTCAGCAGCAAGCTCATTAGGAGTCTTATTAGGAACAGTTGCAACTACCTGAGTAGAGAGACCGTTCTTTCGCTCCGACTCATCTCCGTGGTCAAAGTCTTTATTATCCTTGTTGTCAACAGTAGGAATCTCGACAACTACAGGACCCGACTTATCTTCCGGCTTATCATCCTTCGAAGCCGCAGTCTTAGAATCAGCAGTATTAGAAGTAGAAGTGTTGTTAACCTTATCGTCCTTTTCCTTGTCCTCCTTATTAACTGCCGGAGTAGTCTTCTTTTCAGGCGTAGTAGCCATTATAAACCTTTCTGTTATGGGAGTGGCCACACTTAGATGACCACTCCCATTTAGCCAGAAGTGTGGTTGCAAGGATGATTAAAATTCTCAGTCTCACAACCACATAACTTTTTATCGTGCTGGTAGATTACTGGTTTATTGCAAGTCTTACATAAAGGATAAGGTTTCTTATTTCCTTTTAAAACATGCCCCATGACATTTTACGACTCAGTAATGCTCGTCTGGAGACCGTGCGAGTTACGACGGTGAGTACCAAGCTGCCAGTAAGAGAAAAGTCGAGCACGGTACGCATCATATTCACCAGAAGAGTCAATAAGGCGCTGCCATAGGTTTCCATCACGATTCATCCACGACCAATCGGCCGCACGATAAAGCTTAAGTTCACCCTCGTTCATGTAATACATACGACCCGGCTGACAATCGAAATCCGCAACAATCGGAATCTCGCCACCATCGGTAGTAAATGCAATACCACTAAATCCACCAGTGAACTTAGTAGTATTAACATAACGACGCTGCTGTTCTAAAAGGTTCGCGTAAGAACGACGAACACCTAAAGAAGTAAAGATAGCAGTAGTCTTACCACCACGAGTACGAATAGTATCAATCATGTTAATCATACGTCCTTCGGAGATAGCTCCACCGGACGTATCCATATTACCAGTCCACGTAGCGTGGGTAATGTTATAAAGTGCACCGGTACCATCACCAAGAGCAGTTGCAGTAGTTGCTAAACCAGCAACAATCTGTTCAAAACCAACAGGCTCTTTCTGGTGAGAACCAGTACGAGTAATAAAGAAACCAGAAGTAGTCGAAGTAACAGTAGTAGCAAAAGTAATAGTGTAGTTACCCGCCACAGGGCCAGTAACATTAGAAATCTGAACGTTAGCGTTAGCTAAAACAGGAGTAACAACAGTAGAGGTGGAGTTGTAAAGATCAACGAACATACCAATTTCAACGTACTGCGCGTTCGTGGTAACTAAAGTAGTCGTAGAACCCGAAGCCGTTGCAACTGCAAGAACTCCCTGAGAAGTTCCATAAACCTGTCGGTTAGTCTCTTTCTTGAGACCTTCCTTAATTCCATTCATTTCCTGATCAAGCAAAGAAGCGAACGCCTGAACATTCGAACTTGCTAATTCAAAAGACTGTCCAGAAAGCTGAATGGCACCATAACCATAAGAAAGTCGAACCTGCGCATCACGGTAATCCTGAGTCCTCGGAGAAGGCAAAGCCTCCATTTCATTTCGAGAACCAATACCGTGGTTACGCTGAACACGAACACCGAAACGAACATACTTACCACCGACAGAATCAGACTCGACTCCCTCGTTGGTCTTCTCAATCCGAGAAATAGTAATAATCTCAGACTGTAACTGGTCCCGAACCCGGGGTTCGTAAACTTCCTTGAGAATGTTCGTAGCGGTAGTTAAAGTGGTAGTAATGGTACTGCCCTCCAGAACTAAAAGAATTATGAATTCTAGTAGTTACAGAAGGAACTTCGTTGAGGAACTTAGTTAAAAACTAAGCCTCAATACCTTGCTGCATCATCTGAGCAACAAGCTTCTTTGTATCCTGAGGATTAAGCTTAGTAGGATCTAAAGGCTTATTAGGAACAACGCCACCACCACTAAGAACCATGGGGGAGGGACGTCGCTTCATAATTTCTGCAACTTCACTCATGTATTGCTGATGCGCCTCTTCGGCAGTAATTCCCTTAGTATACATACGCATAAGAACTTGATCTTCATTTACATCATCGCCAAACTTCTTTCGAAGACCAGAAAGTTCCTTTTCAAGTTCAGCATCCTGAGCTGCTTGCTGCTGAGCCTGAGTTTCCTGATTATGCTTAGTAAGCAGAATCTTCTGCATTACATCAACTTGCTGCTTTAAAGCAGAAAGTTCAGGATTATCGTCTTCGTCGCCTTCGTCAATCTCATCTACAACTTGCTTAGCTTCAGCGACTGGAATATTTAAGTGTTCGGCAATGGCTTTATAAACTTCCATTGGGCGATCTTCAATAAGCTTGTTAATCCCGATAGCGTACTCCGCCTGCTCAGGAGTAATACCAGACTTATTAAAGTTCTCCCAACGAGAATACTCATCAGGAAGCTTAGTACGTTCTGCGATCTTCTGACCGTACTCAGAACGCTTATCTTCTGGAAGGACACTAAGAACATCGTTCCACGAAGGATCTAAACCTTCGAAGAGGGGCATATCATTCGGGGTAGGACCGGTCATTTAAACGAAACCTTCTTCTTTGTTAAGCGACGACGAATAGCGGCTTTACGCTTATCTTCGTCTTCCGTATCATCAGTACGATTCTTATAAATATCAGCAGCAGAAGGACGAGCACCCTGAGTTTTTGCATCTTCGGCTAACTTGCCACCAGGAGTAGCTGAACCCTGAGACTTATAAAAATCAGAATACCCTGTAGCGCGTCCCTTAGAAGGTGTAATCCTCATTAAATGCTACCCGGATCCGATCCAACACGAATTGCATAAGCCTGATCGTTGGCACCCATCTTAGCAATATTCGCAGCAGAGTATCCTAAACGAGTAAGTTCTCGTTCCATCTCTGCATTAGAATACTGGTTACTAACACCAACTAAACGAAGGTTATCACCAGAAGCAGTGGCACCAGAAGCAGCAGGAGTAAATGTAACTGTAGTAGTACCCGCAGAAGAAGCAACACTTGTTACGCGAAAAACAACTTCCTGCTTAACAGAACCAGCTGAGTTAAATAACTTAACTTCTTCACCAACACGAACAACATTAACACCAGTTGCTAAAGTAGCATCAGCACCAACTATTGTAGTGGTAGTACCACCAGCGTTAGCTGTAAAAATAGCAGGGCCAGAAACCACACGAGTTTCAAAGTCGTCTTTAAAACCACGACGCTTATCGACATAACCGATAACTTCACCAACGACGCCTAACTGATGAATTGGCATTACATACCTCCCTCAGGCATCTCATCACTCATTTCTGGCATTGGTGCGGGACCTGAACTTGGTTGTTCCTCTTCCATTTGAGCTTGCTGATCTTCTTCCTCACCCATAGGTGCAGCATTAGGATTAGAATCAGACATACCCGTTAATGGATGAGTCATCATTCCCATCGTTGCTTCAATATGTTCTCTAACATGAAGTTCAAACATTCGCTTCGTTGCATCAGAAGCTTTTTCGAATGCCTGACTCTTCCTGTAGCGATTATGCTCTTCAATATGAATTTCATGATTATCATAAGTATGTGTAGGAACCAAGAGAGGTGGCTCTAGGTTCAATCCACTATCAACATCTAAAGCAGGACTAGACTCTTCACCTTCGATTGGCGGATCCCCAGGCATTACAGAAGGTGGAGCGTTTTCGGCCAACCAGGTTTGCTGATGCATCATAATATCTTCATCAGTAACAACACGCATTCTTAAATTCTCGCGCTGTGCCTGACGCTTATCAATTTGAATTTCTTCATAGAGTCTACTAAGTCCGCCAAGCTCCATTAATTCAAGACCCTTATCAGGCGGGATAAATCCCATTTTCATAAGGTCCATCAAAAATGCTTGCTTAGCAGCTCTAGATGTAGGAAGTGAACTTCCAGCCTCTACACGAACATCAGTATTAGATCGAATATCACTCGACTTAAACACCATTGCATCAAATGTACCTTCAAGGCCCGTAACTTTAACAGTTCGTGCCTCATCCCAGAACATTTTCACAAAGTTAAGTGAGTAAGATGCAATCTTCTCAATAGCTTCTTCAATAGAAGTAAATTCAGGAGCAGTTAAGCTCTCATCTTGTTCCTGTAAGAAACTAATCGCTGTAGCGGCTGTAACTCCCGGGGGAGTAGATCCGTTACTAACGTCATGTTGACCACTAAGGTCAGCCATGTCGTCATATAAACGATTAATTTCTTCAGTTACATAGTTTGGCAAGTTTTGAATTGGAAGTGGCTGAGGAAACTCATAGCCAACCTCTACTTCAATAAACTGTCCAGGTTCAGTAGTAATTTTACGAGGATTAACAGAACCTCGTTGTCCCATTAACTGAGGCTTAGCAGTTCTATTCTTAGCTTCAATTAACTGACTACGAGTTCGGTTAAGCTCTCGCTGAATAGGAATAAGATCTACGATACTAGACTCATTATAAAACTTACCAGTCCAGATACCGTCAATTTTAGCAAAAGGATATTTATCAGAATCATAAGGCCATTGATCAAAACCCTGTACTACCTGATTCGCCGCCACAGTGAACATGGCGCCTTTAGGTAAATCAGGTAATACTCCAGGCTTAACCCAAATCTCGAGAATTACACTGTTTTCTTTTTTACTGTTATTTCGATTAACGCCAAGTACGTTCTGCATCACATCGTCTACAGCATCCAACTTAGCATCGTCGCTAACTTGAATACCAAAGTTTTGTGCAATCCAGGACTTAGTTCGTACTTGAGCGTGAATAATATAAGGCTGCTTCTCTAAATCTTCTTGCAGCAAATCAGGTACAAAGATATAGAAAGGAGGAATAGATTCAATACAGATGTCCCCATAAACTGTAGGATTATCTGGATCTACCTTATTCTTATCCCACCACGTCTTAATGAATCCATTACCACAGACAGCTTTCCAAGCTACTGCCTGTCGTAATGTCTTATTAAACTCTAAGCGTCGCCACAGGGAGTCCCAAATCTGTTCACCAGCTTGTGCAGCAAATACATCAGAATCTTCTGCACTGGCAGGAACTACATAAGCATTTGGTTTCTGTGCTGTTAACCTAGCAATTTCTTTACGGATAATCTTTCGAGTCTGATTAATAACCATCCGAACTCGATAATACGGAGCCTTAGGTACATATAAATCAAAAGCTCCATCAGCACCAGCTTGTTTAAACTGTACGTGCTGATTACCCATGTAGAAAGCTAAGTTAAGATACCACTGACGCTCTTGACGAGTTCTCTCATTCTGACACTTTTGAAACCATTCCATTGCAGTAGCAGCAAGCTTCTGTCTAAAGTTAAAAGCATCTTTTTGATCAGATTCAAATAAACCTACAGACTGTAATCCTACAGAATTATCTGGTTGGGTCATTTCGACCAATCACAATTCCGAAGTCTGCTAAAGTTTCAGCACGAAGCTGATCTTCATCTAAATAAACTTCATCGCCAATACCTTGCATCTCTGCAAGTCTTCGAGCTTCCGCATCATCAGTCATCGAAATGTATTCATCATTAGAGACGGGGACTTGTGAGCTCTGTAATGCTAGGAATGTTTTTAGATCCGGACTTTGGAGCCGGTTTAGTAATTCTTGGTTTTGGCTCATCAGATACTGATTTAGTGGCTGTCGGTTCAGAGACCAAATCAGAACTGCCACCAGAATCAGATTCACTATCAGACTGCTGATGAGCAAGTAACTTTCCATAAAACTCCCTAAACTCATCTAAAGATTTTAGAACTTGATCGACAAGTTCCGGTCCCTCGGTGTCTAACTTAGTAAGTTCAGCAATCTTAACTGTAAGTGCCTCAATAGTCTCATTATAAGCGTTAAACAGTCCCAGCCTCCTTGCAGCTTCCTCTACACAGAAACCACAAAGATAGAACGTTCCATACCAATCAATCTCTAACTGAAAATCTAAATAACGTCGGCCATCATCAGCTCGACTAGAACCACAATTTCCACACTTAGCAGGCTTGTATCGAGGCACATCAGAAATTTGAAACTTAGTCATACGTAACATCTCCAAATAATCAGGATCGACTTCCGTGGGGTATCTACCGTACTGATTAATAAATCTCTCCAAAAGAGATTTCGTCATCAGTAAGCACCCCCATTAATTCCTCATCAACTTGCCACGGAAAGTCTTGAGGATTTGTTACTGTAAGACTGCGCTTCTTAACTGCTTGCTGCTTTTCAGGTGTAAGATAAGGCATCCATGTAAAGAAGTAACCACAAGAATCAGGACAGTGATCGTTCTTCTTTTTAGGAACTTCTCTTACGTTACTTCTATCTGCGATCTTGGGGGAGTGGTGAATATCAAAAGCATATCCACGCAACTCTTTGATCGTATTAACACAGTTTCTAGTAATTACCCAGTAATCGTACTTAAGGTACTCATTCATCTTGTTGTTACGACCAGCAACGTCTTTCTTTGCTGGCATTAACGGAATTCCCAGTCGTCGATACTCATCGAGAGGCGAACTTCCAGTAATTCCGTCTCTTTGACTCATTGAAGGATCACCCGTGTACATCTTGGGCTCTCTTCCAATTTCTTCATTAATCTGTTTGATTCTATTTACATGTTTACTGATCACCCATTTAGACATGTAATGTTCTTTAAAAGTCACTACCTTACCTTGTGGTGAAAGTGCGTGCCACAAGATTGCAGTAGGATTATTAAATCCGTGATCAATAGAGACGTAAATAGCCCAGGAGTCCGGAACTACAGTAGAGGGCTCAATAATGTGTCGTTTAAGATCAAACTCCTTTAAAATCAAACCACCCTTGGGTGTAAAGATTCCGTGTTTACGAACCTGCTTCTCTTCGTCTGTTAAATCATCTTCCAATAATTTGAGTGCTGTTTGTGAGAGATGAGGGTTATCAGTGATATCAACCTCAAACATCTCAACATTTTTATTAGCTGTAGCGATAAATCTATCAAAAATCCAGTCTTGACCTTCAACAGGTGTCATAGTCATCCACCAGACACCATTATAGTCAATTAATCGAAGACGACACTCATTAAAGATAGTTTGTGGACATTCCTCATCAAACCAAATCCAGTGAAGAGGAACACCAGCAAATGAATCTAGATCCTGCTGATGCGTCTTAATTTCAATTGTAGAACCGTTACGAAATGTCAATACTTTATCTTCGTTACTCCAAGAATCTTCCCAAGAACTATTCTTTAAATCACTAGGAGGAATCCATTGCTTCAATACAGGAAGAATAATCTGCTTCATTCCTGCATCTCGGTCAACAGTTACAATACGTCCTCTTGTAGGAGTATCATGTGTCTTTTGAAAAGGATGTCTACCTACAGAACGTAAAATTCCTTCAACTGCTCCCGCTACAGTCTTACCAGATCGGTTACCTCCTTGAAGAATTCTGCCAACTTTAGAAGACTTGTGAAAATCTTCATGAGTTACAGAGTTTGACTTGTAATTAAGTACGTTAGGCTTTTGTGCTGCTGTCTGTAGTCTAGATGCTAATTCTTCAAAGAAATCTTTCATTTAATAGTCCCATTCTTGCGGATAAGCCCTTAACCTTTCTAATAGCTGATCCGCTATTGATTCATACATATTTTCACATAAAATCCATATACGCCAACCTTCATCGACAGTAATCATATATCGCGGAGTAGCGTAGCCATCATCCTGTAGCATTTTACTATATAAAGGTCTATTAGAAGAACCTTCACGTCCCATAACCAAGATCCCTTAGTGCATCAATAATTGACTGAATCTGTGCCTGTGAATAACTAGCATTAGCCGTCGTAGGAAAAGCTAAGTTAAATCCTTTACCAATCTTTTTAGAAGTCTTTCCATCATGGCTATGATCACCGGGACTAGCTTGATTATGTTGAATACCTAATGTGTGATGTTGAGCAACATTTGAAGAATCTACATCACTATTAGCATGAAATCTCTGTACCGCTACAGGGTCGGCTCCGCCACTTAAAGGGCTACTCATACTTGCCTCTGATATCTACAGCTAAAGAAGATTCCGTCTGTAACTGCCCATGTAATAGGACTAGAGTTGTTTACATCTCTAGCTAATCCAGCTTCAAGTCTAATTCCGAACTGGATCTGAGTACTAGTTCTAAGATGTGCAGTTAAAGCATATCTTGTAGCAACTGCTGAATCATCCCATAAAGAACCTACACCAATTACAGGTGCAGAACCTTGGTTAGTACTAACTCCGATGTTAGTCTTAGCAGGGAAGGGTAAACTAATTAAATAGGTGCCGCTCCCTGCATTAATTCCAGATGTACCAAAGCGTACCTCCCCCCAAACATAAATCTGATCGAAGATCTTATAGTAAAAACCTCTTTGCACACTAGCAGTTCCTAAAGTAGGAGCTGTAGTAGTTGCAGTTAACTGAGGTGTGTAACTAAATAAGTTATGAGTAGTTAAACAAGGTCCAGCATAATCATCAATACGGTTCATATTAACTTCATGTGTTCCCGGAAACTCAGGAATGAAGTTAGCCGCTACAGGGGTGACTAGCGGTTGCATTACGCATCACTCGTTGGGTACATAATGTAACCTGACAATCTGTCGTTTTGAGCTAAAGTAACAGGGTTAGTGTTACTCCAGGCGCCACCCTGAGGAATGAAAAACTGTAAGGTGTTAGCTGCTTGTACGTAAGCTGCCTGAAAAACAGAAGAACTTAAAACGGTGTCATTATCTAAGAAGATCGCGGTTCCGAGTGGTACATGTGTCGTGAAAGAAGGGAACTCGCTTGCAAAACCTGTTGGTAAAGATAAGGAGTAAGTTCCACTTCCTGCTGAGAAGCCCGCGCCTCCCGTAAAGATTTGGAAATAGGCGATGACCATTCGAGGCCACAATCGCAAAATTTTTCCTGTGACACTTCCACCAGATCCTAAAGTTGGGGGAGTGGTAACGGCACTCCAAGTAGGTGAATAAGTAGTTGTTGAAGCCCTAAATAAAGAATCAATCCTGTCACAGTTATCTGAGTTATGTTTAGCCCAACCCAAGAAGGTTGGAAGATTCTCTTTAATGTACTCGTTAGTATCAGGCTTAATTAAGCTTAAGTTAGTTGTCGTTGTAATGCCCATTATGCCTTCTTATAAAAGAACTGACCACTGATTCTATCAGCAGTACTGACTGAAATGGGCTGGGTATCTCTGAACAACCTAGAAGTTTTAGTTGAATAAGTCTGTGTAATAAATCGTAAGTAGCTAACGCCTGAAATAGTTACAGCATCAAATGCTAATCCTCCAGACCCGTTAATATTCGATGCGTCAAATACGTAACCTTCACCTATACAACTGAAGGAACCAACATTTTGGTTGAGAGCTGTCCCGACACTGTGAAAAGTTCCGTCAACAGGGAAAGGTAAACTAAGTCCGTATACATCTGATCCAACACTGACACCAGGGTCAAGAAACTCAATAACAAAATTGCCAGTAACGAAACCCTGCTGATCCATGTATTCAGCTCTAATTGCTCCCGCACCAATTGATGGGGGAGTAACATGACCGGTAAATACAGGAGAATAGTTTGTAAGAGCAATGTTCGTCTTATTCGTAATAGTAGTATTGTTACCAGACTGATACTGACTTAATTCAATCCAGTTCTTAGCTACTTCACTATTAGTCGGTTTAGCTAAACTGATGTTAGGAGTAAAGGCTACCATGTCCCAGCCTTGCGCTTTGAACAATCTTTATTTACACAACAAGGTCCATCATGAGCATAAGGTCCATGACAGTCTTTAGTAGTGCAAGTTACCATAATAAGTTACCCTCCTTCCTAGGCCAGGGAGTATAGGGGTAATCATGAATAATAAAGACGCTATGCTTACTAATAGGTTCATCAATCGTAGAACAAACTGAAAACATTCCATCTTGATAAGTAACACTTAAGAAGAGTTCCATTAGATCCCTAGTTTCTTTTTAGCGTTCTCGAGAATTCCGGAATCTACTACAGAACCTTCTATAGCCTGTGGCGAGTCATACTCTAAAGTCTTGTTCTGCATAATCGACTTAAAGTCATCAGCAATTGCCATTAGAGTTGCAGGATCTTGAACGTGCTTTTGAATCACTTCAATCAGCATCGGAATAATCTTATCTGATGCTGGAGCTTCCTGTGCAAACTCACCTGTAGCTTCAAGGTAGAACTTAAGAGCAGGCCAATCACCTGCGTGTACCTTTTTAGTGAACTCTGCAATAGCTGCTGGCCGTACATTAAGCTTGTTTTCCTCAGCCATCATGTCAACCATGTTTTTAAACTGAGGATTCTTCAACCAAGCATAATACTGTGCAGATGAAACACCAATAGAACTTAATTTGTGACTAACAGGTCGCTCATCTGCAAAGTTCATCACTAATGCAGCAGCTGCAACTTGTTCCTGAGTTAATTCCGATTGAGTGTGTTCCTCAAAAGGAATTCCTCGTTCCTTGAGCATCTTACGGACAACAAAACGCTTAGTAAGATAATAGTTAACCGTAATATGCGATAAATTCAGATGGTTAGCTACTTCGGCAACAGTTGGAACTCGTTTGTAAGTTAACCACTGAATTTCGTAGTACTTAACTAGTTCTCGTTCATTTTGAGAGGGCTTAGCTCTAATCTTATGGTACGTTGTTCGATCTACCATTCTCCCTCGCAATTCCAGCGTTAGCCCACATCATTACCTGTTCTAAATTTGTAATAGCTAAGCTTAATTCTCTACCAGGAGGTACGTAAAGTTTAAGAGATTCAGCTAAACTTAAACACAAATTTCGAACATTATTGTGAGCACGAGCTGTAGCTTCATCCTTAGGAGGTTTATGACCAAATCTATTTTCTAAATCTTCACGATCTAAAGCAGCCATTAACTAAAACCTACTTCCTGCAAATTTCAGGGTCTAAAAAGAGCCTTTAATCCCACACTAAAATTAATATACCATGATCACCAATTGCAAGACTTTGTGACCCAGGTCACACGAAATCGGGGGTACCTGGGAAGGGTCTCACCAGCGGATACCTCATTTAAGGCACCCAGGATCCACGTACAGGCCCTCAAATCAAATCTTCGCCCATCAGTCCGGATAACGGGGTCAGGGGCTCAGGGACCGACTGAGAGGGCTACCCAGAATTAACGTATAATGTTTAATCCAAAGTAAATTACCCGCTACAGCCTGCGGAGCAGGTCTATTGAGTATTAGTTTATTAACTCGAGTTCTTGAATTATCTGTTACTTAGTTCTCGAGATTTGAAGTCTAGATTTTTGATTAATTGGGTTCCCATTTTCTTGGTAGATGGGACCCTAAAAGTTTAAGGAATCCGTAGACGGTTTATTGGTACCGCTCACAAGTTCGCCTGGATTTATTGGACAACATATTAATTGAAGATTAAAGTGATTACTTAGAGTTACTTGAAATTTCAATTGTTGAATTTTAAATTATTTAATTTTAAAGTAACGCTCTGTAATAAGGGACAGATGGAATTAATAGGGGCATATAATGATATTGTGTTCTATTGTATTTAATTAGC
>JACCDR010435666.1_pt1 | contig 12032 bp, 18 predicted proteins | sample 7446431 | NCBI WGS metagenome assembly JACCDR01 (sample SAMN15323443, study PRJNA562643) | freshwater metagenome | isolation source: river surface water | place: USA:Blue River Watershed | collected 2017-08-17
CGATGCGGCCCTCGTACATCAGGTCGCGCAGGTTGCGCCAGGGTTCCTCGTTGAGGTCGGTGGACACCTTGTCGGTCTCGATGCCCTTGGCCTCCAGGATCTGCATGGAGTCGGTGGACTGGAACGAGTCGAAGGTGAACTTGCGGATGTTGAAGCCGCGCCGGATCAGCTCGAAGCAGAGCTGCCGTGCCCAGCGGATCTGGATCTCGCGGGGCGGGTCGGACGACTGGTCGGCGGAGTAGCTGATGACGAAGTCGACCTTCACCTTGGGCCGGACCTCGCGGACGGTGTAGGGGGCTCCGTCCTCGTCGGTGGTCAGCGCCTCGTGCTCGGTGTAGTCGACGACGTGGGCCATGCAGATACCGGCGCGGTCGCCCTGCACGGCCAGGTCGGCGTGCATGGTGTAGATGGCTCCGCGTACCGGGAACAGATGCTCGGCGAAGTGGTAGCGGGGCTCCCACACCATCCGGGCTCCGCCCTCGCTGTTGCGGGTCAGGGCGTAGGCGACGGTCAGCGGCAGCGACTGCATGGGCACGAACGAGCTGTCCACGGCCTGCACGTTGCGGAAGTAGGGATTGATGGCTCTCGCTGGCCGGCACTCGTACTTGGCGCGGGCCATGATCGGGTCTTCGCGGTAGTCCTCGGCGAACGCCTCGCGGCCCTTGACGCGGGGGTTGACCTCCCAGGTCGCCATCGGCCCGGAGACGTAGTGCCGCGACGCCTGGCCGCGTTCGTCGAAGTCGGCGCGGGCCTCGTCGGTGAGCTGCTGGATCTTGGAGCCGAGGTAGCGCGGGTAGGAGATGCGGACGTTCTTGTAGACCTCGGGGAACCGGGTGGATGCCGAGGTGCGCATCATGTTCAGGATGCCCTCGGCGCTCTTGGTGGGTTCGCGGGCCGAGGCTCCCTTGCGGACGACCATCTCCTTCTTGGACTTGAAGGCGTCGATCTCGTCAGCGATGGCGAGCAGCAGGTTCAGGCCCACTTGTGACTCTGCGTCACTGTGGCCGGAGACCGACTCGATGTTCTTGGCGTAGCTGATGACGTTCTGCTTGGGGATGCACTTGTCGGCGAACCAGCCCTTCTTCACCGCCCGGACGATGGGCATGAAGAACGCCTGCTGGGCCTGCGCGCTGCTGGAGGCGACGTTGAGCAGGTGGATGGTGTCCTGCTCGGGCATGCCGTAGTACTCCTGCGGGCTCTCCAGGCAGAGCAGCAGGTAGGCGATGCGCATGGACGCGACGCGGCAGATGTGGTCCTTACCGGAGCCCTTGCCCCATTGCAGGGTCGCGAAGTTGATCATCCGCAGGGGCTGCGACCAGTACCGCTCCTCGCGCCAGGCGGCCCGTGAGCTGGCAACATGCAGCCTACCTGTCTGTTTGCCCGTCTCGAACTCTTCCGATAGCACGGGGTACAGGTCGGGGTAGTAGATGCGCTCGATGTGCCGGACGGCGTCGTACTGCACGTCGGACAGTGGTGGGTTGCCCAGGAACGCCTTGTCCTGGACGAAGACGCTCAAGGGGACGGGTTCCTCGGCGAGGATGCCGGACAGCGGGCTGGACTTGGCCGAGGCCTCCTGGGCGGCCTTGCGCAGCTCCGCACCGAAGTCGAAGGGGTTCTGTGCGCGCCGGGCCATCAGGTGCCCGTCACGGTGAGGAACACCTGGACCTGGGTGGTGGCGGTCTTGAGGCCGTCGATGATGCCGCCGAGCAGCACACCGCTGGTCTTGTTCTCCAGCACCTGGATGGTGACGCCGGTGCCGGTGACGTCCTTGACGGTGCAGGTGACCAGGGCGCTGGTGTGCCAGGTGGTGGCCTGCACGCTGTTGATGCTGGAGAAGAAGCCGCTGGGGTAGGTGAACGTGACCTGGCCGGTGGTGGCGCTGCTGGTACCGATGTCGGTCCACACCTTCATCGCGGCAACAGCGTTGGTGCCGTGCCGGTAGGTGCAGGAGCCAGGGTCGACCGACGTGAGGTAGTTGTTGCCGTTGAACGCCAGCCGGGACCCGTTGCGGCGGCTGGTCATCAGCCCATCACGACCGCGCGGACCGACCCGGCGGCGAACGACAGGTCGGGGTAGATGCTGATGGCGTTGGTGCTGGTGGGTGCCCAGTCGAACTCGATGGCCCGGCCGTCCGCCGTGGTGCGGAAGACCGCGTCCACATCGGTTGTCCCCAGGTTGTGGGTAACCACGGCGGTGACTCCGGCGGTCATGGCCGGGCAGTCGCCGGAGAACTTGGCGACCGCGCCGAGCGCCGTGCGGGCTCCGGCGGCGGTGGTGGCTCCGGTGCCGCCGTTGGCGATGCTGACGGGCGCGTCGAGGGCGAAGGTGGTCCCGGTCAGGGTCAGGCCGGTTCCGGCGGTGTAGGTCTGCCCGCCGGTGGTGAACACGATCCAGGTCTGCGTCCAGGAGCCGGGGGCTCCGGAGGCGGTGGAGGTCTGGATGTACTGGTATCCGGCCTTGGAGCCTTCGCTGACGGCGACCATGGAGCCGTCGAACACCTCGCCCGCGCCGTCCGCGTCGGTGCTGCGGGTGGCGGCGGAGCTGGCCCCGTTCCAGACGTAGATGCCGTTCTGGGTGCCGGTGGTCTGGGCGTTGGCGAGGAAGCGGTCACCGGCGACCATGGTGACGCCGTCGATGGTGGTGCCGGGCGAGGACAGGTTGACGTTGCTCTGCGCGGCGACCCGGACGGGGTCCTTGACGCTGATGCCTGCGCGGCTGTTGTCGACGTACTGCTTGTTGACGGCGTCGGCGTTGCCGACCGGGTTGCCGAGGTTGGTGATGCGCTGGCCGTTGAGGTCGACGCTGCCGGTGGGGGCGGCGAGCTGGTCGAGGCGGCTCGTGCGGACCTGGGTGTCGAAGTCGCTGATGGTGGCAGCGAGCTGGGTGCCGGTGTGGTTGGCGCGGGCGAGCGGGTTGACGGCCAGCTTGGACAGGGCGATGGCAGCGGTGGGGCTGATCATCGCGTCGGTGATGTAGCCGTTGGGGATGCTCGTGCCGTTGGCGGCGTTCCACTGGGTGCCGTCGTGCCAGCGCAGGACGGCCGGGGTGACGCTGGTGTCGGTCCAGAGCTGACCGGCCTGAGGGTTGCTCGGCGGGGTCGAGGAAACGTGCGGCCGGACGTTCAGCAGCGGGATGCTGAGAAAGTCCTCGGTGCTTCCGTGCTTCATCGCAGAACCCCTCTTACGCCTTCAGGTGGGCTGTTCCTGCCATCGGCACCTCGAAGTCGACGATGACGGTGTTCATATCGGGCGTGAGCACGTCAGCGGCAAATTCATCGCCGTTGAGGTCGTAGAGGGTGACCACCGGAACGGCGTCCAGGGTGTGGTGGATGACCCATTCCATGAGGGGGCTGGCGAAGTGGAAGTCCTCGGTGCGCAGCTTGCCTTCCGGCCCTTGTGGACCCATGGGTCCGACCGGGCCGATCGGCCCTCGGGTGATGATGCCGAGGGTGCCCGCCTGCGGCTCGTCGACCACCACGAAGGCGCTGGAGTCGTGGACCTCGACGATCCCGGCCCGGTTGGGGCCGACGATCTGGGTGACGGTGTGCGGGCCTGCGGTGATCTCGACGACGGCGACGCGCTCTTGGGTGGCCGTCAGGTCAGGCGGCATAGGTGCTGCGTCCCACGTCGTTGACGACGCTGAGCCGTCCCCGCAGGAACCGGGTGATGGTGCCTGCGGAGTCGGTGAGGTCCAGGCTGTAGACCATCTCGCCGGGCCGCAGCGCGGCGGTCTGCGCCGGGGTCATGGTGATGATGATCTGGCCGCCGGAGGACAGCGTGATGCCGCCGAGGGTGGTGTCCAGGGTGATGGTCGGGACCTTGCCCATCGGCGGGCCGATCATCATCGAGGCGGCCCAGCCGGTGAAGTCCAGGGCGGCCGAGCCGTCCGGCAGCCAGCGGAACTCACGCAGGAACGTGGTGCCGCTGTAGACGACCAGTTCGTAGTCCAGCGGCAGCGTCTGAACGCTTGCCATGGCTACTCCTTGGGCTTGGCGGCGGCCAGCACCTGCTCCAGCGCGGTGCGGCTGCGGGCGCTGGCCGCGCCGATCATGTCCAGCGCGCTGACGGCGTTCTGCATGGAGCTGGAGAAGCTGAGCAGGACCTGGTCGGTCTTGCTGGGGTGGCAGGGACCCATGGTCGCCATGATCTGCCGGAGCTGGGAGTTGCTGGGCTGCTCGCCGAAGGTCTCCTGCTCGTCGATGACCACGTACTGGGTCTTGACCGGCACCGGGTCGGCGAAGGTCACCTTGCCGTCGTCGTCGACCTCGTAGTCCACCTTGTAGAGGTCGTCCTTGTCGTCGCACTCGACGATCAGGTAGGTGGTCCACATCTCCTTGATGTAGGAGTAGGGCGGGCCTGCCGAGTAGGGCTGGTTCGGGTTCATCGCCGACCACTTCGCGCGCCAGTCGGAGGTCTGGGTGTTCCAGGCCCGGCGCACGTTGTCGACGTTGAAGTTGGTGGTCAGGCACAGGAAGTCGCCCTGGGCGGTGGCCTTGACCTTCTTGGCCTTGTTCTTGGTCTTGAGCTTCTCCCACTCGGCCACGGCGGCGGCGGCCTTGGCGCGGGTGTCGGCGTCCACATCGTCGGCTCCGGCGGCCCACTTCTTGACCCGGCTCACCGCGATGCTGATGGCCTGGCTGGTGGTCTTGCCGGTGCGCTTGATGGCGCGGGCGATGCGGCAGATGTACTCCGGCAGCCCGCCGTTCTTCTGAACCCAGTTGGAACCGGGTGACTCGTCCAGCGAGCAACCGGCAAGCTCCACGATGAGGTCGATCTCATCGCGGTCGAAGACGATCTTGCTGGACGTAGCCACCCGGACTCCTTGGGCCTGGAAGCGAACCGATTACTTGCTGTCCTTGTCGGAGTCCTTGCCGGACTCGTCGTCGGACTTCTTGTTCTTCTCGGCCTGCTTTTCGTCGTACTCGGCCTTGGTCAGCTCGCCGGGGTAGAGGTTGTCGCTCATCACCTCGACCCACTCGGTGTGCTTCTCGCCGGTCTTCTCGTCCTCGACCTCGCGCTCGACCATCTTGGCGATCGTGGTGTCGAAGAACTGCGGCTCGTCGTTGTCGCGGGCGGCCTGGCGGCGCTCGTGCGCGTCCGGCTGACCGGCCTTCAGCTCCTGGCCCTGCGCCTTGGGGTTCTTGGCGTTGTTCGGGTCATCGACGGCCGGGCCGGTCTGCGGCAGAGCCTGCTTGTTCTTGTCCTGGGCCATGAGAGATCTCCTCAGATCTTGACGTTCTCAAACGCAGCGGCCATGTTCACCAGCAGCGCACTGCGCGTCTGGGGGTCAGTCACCGAGGCATTCACGGTCTGCAAGATGGTCTGCTGGATCTCTTGCAGGAGCTTCTTGCGCTCAGCGCCTTGCAGCGACTCGGCCTTGCCGAGCAGCTTGTTGAACTCGGCGGTCATCGACAGCCAGAAGGTGTTGTAGTCCTTCTGCACGGCTGCGGTGGCGAAGCCGCCCAGCTCGCCGCGCTCCTTGCTGCGGAGCACGATGTAGTTGAACGCGATGCGCTCGATCAGGAGCTGCTGCACGGTGTTCATGGGCAGGTCCTGCGCCTCGGTGCGCATGCGGTGCACGAGGACCTCGTAGAGGCTCCGCAGGCGCGCGTCCTCCACTACGTCGGGAAGCTCGAAAGCAGCGTCCAGGTCATCGAGTCGGGCCATGCTGTATCTATCGGTCCGTGTAGTCGATGACGATGGGTCCGACCGGGCTGTCGATCGTGGCCTTGCCCGTGCGGTAGATCTGCTCGCTCACCTCGTCAAGCAGCTTCTCGTACCGGCTGAGTAGCTCGGAGCCAGCCGTGGGCGAACCAGAGGTCGCTGCCGGGGGCGTAGTGGGGGTGCCGGACGGTGAAGACGTCGTATCCGAACCCATGCAGCAGCTCCTTGCAGGACTCGTGCAGGTCGCGGGAGTGGAACTCCAGGAGGATGTCCGGCCGGTGCACGGCCAGGGTCTTCTTCGCTCCGTAGAGCACCTTCAGCTCGTGACCCTCGACGTCGATCTTGAGGAAGTCGGGCACCGGGATCGACCAGGTCTCGATGAGGCTGTCCACCGTGCGGCAGGCAACCCGGCGCACCTCGGCGTCCGGGCTCTGCGGGTCGTACTCCATGCCCTGGGCGTCGGTGGACACGAGCTGCCCGGTGTCGATCTTGCCGGGCAGCTCGATCAGGTCGGCCACCTCGTCGTTGTCGGAGACGGCGACGGGGAACCACTGGTAGTGGGTGCCGGACAGGTCGCTGGTGTCGGCCACGACGGAGCGGTGCCGCCGCGAGACGTCCATCAGGTAGGAGAAGCATTCCTCGGCGGGCTCGAAGGCGAAGACCTTCTCGAAGCGGCGGCACATCTCGTCGGCGGACTGGCCGCAGTTGGCTCCGATGTCGAAGCCGATCTTGCCGTCGAAGCCCTGCCAGAGGCGTGCTTCTATCTCGCGGGGGTCGGTCCCGGCGGGCTTCATGCGACGGCGGTCCACTCGGAGCACTCGCGGGACTGGATGGTCATCAGCTCGGCGGCGTCGGGCAGCCGGTCCTCGACCTGCTCCAGGAAGTCCTCGTGTTCCTCCAGGGTCGCCCCGATGTAGATGTACTGCTCCTCGTTGACGAAGGTGAAGGCCATCATGTGGTCGGGGGTGTGGAAGTCCTGCTCCTGCTCGACGGCGGCCATGGCGATGCGGTATTCGGTGGTCATCGGTTCGTCATCTCCGTGAAGGTGATCCGGCGCGGGGCCGGGGCGGGCTGGGCCTTTCCGATGGCTTTGGCGATCTTGAACAGGCACAGCTCCAGCCGTTGCCGGTTGTCGGCGACGAGCAGGGCCTTGCCGAAGGCGACCTGGTAGAAGACCTCCATGACGGCCCAGACGACGGGGGTCTCCAGGGCCAGGGCGATCTGCTGGCGGGCGGCCAGGGCGACGCCGGTGGCGGTGACGTCGCCGCCGATGTGCAGCACGAGGACGTCGCGCAGGACCGCGAGCAGGTCGCGGGCGATCAGCGTGGGGTCGGCGGTACGGGTCAGGGCCTCGTCGAGCTGGCCGAGCGCGCCGTCGAGGTCGCCGGTGATCAGGCGGGTGAGGATGGCCGGGGCGTAGTCGGTGTGCCCGAACAGCCGCCGGTGCTGCTCGGCGGTGGTCAGCCCGCCGAGGCGAACCTTGTCGAGACGGACCAGGGCGTCGCGCATGACCCCGTCCGACTCCTCGGCCAGCAGCCGCAGCAGGTCCGGCTCGGCCGGGTAGTTCTCGGCGGCGGCGACGTAGGTCAGCCGGTTGACCAGGTCGGCGATGGAGAAGCGGCGGAAGGTGAAGGGCATGCACCGGCTGAGCACGGTGCCGGGGATCTTGCCGCGTTCGGTGGTGGTGAGGATGAACATGGTGCTGGGCGGGGGCTCTTCCAGCAGCTTGAGCAGGGCGTTGAACGCCTCGGGGCTCATCGACTGGGCCTCGTCGAGGATGATCACCCGGCAGGCTCCGGTCCCGGCGCGGTAGAGCACGTGCTGGCGCAGCTCGCGGATGTTGGCGATCAGCCCGTTGCTGGCGGCGTCGATCTCGGTGACGTCGGGGCTGGTGCCCGCGAACACCGCGACGCAGCTCGGGCAGGTGCCGCAGGGCCGGTCCGCGCCGGTGCAGTTCACGGCGGCGGCCACGATGCGGGCGGTGGTGGTCTTGCCGGTGCCCCGGCAGCCCTCGAACAGCAGCGCCGTGGGCAGGTGGCCGGTCGAGACCATCTGCTGGAGGATGACCTGCGCCTCGCGCTGGCCGACGAGGTCCCCGAACCGGCGTGGCCGGTACTTCAACGCGAGCTGTTCCACAGTGGCGACCTCTTCAGGGCAAAGAAAAGTCCCCGCCAGTCCGGGAGGGGCTGGCGGGGAGGCACGGTCAATCGGTGATGATGCTGTCGGCGAGCTTGGCAACGGTCTTCTTCTGCGGCGCGGGCACGGTGCGCTGGGTGATGATGCAGGCCTCGCCGTTGTCACCCATCAGCTTCGCCATGTCCTCGCGGGTGATCTTGCAGTTGCCGCCGTCGCCCCAGCCCGGTCCCCACGAGTTGCGGATCGTGTAGTAGCCGCTCTTGACGTTGACGCCGATGATCAGGCAGCAGTGCCCGCCCGCCTTGTCGCCGGTGGCGTGCACGAAGCCGTTGCTGTCCGGCTCGAACATGCCCTCGTACCAGTCGACGCCGATGATGGCCGGGCCGAGGTAGCCGACGCCCAGGGCCAGCTCCTTCTCCTGGGTGGCCCAGCGGTACTCCTTGTAGTAGCCCAGGTCGGCGGCGGCCTTGACTCCGTACAGGACGCTGGTGCCCTCGTAGACCGGGCTGGCGTCGGGGTAGGAGCCGCCGGGCCACGGGTCGGCTTCCTGGGCGACCCAGTAGATCTTCTCGCGGGCGAAGTCGGCGTCCAGGCCCCTGATCGGGACCGGGTAGAAGATCAGCTCGTGGGTGACGCCGAAGCCGACGCACGCGCCCTGGCGGCCCTGGTCGAGCACCGGGGAGCCTTCGGGGGCGGACCACTTCTTGCTGATCAGCTTCTGCTGCTCGGCGTTGAGCGCGGTCTGCACCGGGAAGTCCAGCGAGCGACGGTCGAACATCGCGATGCGGTCGAGGCGACGGTCCTTGGTGGTGCTGCCGTCACGCAGTTGCTCAGCCATGGTGCCTTCCGATCAGGTGCGACTCGACTTCTACCGGCTCGGAGTCCCACGGATTCACCCGCTGGAAGTCGAAGGCGAGACCGCATTCGAGGCATTCCAGGTAGGTGTATTCGCCGTCGTTCTCCGGCTCCGCGCGGCCCCGGCAGCCCGGTTGCGCGCAGTAGGTGCTGTCCCTAGTGCCCATAGCGAGGCTCGTCGTCCTCGTCCTTGGGCCACTCGCCTGCCGGGCTGGTCTCGCGCAGGTCGCCCTGGTCGGGGAAGACCAGGCCGTAGACGTTGTCGTCGTGGTCCAGGGGTGCGGTCAGCTCGTCCGGCTCGGTGTTGCCGGGGTCGCGGTCGTCGAGAGCAACCGGCTCGTCGCGGTTGTACTCACGCTTCTGCTCGCTCATGCCCGGTTCCATCGGCTAGAACGCGCTGCCGCTCGTGGACCAGCTCGCGGATGATCTCGTCGTAGTAGAGCCCGGCGAACTGCCGGATGGTCGGGTCGAGCAGATCTCCGGTGAGCACCTTGCGGCACTGCATGATCTCCTTGCCTTCCAGCTCACCGTCCTCCTGCACGACGGTGATGAAGATCCGCTGGCCGGGGAAGGGCTTGTTCGTCTCGTCCGGGGCGACGGTCATGGCGTCCTCAAGGTGCGGGTGTGGAAGAACTCCGCGAGGTCCGGTTCGTTCGCCATGATCAGGCGGGCGTAGCGGCTGCGGAAGTGGTCGTTGAGCTTGAAGCCGTACTCGTCGGCGGTGGTGCGCATCATCTTGTTCCAGCGGAAGGCCGACCAGATCAGCTCGATCCCGATGCGGCTGTAGCCGCGCGCCTGGAGCTGGCGGGCCATGTCGACCAGTTCGGTGTAGACGCTGGGGTTGGCCTCGTGGAAGGTCCGGAAGCGCTGCTCGATGGATCGCTGGGTGACGATCGGCGCGGTCAAGACGTGGTGTTGTTGGAGTAGAAGTCGCCGTTGGACCAGGTGATGCTGCCGCCTCCCCGGATGCCGGTGTAGGGCGGGTTGACCGGCGGGAACTGCTTGAGGGCGACGATCTCCCAGTCGCCGGGCTGCATCGGCCACTTGAGCAGCTCGTTGCGGGCCACGTTCGCCTCCTCCTCGCTGTGGTACGGCCCCCAGATGCCCAGCAGGTCGCCCTCGTCGGGGTCGGTGAGCACCAGCACGTACATGGACTCAGTCATCGGTCTCCTCGGTGGTAGCGGTACTGGTGCCAGCCGCGTGTGACGCCGTGGACCGGCTCGCGGCGGGAAGCGGGGGTGGCGACGTGTTCCAGCGGCGACAGCGCGGGCTTGGCGGTGCGCATGATCGCGGCGTAGTGCTCCAGGTCCTGCTCGATGTTGAAGATCTCCTCCTCCGGGTCGATGCCGGAGTTGCAGCGGGCGATGGAGACCTGGATGGCCTGGGTGACCGGCAGGAAGTTCAGCTCGAAGGAGCGGATGTAGGGCAGATGCCACTCGCCCAGGCTCAGCTTCTCCGGCTGGCTCTTCTCCAGCAGCCGCCGGACCTGGTCGGTGACCTCGGTCAGGTCGGCGCTGACCAGCGGGTCGGTGCTGATGCGCTGGAGCCGCTGGTCGAAGAAGTCGCGCCACTCGGTGCTGGTGAGCAGGACCCGCTGCGGCAGGTAGGGCTCCAGCAGCCGGTTGGCGATGCTGTGGTGCGCGCCGATGGTGGTGAGGGTCTCGGCGCAGGCCACGGCCTCGTCGCGGGCGCGCAGCCAGGTCTCGCGGGCGGCTGCGGCCTTCTCGCGGCGCATGGGCGGGGCGGGGTGGTTCTGGATGGTGGCGCTGGGCCAGTACAGCGGGACCACGGGGGTGTCGGCCAGGACGCGCATGTTGTCGGCGACCGGGGCGTCCAGGACGTCGGTGAAGCTGCGGGCGATGTTGATGTCGGCCAGCAGGTTGGGCAGCAGGACGCGAGGAATGGTCAGTTCCACGGTGGTCAGCCGGTCGCCGGTGATGGCGCTGACGGAGTCGGCGACGATCTTGGCGGCCGGGGCGAAGTCACTCACGCCCTCTCTACTGGCGAGGGCCGCCCGCTATCCGCTTTTGTCACCCATTCGTGGTAGCCCCGGAAAGGGAAATGCCCCGAGCCCCTTGTGGGGGTAGTCGGGGCATCCCTGAGTGACGCGGCACTGCCGCGTTCCGGGCAGAACTACCTGACGCGTCTCAGCCGTGGGCCGGGAACACGTCCGGAACGCTAACCGGACGGCTCCGGACGGTTCAATCACCCATCAGAGGGCTTTCACCTGCGTCACGCCGTCGCGCAGCTCAAAGAAATACACAGTGGAGGCTGCCTCGGTGAAGGCCGGCTCATGGGTGACCATGATCAGTTGGACGCCGGTCTTGTCGACCAGCTCCTTCAGGAACTCGACCAGGCGGGGCAGGTATTCGGCCGACACGTGGGCGAAGGTCTCGTCGAGGAAGAGCACGGTGTCCTGGCGGTGCCGCGACAGCAGCAGGATCACCAGACGGAGAAGGAACCCGACCGTCGCCGCGAGCCCGCCACCGCGAGCGTCCATGACGTCGGTGTCAACCACGGTCCCGTCGTCGAGTCGGGATCGGACGACAAAATCCACCACGGGTGTCTTGGCACGCACGCCGGGGACCAGGTGAAAGGAAAGGTCATCGGAGAAGATCGTCTGTAGACCCTGAGTAACGAGGGTCTCGATCGCTCGCTGGGCGGCATCCTGGCGTTCCTCTCCGATCGCGGTCAGGACGTGAGCGGCCTTCTCGTGCAGCTCGACGATCTGGGTCAGCTCGGCGATCTCGGCCTGGACCTGCTGGCCCCGGCTGGCGAGGGCGTAGGCCTCGCCGCGCTGGCGGTCCAGGGTGCGCCGGGCGCGGGCCAGCCGGGTGCTGATGTCGGTGTCCATCAGCTCACCCAGTCCAGGAGCATCTGCTGCACCACGGCGGTCCGGCCGTTGGTGGGGTGGCGCAGCATGAGCGGGGCGCGGCGGGTCTTGCTGTCCTCGCCGATGAAGAACGAGCAGGTCAGCTCGGGGCCGTAGTGCTCGATCATCTCCCACAGGTAGCGGTGGTTGACCACCAGCGTGCGGGCCGGGCCGCGCCAGTCGCAGGTCACCACGTCGCCTGCGGTGTTGCCGAAGCGGTCGCGGGCGGCGACGGTCAGTGTCTCGCGTTCCAGGGTCAGGGCGATGGCGCTGGACTCCTCGTCGGCGCTGATCCGGACCCGCTTGATGGCGTGGCGCAGCTCGTCGCGGGGGACCTCGACGCGGTGCCGGTTCTCCAGGGCCGGGCGCAGGATGTGGGCCTCCATGTCCTCGGGGAACGCGGCGTAGAGCTTGCTGGCGATGAACTGGTCGTTGCCGATCGTGAACAGCAGGTGGGTGTCGGACTGCCCGACCCGGATGAACTCCAGCTCGACGTTCTTGAGCAG
>JACCDR011551654.1_pt1 | contig 12032 bp, 29 predicted proteins | sample 7446431 | NCBI WGS metagenome assembly JACCDR01 (sample SAMN15323443, study PRJNA562643) | freshwater metagenome | isolation source: river surface water | place: USA:Blue River Watershed | collected 2017-08-17
AAGTAGAAGTCCCAGACGCTTTGTGTGTTGTAAAGCGTCGTCACCACCTTGTCCTCATGGACAATGTCATAGGCAGCGTTTTCGGGCTTCACGCTTAGTCCTCTTTCGGGCTGATCCAATCGTTCACGGAGTCCTCCACCAGATCACGCCACTCTTCGCCCTCAAAGTAGAAGGGCGCACGGGGAGCATTGATCCGGTCGTTGTTCAGGACACCCGCCGCCCTGCACAGAGCGTCGTGGTAGTCGTCGTGGATGGACAGGCCGGTTCCCAGACAGCCCATCAACAGATGCGACAGCGCCCTCTCCTGATCCTTCTCGTTCAAGCCCATGTGGTGAAAGACGAGCGCCACGTCCACTCCCCACACGCCCTCAACCCTGCCGACATAGCGGTTGATGACCGGCAGTTGTACCTCTTCGGGCAGATCGGGGCACGCTTCATACAGGTCAGTGCCAGCGGCGAAGTGATGGCCCCGGTTCTCCAACTCCTGCGCCCACATATGGGCATACAGGTAGTGAGCCGCCCCCAGCAGAACTTGTTTGTCCAGTTGCATCTTGTTCCCCTTTCACACAGAGGGGGTGATTGATTCTCTAGGCTTTCTCAAAGCCCATCGCCCGCATCTCGTCAGCGGTGTAGAACTTGTTCAACTCCATGCCCTGATTCGGGAAGTCCTCATCACTCAGGGGATAACCCCTTGCCTGATTGCACTCCTGCGGCATCAAGCCCAGCCGCTTGCACTCCTCGTTGGCGTCCTCCACATGCTGCACACGAACGATACAACAGCCCAGATTGCGTCTGGTGTGGGCGCTGCCGAACGACATGAAAACGTAGGTCATGAGAGGTTGTGCCTCCACTTCTCACCACGGGGCGGGATGGCTTTCAGCTTTTCATACACTTCCTTGAGAGCAGCGCAACGGCGCACATCCTTCTGGTAGTCTTCTTCTGCGGCATGACTCTTGCCTGCCGTCTCGCCCACGTCGCCATCGGCACGGCGATACAGGCGCTCCACCAGGGTAAGGGCGAATTCCTGAAGCAAGTCCGTGTCAATGTCGGCACGGTCCAGCTTGTCCACGTTGACGGTTCTACGAGCCATTGCCGTATAACTCCTTCATCTTGTCGCCCAGGAGATTGACCACACCCTCCATGACACCGGGAACCACGCCACTCAGCAGCAGTTCAAAGAGCATCCTGCACTCGTTGTCGATCAACACGTCAGGCGCTTTCTTATCAATCAGGTCTGCAACATGCTTCGCCCTTGCCATGATGCGAGTGAGCATGTATGCCCGCCGCTCTGCCACCGCTGCCCAACTGTCAGACATTTAAGTTTTATCCTCTTTGTTGTCACCTTCCATCCAGGCACGCATGGCGACTCTCAGCGCCGCCTTGATGTTCTTCACACCTACGGGGTTTTGTGAATGTATCCGCAGTCTCATCCGCTTGACGGTGCCCTTGACTGCGCCTTCCTCAATGAAGCGTGCGACGGTGTAGCCGGTCTGTTCGGCCTCTGCGGTGTAGCCGTCCGACTGACTCTTGCCCAGGTCGTGATCCAAAGAGATTTCCTCAACCTCTCCGGTTTGGAGTAGGGCAATCGCTTCGTCGGCGGTCTTCGCCCAATGCGTGTATCCGTCTGGCATTGGGCGAAGATCATCTAGCCACACTCGCATCAGTAATCGCCTCCCATGCGTCCTTCGGCTCGATCAGCACAGCTATCGCACTGGTAGCCACGGGCACGATCCAAGGGCGTGAGGCGATTGGGGCGCTTGCACGTCGGGCACGGCAGATTGCGGGGGTTGCTCGGCGTCTCAGCCCGCAGCGCCGAACGCCCACCCGGATCGGCGAATCCCACGCCGTCAATCAGGTCGTCGTCGTCGCCGGGATGCCCACGCTCGTCATCCCGTTCGTCGTCAATCGGCCCATCGTAGGGCAGATCATCGTCGTAGTCGTCAAAGTCGTCAGGGTCACGCATTGTTGTTCCTCCGCAGAGGGGGGGCGATTGATTCTCAAGACTCAACGCCGAAAGACGTTTTCGCACGCCCCCGGTAATCCTCGCCGTCCACGTCGGCGAACATATTGTCCGGGGGTTCGGGTTCGGGCGTCTCGCAGGCTCGCAGGAAGCGGGCGGCAAGGATGAGGATGCCTGACCAGCAATCAGCGGTGCCGTGGGGGCGGTCGTTGATGCCGCCCGTAGGGTCTTGATAGCACGTCTCGATGACGAACACGCCTTCATAGCCCCGGTAGTGCCCGCCTCGCTCGTAGGGCTGCGTCTCACGGATGGAGATGTGATCGGTGCCATCCAGATACATCAGCGGTTCGTCCAGCGCCAGGTTCTCGTCACGTCGCACGTTGGTCTGGACAGGTCGGCCCAGCCGATGCGTGAGATAGCGAGCGGCCAGTTTGGCTTGTAGGTCGCTGATCATGGCTGTTTCAGTTCTCCGTTGCCGTCCTTCTTGATCCACCCGGCAGCGATGAGCAAGTCAGCGATTTGACGCTCTGCCGTGGTCAGGTCGTCGTAGGCCATGTGCAAGAGCCGGTCGCAAACCTTGCCCAGCAACACGTCGCTGGAATTTAAGTTTTGCATTCGGTCAAACGCACGCTCTGCGACGAACCGTGATGGCCCCTTGCTGCTGTCTTTGATGCGGCGCAGGGCATCCAGGCCAACCGATTCTTTGGTTGCTGGTGTAGTCATGGTTGCTGCTCCCTTCATTGTAGGGGGGCGATTGATTCTCTACTTGAGTAAGTCCCTGTCGCCGCTGTTGGCCTTGGACGGGTCAAAGCCAGTGAGCCAGCCATGTTCGGCATAGACTTCGGCATGGGCGAGGATGCCCGAATCCATCGTGTAGATGCGCCCGTTGTCAATGAGCGCCTGAAGCATGGCAATCATCTCTTCTTGGGTCAGCCCTTGCGTCACTCCCGGCTCGCCTTGGAAACGAGCGAGGAGCGCATCCAGCTTGTCTTGCTCCATCTCACTTTACCTCTTCGATGACCATCTGGTCCCACTTGTGCTTGCGCTTGTTGGGCATGACGTATTCCATCTTGTCGATGCGCACCAGTCGCACCGGGACAGGCTGGAATCCATTGCGGGCGGCGGTGGGATCAGCGGGCACTTCCAGCCCGCTATACTCCCACAACGCTTTGGGCGAGTCTTGGATGACGTTCTGACAGATGGTGCCGGTTTCGGTGTTCTTCCAGCCCCACTTCGTCTCGTCGGTGATGTCAGTCATCAGCGTTTGCTGTTTCATGTTTCCCTCCACTACAGGGGGGTGATTGATTCTCAGGCGACAGCCATTTGAACCTCTTCCTTGGGGCGCTTCCTGCGCCTCTTTGCCTTGCGATCCTCACTCGCCTTCCATGCCGCCTCCGCTGCGTGCATGAACTTCTCACCGGCTGCGTGCCTTAGAAGATCATGCTTTTGAGCGTAAGCAATCCACCAGCGCTCAAAGGGAGTGAGTTGATCCATTGATTGTATCCTACCGTTTCTTCCTCGTCTTCGTGGTGTAGAAAGGTTGCGGCTTTGCGAGGATGGAGTCCACAACCCAACTGCCTCTTGCATGGTGCTTCGTGCGACAATCATACAGCACGTCATCGTTCGTGCATCCGGCCTCTTCCAGTGCATCCCCCAGGATGGGCATATTGCCCCACTGGTTCTCTTCGTAAATCGTCTGCGCCATCTTCAGAGGCGTGCCCTCGCTCCAATCCATGAACGGCGTGAGCGATCCTACGACGTGGTCAGGCGGGCCAAAGATAGATTGGAACAATCCCTCTTGCGCCTTGCGCTCATCACTCTTGTTCAGGTCTTGTAGCCGATTGAGGGCAGCGGTGAGCGCCCGGCTGACGGAGTCATGACTTCCCCGGCGAGTCAGGGTAGCACGGGCGGCAGCAATGATGGGCGCATCAAACCTGCATAGTTGCTCTTTGGTGTAGGTCTGAATGCCGCTGGGGAGATGGAAGACAACCACGTCGTCACGGTAGACACCGAAGTGTTGCGAGTTTTCCACCTGATCCAGCGCCTTCACACGCTCATCCAGGCCGATTTCATTCTCGGCGAATTGCTCGGCGCTGTCAAGCCCCTGATTGATGATTTGTTGGAGTCGGAGACTGTGTAGCCTGTTGACCAGACGGCGCACGCAAGCCACGCCCCACAGTCGCAACTTTCGGTCAACGCCGGGGTCTGACCAATCGTTGTCCTTGGGGATGATGTTCTTCGGGCCTTTCATCGTCCGCCAGTTCATCGGGTTTTCTCCAGTGCGAATTAAATTTTACAGGAAGGGGGTGCCGTTGTCAAGGTCATTTTTCTCTACCCAGCCACGCTAAATAGATAGAGAGGAGTTTTTATGATAACATTGACCGATAAAGACAACAACACAATCATTAGCGCCAAAGTGAAGGAACAGGTTGACCTGATCCTCCCGGCCAATCCATCCACCGGCTTTTTCTGGCAGGCAACAGACACTTCAGCGGGCAGGCTGGATCGTGTCCAGTATGATGCCGTAGCTAAACCCGGTGCCCCGACTGTCGCACGTTTTCGCTTCACTGTAGAGCAAGAGGGACACTTCACACTCAACTATGCCCGTCCTTGGGCTGAGTTGACGCCTCCCGCTCGTTGGTTTGACGTAGCAATCAAGATCACTGCTTGAGGATGGTGAGGGGGCGGTCACTGTGCCACCCCGTCTTGCCCTCAGCGTCCGGCCCGCCGTTGTGGAAGAAGTAACCACGACCACAACGGGGGCAGGTGATTTCCCTGTCGCCGTTCACGTCGTAGTGGCGTGATTGATTCTCTGCGTTGGGGTAGGGGCGAGGCTCCACCTCAAAGGTGTGCCTATCCTTCTCGCATCTGACTTTCATCAATTTTCTCCCTGTCATTGATCGCCCTTGCACAGACGAACCGCAGCAACTATTTGATCTCTGAGTGTCATCGTCTTAAGTCGTATACACTGATTTGCACATTGTCTACGCCCTGTTGGGAGCGGTAGAATCTCGCCAGTTCCTCCAAGGCGAGAGGGACATTGGACGGATCAATCTCCCACCAATCGCCTTCACCGTCAATGAAGGCAGTGGCGATGACTTGGGAGGCTTGCCCATTCGCCCACACCCTACGGAATCCTTCGTAGGTCTGTGTTCTGCTGACGCTGCGTTCGTTGCCGCCTTCCCTGACCCTTACAGTTTCCGTCACGGTGTAGACCAGCATCTCGTCTCCCTCAACATCCGGGGGTGATTGATTCTCCATCCTACAGAATGCCTCAGTGGTCGTCAAGGGCAATTTTCGATATGGTCGAAATGGCTGTTCCCTCCATCCCTAGAAGAATGGAGGGAACGTAGGGTGGGGTAGAAGTCGTTGAAATTATAGGTGAAATTTGGGTAGTTCTGCATGATCCAAGCACGGATCACTTCGCCGTCAACGTGGTCCCCAACCTTGAGCGATTGTAATGCGTGACTGATTGCGTCTGTAAGTGTCATCATTTTAATATTTACATTTTCTGCCCCGGAATCGCTGATCGCAGAACGGGCGAGTCCACGGGATTCGGAACTTTCCGTGGGATCGCATCCACGACGTTCGGGATGGGCGAGACGATGCTTGGCTGGACGGCAGGCGAGGCAGGCGCTGGCGTCGTGGTTGCCGTAGCAGGCGGTGGGATAACGACGGGAGCGGGCGGCATCTTCACCAGATAGAGGCACATCTGCGAGCGGTTGCTGCTGGTGTATGGCGACTTCAACACCACGTTGGCATTCGTGAAGATCGCTTCCACGTCAGGGCAAAGGTTCTGCCTCACGTCGATGAGAATGAGGAGCGGCGTCCATCCACAGAGACGGAAGCACTCCCTCATGACGGCGAGACAGTCTTCGATGCTGCCGCCCTGCCTGTAAGAATACTCGATGACGGCGTTCATGCTGCCGAACGAACAGAGTTGACAGTTGCTCGTCGGCGACTTGCAGATGAAGCAGTTATAAGCGTATGATTTTTTGCAGCGGAAGGTGCAGTAGGTAGCGTTCTTGAGAACTTCATTGTTCTCAATTCCCGCTGGTCTGTTGGTGGTCACATCCATTAAATTCACATCCCATCCATTCACGACACCCATCACAGTCTCCCCTATGGACGGAAGGGAAGGGATGGGTTACTTCACCCCCATCCCTTCCCCTGTGTGATTTAAGTTTTACGTCCATGAGGGACGGCGTTTCAGGCGGCGTTCTTCATCGGCTGCGGGCATTCGGTGAAGCCGGGCGTGTTCTTGACGGCGTCGGGGATGGGCAGCTTGGCGTCGTCGTTCTCCGTCTTCGGCAGGGTCTTGATGACGTAGGGCGTGCCGTCGTCGGTGGTGAGCGTGGGCGGCGTGCCCAGGTCGAGGTTCTCGACGTACTCCTTGGCCTTGGCCGTGTCGGGGGCGGTGGCGCTGGCGTTGACGGGCGTGTCCTCGTTGAACTTCAGCGTCAGCGTGGCCGGAACTTCGTAGACCGTGCTGCCCTTGCCCTTGCCGGTCGGGTTCTTCCGGGTGCCCACGTCCTTCGCCAACCCCTGAGCCTTCAGCAACTTGATCAGCGAGGCGGCGACAGGGTACTCCTGCCCCAGCCGTGCGGCGATCTCGTTCGTGGTGCCCTGGATCGTTTCCGACGTTCCACTCAGCAACATGACTGCTCCTTTGCAGATTCGGGCGACTGGTGACGACGGAACTAATCTTATAGTTTTTATTTCCTGAATTCAACCCTACTTGGCAAATGATGCCGTTAAACGATCAAGGCGGGGGAGAATCAATCACCCCCGCCTTCCCCGGTGCCCACTGGCTTTACTTGAGTTTCTTGAGAGCGTCCTTGACGGTCATGTCGCCCTTGCGGACCTTCTCCTGATGCTTGTCCTTGAGTTTGAGGAGTTTGAGCCGGTTGCGGACCCACTTCTCGGCGCACTCTTCGGCACAGCCTTCGGGGCACTTGTCGGGGTTGCCGATGATGCCGACCAGTTTCTTCGTCTTCAGCTTGCGGCTGGTCTTCAGGTGCGACAGTTTCTCGGCCTGTGTGATCGGGTCATCCTGCATGAACTGGTCGTTGTCGAACTCGTCCAGTTCAAGCCGACTCTTCGCCTCTTGCAGTTGCGCAATGGCGTCATCAATCTTGCGCCTGGCGCTGTCGTTGTCACAGTCGCCCTTCTCCATGCCCGACGCCACCTGCTGCAACCCAGCGGCAACCTCGGCAACCATACGGTGATTTTCTGCCATGCTGTCTCTTCCTTCTCCTTTGCTCGTAGTGGGGACGATGAGTAGGTAGTATAGCGTAAGACAGGCGAAACGGCCACAAAAAAACGTGAAATCCGCTCACCTGAACAAGCGATTACCTACTCAATGGTAAGGGTCTGCGGACGGTTCGTCGCCTTGGCGATGAACTGCTTGCGCTTGGCCTTGGCCCACAGATCGGCGTCCTCTTCCGTCTCAAATTGCGCTGCACACTTCATCTTCGTAGTGTCGGGCTGGCCCTCCTCTTTGATGATTTCTTTGCGCAGAACGACGAACTTGAGCTTGCTGGTGCGACTCATGTTCGGGCGCACCACGAACATGTCCAGAGCCAGCGTCTCCATCATCTCGGTTGGCGACAACATTTAAATTTCTCCCTGGTGTGTCCACTTTTCCCCCTGCACACATTAGGGGTGATTGATTCTCTACCTGATGGGGCAGTCGGCCAGCAACTTCTCCCCTAACTGCACAAGTGCCAGTTGCCTCTCCACCTGATCGATGAGACAGATCGTGCGCATGAACGAATGGGGCGTGAACTTGAACGTATGCTGATGGTTGGAATGCGTCACCCTGACGTGATGTCTCTTGTTCACGTCTTCGGGGTCAGCGACGTTGTAGTGATGCAGCGCATGTCCACGCCACTCCTCATGTCCGTCATGCACACGAATGCGGAAATCGGTGTGGAAAACGAGACACGCCGAAGCATAGCACTGACTGACCGGCCCGTAGTCGTTGGGCAGGCGGCTTTTCTGTTCGTAGTTGAAGACCCAATAGGCGTTGAATGCCAGCCCCGGCACCCTCTTCTCGTTCCTGTCGTAACACTCTGTTCCCTCTTCCCTGAGATACAGTCCAGGGCGGTAGACAAACGGGCGGTTGAAGTGCTTGGCAAGAGCATTCATCGCCCATGTCACCGCCACACCCGACTGACCCAGCAGTTCCTTCGCCTTCTCATTCGTGACGGTTTCCAGCGTGTCGTGAAACTTCACTTCTGACTCTCCCTGTGTTTTTTATACTGTGCGATGATGCTTTCGTTGGGGCGATCTTCGCCCAGCAACTCATGCATCTTCTGGCCGTTGGGGCAAGGGCAGAAGAAGTATCCGCCGCACGGTACCCCGCCAGGGCTGACAACTTCAGTGTGGATGATGCCGCTCTGTCCGCAGAGGCCACAGAATCCCTTGACTCCGTAGCAGTTCAACCACCACTCAAACATCTGTTTGTCATCATAGTTCAGCGCAGGCATGGTTGTGCCCTTTTAAGTTTTAAGCAGTTCTTCCTCGCTCGGCGTCCGGCCCAACTCCTCAATCAGTTCCTTCTTGCGCTTCTCCAGATTGCTTCGCCGGATGCGGAGATGCGTGGGATTGGTGATCTCACCATCGCACGTCAGGTTCTCCGGGGACAGGTCGTTCTCCACCTGTCGCAGATCGGCCAGAATGTCGGCGTCAAAACGCCTGCCAGGGAGCGGCATCCCAGAGGGAACACACACCACCACGGCAGGAATCGTAGCCTTGCCGCCGAATCCAGCCTTGACGACTTCCACCGGGAACTTGAACTTCTTCCCGTTGTCCACGGCGTCAGCGGCGATGGGGTTCTTGTAGCACTTCGGCAGGATGCCGACGATCTTGAACGTCCTGCCACGACTCACGAAGGTGCGGCCCAGGTCAGTCGGTTCCAACCCAAACAGTTTGCAGTGCGTCTTGAAGGCGGTGACGTGGGGGCTTTCCACTTGGCCTTGAGCGTTCGGTTCGCTCATTTCAATCTTAAATTGGACGCTGGTTTTGGTAAACCTGGCGCTGCCCACCATCACGCCCATTTCCTCGCCGAATGCGGCTTTCAGCGCCGCTTCCAGCCTCGCACGCAATGCCTTCACCTTCGGTCGGTCCATGTTTTTCTCCTTGTTTAGACAGCACGGGCGAGCCTGTCAGTCGGCTCGCCCGTGTGCCTCAGCGATCAGTCGTCGTCGTCGCCGAAGTCGTCGTCGTCCAGATCGTCGTCGTCGTCGTCGAGGTCGTCCAGATCGTCGTCGTCCGGCTCCAGATCGTCGTCATCGTCGTCGTCGTCGTCAAAGTCGTCCACTTCCCGCTCTTCGATGTCGTCCTCGTCGTCATCGTCGGGTTTGGTGCGTTCTTTCGCCATTGGTGACTCCCTTGCTGTTTGTGGGCGACTTCCATTCACCCCTCGCCCTAGAGGGGTGATTGATTCTCTGCCCCTTCTACCATAGGGGGCAGTCGCCGTCAAGCCTGATTCGCCAGACGGGCTTCCTCCTCCAGTTGCTCCCAGTACAGGTCGTCGTTGAGGGTTTGCCAGAATCGGCGGTGGCGCTCCTCCACGATGGATCGCAGCAGCAAAGCCGCCGCCTCATGGTCGCTGCGAGCGTTGCCACAAACCGCCTCGCTCACGTCAGGCGGGTTGTTGCGGTCGCCAAGGGTGGGCATCCAACAAGACACGCCCCACGACGGCACCTGATGAAAGCCAGTGATCGCCTCCACCTCGATGATTTCAGGGGCAACGGAGAAGTCGTGGACGTTGACGATGAAGTCTTCGGGCTGTTCGCTGACGACGCTGGGGCCATCGCCCAACAAGCCAATCACGCCACGTCGGATCAACTCAACCAGAGGGCGATAGTGAGCCTGTGCCCACTCGTTCAAATCGCCTTCTGGCAGAGGATGCCACGCCCTGACGTGCCGCCGGTCGGCGTCATACGTCCCGTTGTTGATGTTGACCTTGACCCCCCTTGGCCCGGTCATGTCTTCGGCGACAGTGGCACGTTGCCACTCAGGCTTTTGCTGATGCCCGAACTTGGCGAAGACCTTCACCGCTTGACCTTTTTTGAACATTTGCTGCTCCTCTCAGTTGTCAATTGGAGGGGGCGATTGATTCTTCACATGCTGGCGAAGAGGCAGACACCCAGGATCGCCAGCCCCACGATACCAGCGATCCCGATTGCCCAATGGAGGAAGAACAAGAACACGACGGCGCTGATGATCGTGATGAAGAAGCCGGGGATACACCACATGCCACCCATCTTCTTGTCACCACGCCCCATGTAGTAGCCGCCGATCCACAGCGCAGCGCCCACTCCTAATCCTATCAGCGCTCCGGTCATGATCCTTGCTCCTCTAGTCTTCCTTGCTCTTTCATGTCCGCTGTCTGTCGCCCCAACTCGTAGGCCACCCTTCCCTCATCCGGGGGGAACAGGACGACTTGTTTCAGGCCCATACGATACCAAAATTCCGTGGCATCGTCAAACCTAAAAGTCTTCGCCATCTGTTTGCCGGTCTGTCCTCGCTCCATGAGGTATTCCACCATCGCCTTGAGGCAATCGGGGCAGTCCACACGCCATTCGTCGTCACAGCATGAACCGCCTTGCGCTCCACAGACAGAGTTTCCACCCATGATCCCGGCGGCGTTGCAGTGCATTGGCATGTTAGTTATCCTTGAATGACCACGTTCGCTTCCAGGCTTTGATGCGGTCGGCGTTCTCTGGTGCATTCATCCATTCACGCCCCCTGTAGAGCGCCTTCTGGATGTAATCCGTATAAAACTTAAACCCCAAATGCTTCTTGCGGGGTCTGCCTGCCTTGGGCAAGCAAATCTGGTATCCGCTGTAGTCCCACCAACTCATGTCGGGCATGGATGGGGGGCAGCATTCCAGACGAAGCACGTCTTTGTCCAGAGTCATTCGCAGGATGATGTTGTAGGGCTTGCCTTCCCACACGCAACGAAATCCCATGAAGACACGGTTCTCGCTGAGAACGAGGTTCATGTCGCTGACTACACAAACGTCATCGTTCTCTCCCAGGTTGATCTCCAAGAGTACGTCAGCGACGATCTCTGTGAACACGGAACACTCCTATTTTTACAGCAGGGGGCGATGGCTGTCAAGGCCAGTTTTTTTGTTATTCTCCTTATACGGAGCGGTGGGCGAACCGCTCTCGTAGTAGGGGGTGATTGATTCTCCGTCCTGTTACTTCGTCTTCTCGACTTCCCGCCAGCCCTTGCTCGTCTGGAAGTAGAGCTTGCCGTCCTCCACCTTGAGCTTGACGGACCCGTTGCACGGCTCGCCCCAGCCCTCGCCCTCGCCGTCAGCCGCCTCGGCCTCCTCCTCCGTCTGGTGGAAATGCGTGCTGGCGCTGCCGTCTCCGTTGTTGGAGATACTGTAGTGCAGTTCAAACTCCATCGTCAGGTTCCTCACTCTTACGTTTCGCCTTGTATGCCTTGTCTGCCATCTCCAGCAGACCGGGGAATGCCCAAGGCCAATACATCCCCGCCAGGATGAAGCCGAACTGAGGTGCCAAGTCAATCGGTGATAGTTTGGGCAGGCCACAGGTGATGCCGGTCAGACCGATCACCACCCACGTCCCATCACCATTGTCTCTGACCTTGCACCCCAGAGACTCCATCCACTTCAGCACTTCTTCGTGCTTCCCGTCGCAGAACGCCATGATTTGCCCCACGATGCGCTGCACGATGGGATCAGGCGTTTTCTTGGCTTTGCGTGGTTTGCTTGGCGTAGCATCCTTGACCGCAGGTTCCTTGACCACTTGCATCAGGTTGTAGTTGCAATATGGGCAAATGGCAACGTCAACCGATACTTCGTTGCTGCACCGTGGGCAAGGGTCAGTCATGCCGTCTAGGGGATTCATTTAAGTTTTACTCTGCCAGTTTAGCTTGGCCCGCCACAGCGCTTGAAAGCACCCTTCGGCATCGTCCAGTCTTCCACGAACACCGGCTCAGTGTATTCCTTGCCCAGAGCCAGACGCTTGAGCGATTCAGGGGCATCCGTGATGAACGATTTCCCCATCATCGCCTGTTCCCAGACGC
>JACCDR011846636.1_pt1 | contig 12032 bp, 12 predicted proteins | sample 7446431 | NCBI WGS metagenome assembly JACCDR01 (sample SAMN15323443, study PRJNA562643) | freshwater metagenome | isolation source: river surface water | place: USA:Blue River Watershed | collected 2017-08-17
AGTTGATCCCAGTCATCAGGAGGGTGTCCGCTTTCGAGCATTTTTACAAAGACACGATAGGCATCCGTTTTACTGCCAAAGGCTCGTTTATTTTTTTCGTCATTAACCCAGGAAAATACGATAATTTTTGATGCAGAATCAAATCGAAAAAACAACCGGTATTGCTGAAAGAACTTTGCTCGAAACCAATGTTTGTGATCGCTTCCCAGTGTATCACCCTGCCGATAGTCCGGAAGTGATGGATCCCGAGGGATGACTTCAAATGCCAATTTAGAAATGGCAGCTAAGCGTTTGGTGGCGTTTTTCTTCCCGAAATTTTGAGGATCTTTTTTTTTAAGAGATTCAACTTGCTCGATGAGAGAATCAATCTCATCAAGAAATAACGGGTGGCAAAACACGGTCCACCCGTTGACTACGAGACTGGTTTGAGCTGGCAAAATTATTCGTCCTCATCATCCAGTGGTGCATCCAGATCGACTTCGATGCTACCGACAAGATTTTGGATACGAGAGACAAGCTCAGGTGTTGCTGCTTTCAACCGTTGAGGATTGGCTTGAATGTCATTTGCCAGAAAACTCAAAAAGCTACCCAGTACCGGGTCTGCTTCATCCTGATCAGCACGTGACATAAGCACATTGCCATCGGGTTGGATGGTGTAACGAATTTTTTCCCGCTTGCCGAGGCGCAATGCCTTACGAACAGCGTCAGGAACAGTGGTCTGATACCGGTCGGTCAGGGTAGATTCTGTGATAAGTAAGGAGTTTGCCATGGTGAGCCTCTCTGTACGGAAAATCGAACTTATTTGAATGGTAATGCAATCGCATTACCATGTCAAGGTCGCCCTATGTTCCACTATCTCCGAAGCTGGTGTGATACCCAGCCTTCTGGCTCCCAACGTTACAGATAATCGGCATCGCAGGCCTGCGCCAATACCAATAACTGCGTTTGACAAAACCACCCCCGCCAACGCAATTTTCTATAGACAGCCACCGCATCCCTAGGTTCGCAGCGGACTTGTTCAATAAGTCGGTTTAATTGCGGCTGAGCGAAATTAAACCTTATTTATTAGAATTTTATTTCATTTTTTATATGACCAAGCAGCAGCTCCAAAGAAACTCTATGCCAATCAGACAAAAAGTCTCCATTTTTTTGGACTATAGATTCAACTTCATTCCCAAGAAATAGTAATATTGAGAGAATATCTTTAATCATCAGGTTTGGTTGCGCTTCGTGAGCAACTCTATTTCTAAGCCCTTTAAAGTTAACTAATGATTCATAGGTTTTTTGCTTGATAACACCTAGCGCAAAGGCTAACTGTATTAGCCTTGAAAAATTTTCACCTGTGACCTTACCCACACCAATAGAATTTACAAACTTTTCTTGGACTGCTTTATTGAGAAAAATTTCAATCTCTGCGGCAGCTCTGATAATGTTCAAAGCGTGTTTGTCCATTAATTCTTGGTGATATTTGAGTCTTTCTTTTAACGAATCGTCAATTTCAATTTTGAGGGGTTCTTCTCGGTTTTCCATTTGTCTGCTTTTCCTGCCTAACAGCTGTATATACGTCGCCAAGCCGTAATATCCGGCGACGGGGTATTTTGGGGTTGGGTTTTGGAATCTACTGTGCGGGCTTTGGGGCGTCAAGGGTTGCGGGGGTCTGCACGTTGAGTTGTATAGCCAGCCATTGAACGCCACTTGGCTAACAGCCTCGCGCAGATCGCAGTAGAATGGCGGCCCTGTGTGAGGGGTTGCCTATGTCTGAAATACAGTTGTTGCCGCCGCGACTGGCTAACCAAATTGCTGCGGGCGAAGTGGTTGAGCGGCCGGCGTCTGTGGTGAAGGAACTGTTGGAGAACAGTCTGGATGCGGGCGCGACCCAGTTGGACATTGACCTCGAAGGGGGTGGGGTTCAGCTATTACGGGTGCGCGACAATGGTCTTGGCATTGCGCGTGACGATTTGGCGCTGGCCCTTGCGCGCCATGCCACCAGCAAAATTGCCGATCTTGAGGATCTGGAATCGGTTGCCACTTTGGGGTTTCGTGGCGAAGCCTTGGCGAGTATCAGCTCTGTCTCGCGTTTGGCGCTGATTAGCCGCCATTACCAAGCTGAGCACGCCTGGCGTGTGGAGGCCGAAGGGCGCGATATGCAGGCGGACATTTCGCCAGCGGCTCACCCGCAGGGCACCTCGGTTGAAGTGCGCGACCTGTTTTTTAATACGCCAGCCCGGCGCAAGTTTTTACGCACTGAGGCCACTGAGCTTGCCCGCATCGACGAGGTCGTCAAGCGCTTGGCGCTCTCGCGTTTTACGGTGGGTTTTACCCTTAACCACCAGGGGCGCACGCTGTGCCAATATAAACCGGCGACCTTGCAACCGGAGCAGGAGCGGCGTTTGGCGCAAATTTGTGGCCCCGCTTTTATGCAAAGCAGCTTGCACCTCGACGACACCGGGGCCGGTTTACGCCTGTGGGGTTGGGTGGCGCTGCCGACCTTTTCGCGCAGCCAGGCCGACTTGCAGCACTTTTACGTCAATGGCCGCGCTATCAAAGATAAATTGGTGACCCACGCGGTGCGCCAGGCGTATCAGGATGTATTGTTTCAGGGGCGTCACCCGGCCTATGTGCTGTATCTGGAGTTGGACCCCGCCGCCGTGGATGTAAATGTGCATCCCACTAAACACGAGGTGCGCTTTCGCGAGGGGCGGCAGGTGCACGATTTTATTTTTCGCAGCTTGCATCAGGCGTTGGCCGCTGTGCGACCGGATGCGCTGGTGGCGCCGGCGTCGGTAGAGAGCCCTGCGCCCGCACGGCGGGAGCGCGCCGATCCCGAGCCGCCAATCCAGGCTTGGCTGGGATTGGCCCCGGCGTCACCGGCGGCGCAGGACCTGCATGAGCCTATGGCGCCGGTTGCGGTGGCCGAGGCCCCAGCCCCATCGGCCGTCGCATGGCGCCCTGCTTTGGCACCGCGAGGGGTTAGCCTTACTTAGAGTCGCCCGCAAGGGGGAGTTGAGGCGGCGCGCTACAGTGCCTTGATCGGCAAGCCAGGCGCACTGCCGCCAGAATCCTCAGCGCAGGGTGCGCAGGTGCCGCCGCTCGGCTTTGCGCTGGCGCAGTTGAAGGGGGTTTATATCCTGGCTGAAAACGCCCAAGGGCTGATCATCGTCGATATGCATGCCGCGCACGAGCGCATTACCTACGAGCGGCTAAAGCAGCAGTACGCGCTTCAGGGTGTTCAAAGTCAGGCCTTGTTAGTGCCTATTAACCTGGCTGTCAGTGAAGCGGAAGCCCGCGCCCTGGAGCAGCACCCAGAGTCCTTTCACGGCTTGGGGTTTGGTGTGGAGCGGGCCGGGTTGGAATCCCTTCTGATTCGCGAGGTGCCCGCGCTGCTGGCCGACTGTGATGTTGCGGGACTCGTGCGCGATCTCGTGTCTGATCTTCTGAGTGCGGGTATCAGTGAGCGTATCCGCGAAACACACAACGCCTGCCTGGCGAAAATGGCCTGTCACGGCAGTGTGCGCGCCAATCGCAAGCTGACTGTGCCCGAGATGAACGCGCTGTTGCGTGACATGGAAGTCACTGAGCGCGCCGGTCAGTGTAATCATGGTCGACCAACCTGGACTGCCCTGAGCCTTACTGCCCTCGATAATCTATTTTTGCGTGGTCAGTGATATGGTGCAGCAGATTTCGCAGGCGCCCATCGTCTGTGTAATGGGGCCGACAGCCGCGGGTAAAACGGCCTTGGCGCTGGATTTGGCGGAGGTATTGGACGCGGAGATCATCAGTGTGGATTCGGCTTTGGTGTACCAAGATATGCATCTGGGTACCGCCAAGCCGACATCGGATGAGCTGGCCCGCGCCCGGCACCACTTGATTGACTGGATTCCGCCGGACAGGGCATTTAATGCTGCAGACTTCGCTCGCGCCGCGCGCGATGCGATTGCCGAGATAGAGCAGCGCGGCAAACGCGTGATCATGGTGGGTGGCACCATGCTCTATTTTAAGGCGCTGCTAGAGGGCTTGGCGCCTATGCCCCCGGCAGATCTCGGTGTGCGAGCGCGCATAGAAGCGCTGGGCGCTGTTCACGGTTGGCCCTATGTACACTCAGTGCTCGCCAAAGCAGACCCGTTGCTCGCGGCCGATATTCACCCCAATCATTCACAAAGGCTGGGGCGTGCACTTGAAATCTACTGGTCGAGCGGCAAGGTCATGAGCGAATGGCAAAAAGGGCAGCCACGGGGGCTCTTGCTTGAGCGCGACTGTGTGCAATTGGCCGTTGCACCGCATGATCGGGCCTGCTTGCATGCGCGTATAGCATCCCGCTTTCACGGTATGCTGAAGGCGGGTTTTGTCGATGAGGTTCGGCAGTTGATGGCGCGAGGCGATCTCACGCCCGCTATGCCCAGTATGCGCTCGGTGGGCTATCGGCAGGCGTGGATGTATTTGGCCGGTGAAATGGATTACGACAGCTTTGTCGAACAGGCTATTGCCGCAACACGGCAATTGGCCAAACGCCAGCTCACCTGGCTGCGTGGTTGGCCGGATATTGTCTGGCTGGACACCCAATCGCCCAGTGGTGAGACCTGTACAGCGAATGAAATTTTGGCGAAAGCCTTGAAAGTCTTGGCGCCTGAAGTCATATAATGCTTCCGGTGTCGCAGTTGTGGCTTAGGGCTTTCTGAGTTGTTAGGTGTTCAATTGTTAGGCGTTTGGTGTTATGCGTCCTGATAGGGTCCTAGGTGCCAACTGATTTGCAAGGTTTGTTTTTTTGTCCCGGTTTCTGCGGTTTGGCTAAGCTTGGGTGAAGCCATCAATGGGCTGCGTCAGTGAACTTAAATCCCGTTTGGTTTTCGTAAAGCTTGGCTTCAGGGTAAAACGCTGATTGGTCAATCACTGAAAAACCGGTGCGCTGCCGTTAAAGTCTTTGCAGCCTTTCCGGGCTCAAGGGTGCTAGCGCTTTATTTCTTTATAACATTCTCATTTTAAGGAGAAGATCCATGTCAAAAGGGCATAGCTTACAAGACCCTTACCTCAATATTTTGCGCAAAGAGCGCGTGCCTGTGTCCATTTATTTGGTCAATGGCATCAAGCTACAAGGGCAAATTGAGTCCTTTGATCAATTTGTGGTGGTGCTGAAGAACACGGTGAGCCAGATGGTGTACAAACATGCCATTTCAACGGTTGTTCCGTCTCGCCCGATTCGTGTCCCCATGGTCAATCCCGATACCGGTGTTGAAGACGCGGCTGAAGAGTAACGCTGGATGTTGCCTTCAAGGCTTGCGCTGGGTTTAGCCGTCCACCGCCTGCGCCGCTTTTTTATCAGCATTATCAGCAGGTCTGCCAGTGTTTTTTGATCGCCCAGAATCGGGTGAACGCGCGCTGCTTGTCCATATGGACGTCTATGCAGACCGCGCCACCTTAGACCCGCGTGAGCTGGAGGAGTTGGCCTTATCGGCCGGGGCCTGTCCGGTCGCTTTTTTAATGGGCAGTTTGCCGCAGATTCACGCGAGGTACTTTTTAGGTGCCGGTAAGCTTGAGGAGCTGAAGGCGCTGGTGGTAGAGCACGAAGCGGAAATTGTGATTTTTGATCACACGCTAAGGCCGAGCCAGGAGCGCAATCTCGAAGCCTACCTGTGTTGCCGTGTCCTAGACCGCACCACCTTAATTCTGGACATCTTTGCCCAGCGCGCGCGTACCTACGAAGGTAAATTGCAGGTAGAACTCGCCCAGCTTAAACACATGTCGACCCGCCTGATTCGCGGCTGGACGCATCTGGAACGCCAAAAGGGCGGCATTGGCCTGCGAGGCCCTGGTGAAACTCAGCTCGAGACAGACCGCCGCCTGCTGCGCGAACGCCTGTTGCAGCTGGAATCCAAGCTCGACAAAGTCCGGCGCCAGCGCGCTCAAGGTCGGCGCTCGCGCGACAGGGCCGATGTCCCTCTTGTGGCGTTGGTGGGTTATACCAATGCGGGCAAGTCGTCTTTGTTTAACGCGCTCACCAATGCGGACGTCTATGCCGAGAATCAGTTATTCGCAACCCTGGATCCGACCTTACGCCAGTTGCGGCTGCCGGATTTGGGCGAGGTGGTGTTGGCCGATACGGTGGGGTTTATCAGCCGTTTGCCGCACAAACTCGTAGAAGCCTTCCGAGCAACCCTCGAGGAGGCCGCCAACGCCGATTTGCTGTTACATGTTGTGGATGCTGCCAGTAGCGAGCGGCTACGCAATATGGACGCGGTGCAAAAGGTGCTGGATGAGATAGGTGCTGCCGGCGTGCCACAGCTGGTGGTGTACAACAAAATTGACCTCTTGTGCGAGCGGTCAGCACGCCTTGATCTCAATGAGTTCGGCACGCCCGTGGCGGCCTGGGTGTCAGCTCATACTCGAGAGGGGCTGCCTGAGCTGGTGCGCGCTATCGCGGACTTGGCAGGCCCCGGCATGTTACAGGGTTGCTTGACTTTGCCCGTGGACAAAGCCAGCTTGCGCGCCCGGTTTCATGAGCGGCGCGCCGTGGTGACTGAAGCCTTCGGCGATGACGGGCGTTGTGAGCTGGCTGTTCGGTTGCCAGAAGCGGAATTCAACCGTATTCTGGCGGCCGCAAAAATGACGCCTGAACAACTCGGATGGCAACCGACGTGACACTACACGGTAACTGGCGTGACACACACGGTAACTGACGTGATATCACATGCGACCTGTGACACTAAATGCTAACCGACATGACAATTACGCTAACCGACATGACACTATATTCTGGTGAGAAAAAGCCCTTATGAAGTCGACAGATCAGTTGATGGCCTGGAATGAGCCGGGCAACTCAGGCTCCAATGGCGACGGCGATCGCAATGGTAACCGCGGTAAAGACCCTTGGGGGCAGCGCAACTCTGGCGATGGCCCGCCAGATTTTGACGAGATTTTACGCAATCTCTTCGGCGGTTTGTTCGGCCGTAAGAGGCCAGGCTCTGGCCCGCAAGGCGGCTCTTCCCTGCCGCTTGTTGTGATTGTGGTGCTAGGTTTGGTGGGGCTTTATGTCGCCAAAGGGTTTGGCATTGTCAACGAGCAGGAGCGCGCTGTGGTTCTGCGCTTGGGCAGCTACTACGCCACAGTGCAGCCCGGTTTGCGCTGGAATCCGCCGTTTATTGATACGGTCTTTAAAGAGAATGTCACCCGTGTGCGCCTGTGGAGCACTGAAGAAGTGATGCTCACGCAGGATCTCAATATTGTGACCATCAAAATGTCCGTACAGTACAGCATCAATAGCGCAGAAGATTTTGTACTGCGGGTCAAATCGCCCGAAGACAGCCTGCAACAGGCTGCTAACAGTGCCTTGCGCCATGTTGTCGGCTCTACTCGCATGTCCGATGTTCTGACGGAAGGGCGCGCCGCCATCGCTGGCGAAGTGCAAAAGCGGCTCCAGGATTATTTGGATTCGTATACCACCGGCATTTTGGTGAATAAGGTCAACATTGAAGAGTCGCGTCCGCCCAAAGATGTGCAAGAATCCTTCGATGATGTGATTAAGGCCCGAGAAGACGAAGAGCGCTTTCAAAGTGAAGCCAAAACCTATCGCAATTCGGTGGTGCCGAAAGCAGAGGGTGAGGCCACGCGCATGAAAGAAGCCGCCCAGGCCTATAAACAAGAAGTCGTCGCGCGCGCGCAAGGTGAGGCAGCTCGTTTCAATTCCCTGTTGACCGAATACAGCAAGGCGCCGGAAGTGACGCGTCAGCGCTTGTATATCGAGTCGATGCAGGAAGTGATGCAAGCCTCAAGCAAGGTCATGATCGATGTCAAAGACGGCAATTCGCTCCTGTATCTGCCACTCGATAAATTAACCGAAGCCGCCGCTGCAACTGGTGCGCGACGCGGCCTCAATCGGCAGGAGCTCGAGCAGATTTCCAGCCAGATTAAAGACCAGGTGTTGACTGAATTGCCCGCCCCTGCGGCCCGTCGGAGTAGTCGTTGATGCAAACGCGTTCGTTAGGTTTTTTGATAGCGCTGTTTATCGGTTTAATTGTCCTGTTTAACTCGCTCTATATCGTCAATGAGTTTGAGCGCGCCGTTGAATTGCGCCTCGGTAAAGTGGTCGACGAGGATGTGCCGCGCGGGCTGCACCTCAAAATGCCGTTTGTCGATACGGTGCGCAAGTTTGATGGCCGCATCATGACACTTGATGCGCCCACTGAGCGCTTCTTTACCGTTGAGCAAAAGAGCCTTGAGGTCAACTCATTCGCCAAGTGGCGCATAGTCAATGTCAAACAGTTCTATACCGCCACCAACGGCGAAATTGATCGTGCCCGTAACCTCTTGGGTCAGCGCATCAATGAGGAGTTGCGCAATCAGTTTGCCTTGCGCTCCTTGCAGGAAGTGGTGAGTGGACAGCGCGATGAATTGATGATGGTGATCAAACAAGAGTTGAACCGGTTTTCGGCCACCTCGCTCGGCATTGAGCTGGTTGATGTGCGCGTCAAGCGCATTGATTTGCCCGCTGAACTCAGCGAATCCGTCTATGCCCGCATGCGAACCGAGCGCCAGCTGGAAGCCGCAGAACACCGCGCCAGCGGTGAAAAATTGGCCAATATTCTGCGTGCTGAGGCCGATAAGGCCGTGACTGTCACTATGGCAGAAGCCTACCGCGATGCTGAAAAGCTACGCGGTGAAGGCGATGCGCAGGCGACTGAAATCTACGCCACCGCCTTCAGCCAAAATGCCGAGTTTTTTGCGTTTGTACGCAGTTTGCAGGCTTATAAAGCCGCTTTTGCGAATAAAAGCGATCTGCTTGTTGTTGATCCCGATAGCGATTTTTTCCAGTACCTCAAAGACGCCAAGGCCCCCTAGGGCCTAGGTTCAGGCTGTTATACCGCTGTTAAAGTGTGTAAAATGCGCGCGCCGAGCATGAGCCTCGGCTTTTTTGTGTCCCTAGACCCGATTCGGCGCCCTAAACTCCATGAAAAATCTCGACCGCTGGATGCTGCCTGACGGCATTGAAGATGTTTTGCCCGATGAAGCTTGGGAAGTCGAAGGATTAAGGCGACGGCTGCTCGATTTATTTGGGCGCTGGGGTTATGACCTGATAATGCCGCCGATGGTGGAATTCACGGATTCCCTGCTGATTGGCCTGGGGCAGGATCTCGATTTACAAACCTTCAAATTCACCGATCAACTCAGCGGCCGAACGCTGGGCTTGCGTGCCGACATTACGCCGCAAGCGGCCCGCATTGATGCGCACAGTCTGCGCCGAGAGGGCGTCAGCCGCTTGTGTTACGCGGGCCATGTTCTGTACACCCGGCCAAAAACCGCCTTGGCGCCGCGCAACCCTTTACAGCTCGGGGTCGAGCTATTTGGCGACTCGGGCCTTGCGGCTGATCTCGAAGTCATCTCCCTCCTCTTGGCGATGCTGCGCGAAGTGGACCTGAATGCCTTGCATATCGATTTAGGCCATGTTGGTTTGTTTAAAGCCCTGGCCGAGCGCGCGGCCCTCTCTGTGGACGATCAACAAACACTCTTTGATTTACTGCAGGCCAAGGCCGTTGCCGACATTGAAGAGTGGGTATCCGCCACTGTGCCCGACCCTCAGTTAGCACAGTGGCTGACAGCCTTGCCCCGCTTGGCGGGCGGCCCCAGCATTCTGGATGAGGCCCGCAGGCTCTTGGCGGGCGCCGGCGATGAGGTTCAGGCCGCTTTGGAGGATCTCGCTTGGCTCGCCAAGACCTTGGCCGAGCGTTATCCCGAGGCGCATCTGTATTTTGATTTGAGCGAGTTGCGCGGTTATCACTACCACACCGGCATAGTGTTTGCGGCCTTTGCCCCCGGCTGGGGCGATGCGATTGCGACAGGTGGGCGTTACGATCACATCGGTGAGGTTTTTGGTCGCGCGCGTGCTGCGACGGGTTTCAGTGCCAACCTGCTGGCCTTGAGGCGCCTGGTCAAACCGGCATGCCCTTTGGTGCGTGGCATTTTTGTTCCCTGTCATGATGAAACGGCCTTGCAATGGCAGGCGATTGAACAGTTGCGGCGGCTGGGCGAGCGCGTCATTCACGGCGCCAAGGGCCAGTTGCAACCCTTTTCGCACCAAGGGTGTGATCGACAATTGATCTGGATGGATGGCGGTTTTGTAGTTAAACCGCTGGCAAGCTAAATTTTTGAGTTGAAGAAAGAGCGCTAAGTAATGGGCAAAAATGTTGTAGTACTGGGTACCCAATGGGGTGACGAAGGAAAAGGCAAAATCGTTGACCTGCTGACAGAAAATGTGAAATACGTTGTCCGCTTTCAAGGCGGTCACAATGCAGGCCATACCTTGGTGATCGACGGCAAAAAAACCGTTTTACACTTGATCCCCTCTGGCATTTTGCGCCAGGGCGTTTTGTGTTTGATCGGCAACGGCGTTGTCTTAGCGCCCGATGCGCTCATGAAAGAAATTGGCACTCTGGAGGCTCAGGGTGTTCCGGTGCGCGAGCGCTTGCGCCTGTCCCCGGCTTGCCCCTTGATTCTGCCTTACCATGTGGCCTTGGATCAGGCGCGTGAAGCCGCCAGGGGCGATGCCAAAATCGGCACCACCGGTCGCGGTATAGGCCCTGCGTATGAAGATAAAGTCGCGCGCCGGGGTTTGCGCCTAGGCGACTTGCGCGACCGCGACTCCTTCGCCATCAAGCTCAAAGAAGTCATGGAATACCACAACTTTGTGCTGACACACTTTTTTAAAGTCCCGGCCGTCAGTTACGAGCAAGTCTTGGCGGACGCTTTCCGCTTGGCGGAAGCCGTGTTGCCGATGGTCGCAGACGTTACCGACATTCTGCACCGTGCCCGCGAGGCGGGTGAGCACATACTGTTTGAAGGCGCCCAAGGCAGCTTGCTCGATATTGACCACGGCACCTATCCGTTTGTCACCTCGTCCAATACCACGGCGGGCGGCACCGCGACCGGCAGCGGTTTTGGGCCCTTGTATCTCGATTATGTGCTGGGGATTACCAAGGCCTATACCACGCGTGTGGGCTCTGGGCCATTTCCGACCGAGCTCGGCTGTGACGTTGGTGAACATCTCGGCGTCAAAGGCCATGAGTTTGGCGCCACCACCGGGCGCAAGCGCCGTACCGGTTGGTTTGATGCCATTGCCGTGAAGCACGCCGTGCGCATTAATAGCGTCAGCGGCTTGTGTTTGACCAAGCTGGATGTGTTGGATGGCCTTGCTGAAGTCAAAATCTGTATTGGCTACGAAGATAGCGACGGGCGGCCAACGGGCATTCCCTGCGACGCTGAGGGCTGGGCGAGCGTGAAACCCATTTATGAGACTATGCCCGGCTGGCAGGACTCGACAGTGGGTGTGCAAAGCCTGGACGCACTGCCAGAAGCGGCCCGCCGATACATTGCCCGCTTAGAAACCTTGGTCGGTATTCCCGTCGATGTGATTTCGACCGGCCCTGACCGCGTTGAAACCGTTATTCTGCGCCATCCCTTTTTCTAGTCGCCCTCATACCAAGCGACATGCCCCACCGGGCATGTCGCCTCAAGGTCCGCGCAGTAGATTCCAAAACCCAACCCCAAAATACCTCGTCGCTGGATCTTGCGGCTTGGCGACGGGGATGCAATATCTATATGAATCGAGGTTAATAATGAGATATTTTTATGTAGCTTTTATACTTGCAGTTGTCGGTGGTTGTACTGCTACCTCTTCGAAATCAACATATATTTCACCTAGTGATGGAGCATTAGCAAGACTGACAGTTACCGCATATACACAGGGACTATATTTTGGAGGACGAAATCCCCAAATTTCGTTCTGGAAGCCTGGATCGAAAAATGCGGAAGATATAGAAATTGGGAGATATCAGTTCGATCACAAGCAATTCGGTAAAGAATCAATAAGTATAAGGGCTGGAGAAGAGGCACACTTCGTCATTGAAGTTTCAGAGGCTAGGGTAGTGTTCAAAAATCTGTGTCACCCTTAAACTACAGATAGAGGTGACACCCCATGCCAATAGAATTTGATTTTGAAAAAGCTCTGCAGGGCTTGCGAGCCGGGCAGGACCTTAACGGGCCTCAAG
>JACCDR011538681.1_pt1 | contig 12030 bp, 11 predicted proteins | sample 7446431 | NCBI WGS metagenome assembly JACCDR01 (sample SAMN15323443, study PRJNA562643) | freshwater metagenome | isolation source: river surface water | place: USA:Blue River Watershed | collected 2017-08-17
CTTCCAAAATTTAAATCAACAACAGATCTCCTTATCTGCCCGATCAATCAAACACTTTTTGAAGAAGCAGAAAAGTTAGCAGAACTACTTCGAAAAGAAAACATCCGTGTTGCTGTAAACTTCAGTAACAAAAAAGTTGGTGATCAAGTTGCAAAAGCAGATGTTGAAAACATTCCTTTTGTGATTGTAATTGGTGACGATGAAATAAAAAACCAAATTTATAAAATAAAGAAATTAGACACAAAAGAGGAGTTCACAGGAGATATACACCATATTGTGTCTATAATTCATAATTAAAAAATGCGAAAAATAATCTTTGATATCGAAACAAGAAATATATTTGATGACGTAGGAAAAAACGACCCTACTCTTCTCGACATTTCTCTTGTGGGTGTATATGATTCATTAACTGATTCATACTCAAGTTACCTCCAAGAAGATCTGCCAAAACTTTGGCCACTTATAGAGCAAGCGGACGTACTCATTACCTTTAATGGAGATCATTTCGATATTCCTCTTTTAAACAAATACTATGCAGGAGATCTTACCAAAATAAGGAGCCTTGATCTGTTGGTGGAATTTCGAAAAGCACTTGGCAGACGTGTAGGGCTTGGTAATATCGCAGAAGCAACTCTTGGAGTAGGCAAAAGCGGTAATGGCCTTGAAGCAGTTAAATGGTGGAAAGAAGGCAACATTGAAGACATCCGCAAATACTGTCTCCAAGATGTAAAAGTTACAAAAGATATTTATGAATACGCACTCAAAGAAGGCAAACTCTTTTACAAGGATGGAGAAATAAAAAAAGAAGTGAAAATAGATACATCAAATTGGGAAAAAACAGAAGACTCTGCAATGACGTTTTCACTTCCCTTTTAACTATAGTATAATTACAAAACGATTTTTAATAATTAATAAATAAACTATGGAAGTACAACAAAAGAATAATCTAGCAGTTCCTGTTGCGATTGTCATTGCAGGAGCACTTATCGCTGGAGCAGTTATCTTTACAAACAACAAACCAGTCGCAACAACTCCTGCAACAGTTCAAAAAGCTGATATTAAGATCCGAGACGTGACAGCTACTGATCATATTCTTGGAAATCCCAAAGCAGAAATTGTTGTTGTTGAATATTCTGATTTTGAATGCCCTTATTGCCAAGTATTCCACACTGCAATGAAACAAATAATGGACGAATATGGAACAAAAGGTAAAGTTGCTTGGGTATATAGAAATTTCTGGGCAGAACGCAAAACTCAAACAGGTCAAATCTTCCATCCTCACGGAGGAGTCGCAGCAGAAGCAGGTGAATGTGTAGCAGAACTTGGTGGGAATGAAAAGTTTTGGTCATTTGCAAACACTCTCTTAGAATCACAACAAACTCAAACCGAAAAAATCAAAGATCTAAGTGCACTTGCAACAAGTATTGGAATAGAAAAGGGAGCATTTGATGCATGTGCTTCAAGTCGAAAATACAAAGATGCTGTACAAAAAGAATACGATGAAGCGGTTAAATTGGGTATTTCTGGAACCCCAACATCGTTTTTAGTGTCAAAAGCAGGAACATTTCCGATCGAAGGAGCACTTCCTTATGCAGAACTTAAAAAAGCAATTGAACAAGTCCTGGATTTGAATTAACTCTCTTTAAAAAAACTCCTGCGTGGCCTTCGGCCACGCAGGAGTTTTTTATTTTCCATTACAACATAAATCCACCTCGACAAAACTCACATTCATTATCTTCACACCTTTTTGAAAGAAACCTTCCTTCATATATTTCGATAAGCACTTCTATAAGTGTTTGTTGAATTTCTTCTTTATCCTTTTCTTCAAGAACAAAACGCTCAGTGAGAGTCTTCCCTTTTTCTGGCGTCAAAAAAGTGAGTGCCCCTTGCTTCACCACTTCATCATTTCGTGAACGCTCCCAAAGCAACTTATAAAACTGAAGTTGTCGATATTCGTTTCCTGAGTCAGTTTTAGTAAGACCCTTGATCGCGTTCGGGGTCATTCGTTTCTTTGATTTGAAATCAATCACACTCACTTCATTGTTTTGCATTATCGCTAGATCGATTTTTCCATTAATAAGAATCTCAAATGACTCTTTTGAAACAGATACACGGAGTGGAAAATTAAAACTTTCTTCTATAAACACCTGTGTATCCTGAAAACCTTCAAAACCCTTTGTGTAAGCTTCGATGTTTTCGGTTACCTTTGTCAATGCAAGTGGGAGATCCTTGCTCGAAAATGGCTGTCGATAAACTTCTTGTTTGATGATTTGTGCCAATTCTTCATCATGTACCTTTTCCCCTCGTTTTGCTTTTAAATGAAACCGCCGAAGCACTTCATGACAACTTGTTCCAAGAAGAGCACTAAACTCTAAAACATCTGGGATCAACAGAAGATTTCGAAAGAGATATTTATATGGACATTCCAGATAATTATTAAGTGCTGAAACTGAAAACCCTCGTTTAAGGAATCGTTCTCGTAGGCTCGATTTTATATCACTTGAGAAATCTTCTGCAACCTGAAGCAAATCAATAGCAACAGTTACATTTGAACATTGCGTTCGTCTAATCAGAGAAGGATCGAGTTCATCGAGTAACACACTTGGTGCAAGTGCATCATCTTTTCTACCAAGAAGTGCGTAAGAAAGCACAACATGTTGCTTCGCTCGAGTCATTGCTACATATAACAACCGTCTTTCTTCTGCCAGTTCTTTCGAAACTCCAAGTCCTGGGATCGCAAGAGAATCTGATCTTCGACTTTCTTTTTCAAACGCTTTTTCTGTCACTCCAAGTACAAACACACGATCAAACTCAAGCCCTTTCGATTTATGAATTGAACAGAGGGTCACGTTAGAATCCAGTTCCACAATATGTGAAAGAGGAGTAATGTTATGTTTTTGAATCAAGTCCAAATGTGCTACAAAATCAACAAGCATGGCGTTTCGCTTCTTGAGCATAAACTTTTCGGCTTCAGTAAAAACAAGTTTCAAAATCTTATAAAGTTCAGTTTTATCAGAAAGAATAATCTTTTCTCGTAATAATTTTAAAAATACAAGTAGCGAAAGTTTCTTTGCTTGTATAACTAAATCAAGCAAAACTTCTTTTGTCTGAACAAAACTATCTTTGTCTTCAAGTAAATAGTCGTTTTTCTTCGATAGAAACACATCGCCAAATGTCCGTCTCTCTTCCTTAGCAACATCCTGAAGAAAAAATATATCACGTATACTTACCTTAAAAAATCCAAAGAAAAGTGTCTTCACTAAATCCCCCTTTTGCCATGGATCAGAAACCGCTTTTAGCAGTGTCAGTATCTTTTGATATTCAAGACTTTCAAATAAAGATCTTTCACCTTTTAATGCATAAGACACCCCCAAAGCCTTTAAAAACATCGCGATTCTAAAAAGTGTTTCGTTCTGACGCGCAAGCACCGCAACAGTCTCAGTTGGATTAGCTTCAATATGTTTTTTTACTCTCAATGCAACATCCTGCAGCTCTTGTTCTTCATCAACGTACTCATTAATTTCAATAGGTCTTACTTCAAAAGAAGTATTCGCAGAAAGCTTTGTATGATGCATACCATCCCTTACAATAAGAGAATGACTTACATCAAGAATTGTTTTGTGTGATCGATAGTTTTCTTCAAGATCAATCTTCACTGCATCTGGAAAGAGTTCTTTAAAAGCATAGAAGTTTTCCAGACTTGCTCCTTGAAATCGAAAGATTGATTGCTTATCATCCCCTACTACAAATAAGTTTGGAGGATCAATTCCTTCGTCATCTTTAAAAAACTTCAAAATCTCATTTTGCGCACCGTTAGCGTCTTGGTGCTCATCAGCCAACACAAACTGAAACATTTCTCGCATCTCTGTTTGCATCAATGGATTTTCTTTAAGTGCGTCAATCAAACCAATAATTGTATCCTCAAAGTCATAGATTCCCCTGTCTTTAAGTTTCTTTTCGTACCATTCAAAAAGAGTAACAAACTCTTTCATTCGGTCGAAGTACTTGTGTTTTTTTTCGATTTCGTTTTCAAACGTCTTGGTCTTTTTTTCTACCCCTTCAATCTCATCTTGAAATCGTTGCTCTTCCTCCAAAATATAAGAAAGAAGTTTTGATGGGTTAATGTATTCACGCTTAAGTTCACTGATGCGTTTTTTAATAGACTGTATCGTGACTCCAAAACTCGATATACGCAATTCTCGGAAAGAGACTTCTTCAAAAATCTCTTCAATCACTTCAATAGAATCCAAATCATTTCCAGGAATCCGATCTCCTGTATATTTAAAATATTCTGGATAAAGTGTACGCATATAGTTTGCAAATGCATGGAACGTATATATATGGACTCGAAAAGATGCATCACCAATAAGTTCTCTTAATTTTTCTCGCATTGCTTTTGCTCCGGCATCAGTAAAAGTGATCGCAAGAATCTCATCCGGTTTACTATCGGTTAGTTTCAGAATATTTGCAATCCGAAGTGTAAGAACGGTTGTCTTGCCTGTTCCAGGGCCCGCAATAACCATCACAGGGCCATATACGGTATCTACCGCCTCACACTGCTTCTTGTTTAAAAGACTATATTTTTTATTAAATACATGTAGATTCATACTATAATTATATCATCAAAAAACTAAATTGAACTGAAATCTTAAACGAATTGATGTACCGTACCAAACATTGGTGTATATTAAAAAATAATGTGTATTTTAGTTTCTATGAAAGTTCTTTTTTTCACCGTCTTAGCGCTTCTGATTGCAGGGGCATACTTTCTCCTTAATACCCTCGACACAAGGAGTAAGGCCCAGGCCGAGCGGATTCACACGCTCGAACGTACAGCAACCCGACTCGGGACTATCTGGGAATTCTCGAAATTCTTGAAAAAAACATTCCCGGAAAAGGTGCGAGGCCCGGAAGACAAGGTCGCCTATTTCATCGAAACACACGGTCTTGATGAGGGTTTGATAGAATACTACGGCCTGAAACAAGATCTTCTCTTTCTAGCTTCACAAAATCACTGAGCACTAACCGTGCTCTTTTTTATTCCTCATTATTTATTATCCTTTTTGATATAGATTTAGGTATCTGGGTCGCACCACTTACGTAGGTAAACAGGTCAACTCCGATACTTTATTTTCTTGGCAAAGAGCATCGGGTTAGAACCAAGGGCGAACAATGCCTAGCAAGACTACTCTAGCATTTTTTCAGATCTAAAATCGACGCATCTCGAGCTCCTTAATTAATATCACTATTTTTTAAGTAGAATACTTTTTCCGTTAGGACCAAAAAAATCTCGTTTAGCTTTTTTATATTCTATAACAGGTTTCCCTTCGAATTTTCTTTTTAAATTGTTGTATTGGAGAAGAAGGTTAGGATCATTTCTTAACAAATCAGTTTGTAATGCGTGTTCGTCAAACTGTGATCCTTTCACGACAACGACAATGCTCATCGGCATTTTTGGGTGATCTTTACGATGAAAAAGCGCGAACTCATCTGTCCACATTTCGGGGTGATTGATATGATAATAACCTTTCAACTTTTTGGTAGTACCAAGAAAGTCTTCTTTAGAAACTTGGACATGTATATCTAAATCGCCAATTGTAAGTGCTCCGGGAATAGACGCCGCACCTATATGAGTAACAGTAGAGTGGGGAGACAATTCTAAGATGAGCTTTCTTTCTTCATCAAACAAATCTGAAGTTAACGGAAATAATTCCTCAGATGTATAGAAGTGGGCTATTTCTTTTTCGTTATCTGTAGATCTCATACTCCAATTATATCACTTCTATTGATTTTAACTTAATTAAGAGTATTTAGGTACTCTCGGGTCATGCCGATACTTTATTTTCTTGGCGGGCCATGCGGGTTAAGTGTACCATAGTGGTGAGACTATGTAAGGGTATTCTAGTATGTTTGGTGGGTTACTGATTTAGGGTATGTGGATCAGGGTTATTCGCATCCTAAACCATGTCTCCTGTTTCAATCAATGTTGCGCCTGGATGTAAGGCGTCGTCTGCGAGCAATATTTTACTTGCCACCACCTCACTGCTTACTTTTCTTAGATATATATGGATACTCTCTTCATATTCTCCAATAACTTTTTGACCAATCTCAGCTACATAGAAGCCGGATTCAACTTTTATTTTTCTGTCAGTCGGATGTTCTTCTGGACCATCTATATTTATCTCCCCTGATACGATTGTAATGGGGATGGAGAAAACTCGCTCATACTTCCCAAGATCAAGATAGCCTTCATTTATAAACAATGAAACAAAGGCTTCACCAAACCCAATTATGGTTCCAACAGCGATAACATTCTCTCTTCGCACAAAACCTTGATTAATATGATCTTGTTTCCAATCAGATCCAGGAAATACCGATGAATCGTATATAAAAAACTGATTAAATGAAAATTGAAGTTTTGGTTCTAGTTGATACATATTATGGCGGAGGATGTGAGATTCGAACTCACGGGGCAGTTTCCTGCCCGACAGTTTAGTAAACTGTTGATTTAAACCACTCATCCAATCCTCCAGAAACACTTGGTTCATAAACGATTATAGCAGAAATTTGAAATAGGAGAAGATGGGGGGCTGATCTTCTCTTTTCTTGCTTCAAAAACTCCCTAAGCACTGATTATGCTCTTTTTTATTCCTCACTATTTCTTATCCTTTACATCATGCCCTCCAAACATTGTTCGCATGGTTGAAAGAAGCTTTCCTAGATACGTTGGATTACCTTGACTCATAGAACGAAAATACAATGCTGTTTGAATAGATGGGGCAGGTACATCCATCTCCTTTGCGGTGTTAACTGTCCATTCCCCTTCTCCACTCGCAGACACTTCTCCAGAAATGCCATCGAGCTCTTCTCCGAACTTTTTAAAACCATCGCGAAGCCATTCGACCAACCTACTTTCGATGACACTTCTTTTTTGATACAAAGTTGCAACTTGAGTGAGCGAATAGTTGAAATGTGATTGTTTGAGAATATTGAATCCCTCCGCGATCGATTGCATCATTCCATACTCAATACCGTTATGAACCATCTTAGCAAAATGTCCTGCTCCACTTTCACCCAAATACATATATGAATCTGGTGCCGAAATATCCCTAAAAAGATTTTCGTACTCAACAAACGAATCTTTATCTCCCCCTATCATTACACATGCACCATGTCGTGCACCGCTTGGCCCTCCAGAAACCCCCGCATCCAGCAAGTGAATACCTTTCGTCTTAAACAATTCGTTTCGCTTGATTGTTTCTTTATAAAAACAGTTACCTCCATCAATCACTGTATCTCCTTGATTTAACAGTGGAAGGATTTCGGCGCACACCTCATCGACACCTTGATGACTTACCATTATGAACACAAGCTTCTTTCCCGAAACCTGTTTGAATGTATCTACAAGCGTATCAAAAACATGAAGCCCTTCTTCTGTTGCTCTTTGTCTTCCTTCAGCACTCCGATTGAAACAAAATACGTCATGTCCCTTTTCCTGCATTAAGAGCGCCATACCTTTCCCCATTTTTCCAAGTCCTATATAAATAATTTGCATAGCTTATTTCCAAATATCTAATAAAACACCAATATAGTGTACGACAACGTAAAGAAAAAATATATATCCCAACACCGCGCTACTGACAAGTATTATAGTAGTATTGATAATTTCATTCCTTCTTTTTTTTGCTTCATCAAGCGTACAAATCCCTTTCTTCTTTTTAAAATAAAAGAAGAGTGAACACAAAAGAGCAATAAATCCAATTGCGCGAAACAGCCATTTATATTCACCATAGAGTGTATCGGATAACGTACCTGCAAATGAAACTGTTGAAAGGCCAAATAACACAAGAATAATTGGTGATAAACAGCACATCGATGCAAACACAACTGGCAAACTTATAACTTGAAAGACTTCTTTTAGTTTTTTCATTGGGCAATTGCTTCTGGGCTTGACCCTTTTTTATACACTTGTAATGTTTGCGTTTTCCCTTTTTGTTGTATTGCCTCTGCAATCCGCCATTCCTCTTTTACTTCATCAGTTGAAACAAACAATGTTTGATCTCCTGCAAGCAAATCAAGAAGCAGTTTTTCATAAGGATAGATAAACTGATTTTCTTTATTTCCCAAATCAAAACACATCTGCTTAGATACACCTTCGTTTACATTCAGATCAACACAAATAGAAGCGTCTGGTTGAATCGAAAAATGAATAGTATTTGGCTTTTGTGCGGCTGATTTAAAAAATATCGAAATCCCTGTTTTTGTTTGATGTAACATCTTGCCATGTTCAAGCACAAATGGCACACCTTCCCATTCAGCAGCATCTACAAACAATACTGCTTTGAAATAGGTCTCTGTCTGTGAAGTTTCAAACCCCGCTGTTTTATATCCTTCATATTGTCCAAACACTACTCCTGAGTCATCTTTTACCCTCACTTGTGCAAGTACCCTTGCTCTTTGTGTACGAATTTCAGACGGAACACCTTTATTCATCGCAATAAGACTTAAAAGTTCTAGCAAATGATTCTGACCAAAATCTCGAAGTGCCCCAACTGCATCATAAAACACCTTCCGGGGTTCAACATTGTCTTTCTTTTCATCTTCAAAAGCAAATATATGAACTCGTTCTATATTGTCTTTGTTCCAAATATCACCAAACAAGGTATTTTCAAAACGAAATGCATAAATTGCTTGAACCGTTTCTTTTGCCAAATAATGATCGATTCGATAAATCTGATTTTCTTTGAAACTTTGACCAAGAAGCTGGTCAAGAGCAATCGCACTCTTCAGATCTGACCCAAACGGCTTTTCTACCACAATCCGAGTCCAAGGTACTGTGTGTCGTACACCTCCAATACACGGCAAACCTAAACCACTTAAAGAAATGTTTTTAAATATTTCTTCATAAGTGCCCGGCACTGTTGCAATATAAAATAGTTTGTTTGAAGACATGCCAAAGTCCTGATCCAACCTATCAAGAATTTCGCGCAAATCAATTAATGAATTTAAATCTGTTGCATCAATATTGTAATAATACAGACGTGCCAAAAAAGCATCTACTTCATCCTCTTGCCCTACATGAGCAAGTGTAAGCTTTGCGAGGTCACGAAATTCACTATGTGACAAAAGCTTTCTTGAAAGTCCAATAATCGTATATATCTCAAAAACTTTTTTCTTCTGACATATGTCAAAAAAAGCTTCGGTGAGTTTTTTCTTAAACAAATCACCAGTCGCTCCGAATACAACAATAGTAAGTGGTAACATAATTAAAATGACATGCCTCCGTGCCGTTGTGCCTCTAGCGTCTTCATTCGAATATCACTTTGAATAATTCTTGATTCTCCTTCGAGGGTACGAAGTTCTGATTCTGTACGTCGAATCATATCAAGGACACGCTGATCTCGACGGCCGGATTTAAGTTTGATCAGTTCTCGTTTAAGATTTTGTACTTGTCCAAGAACTCTTTGCTGCTCCAATCTTCGATGAGAAATTTCATGTTTGAGTAAATCATTCTCTCTTGCTTTCATCTGTTTTTCTCGTGCTTCTTTTTCTCGAAGAAGACGACCAGCCGCATTGTTATACGTTTGTTGACCAGCAATATTTACATTTTTGTTTAAATCTCCAAGTGACATAACTTATATTCTAATCTATTTTAATGATGATGTGAATGGCTATGACTGTGACTATGTCCATCCCCTTTACCTCTAAAACTCTTAAGCATAAAAACCGCAATAAGAGACGTGATAGGCACCGCAAGAACGAGACCAATAGATCCTACCATTGTTCGAATAATTTCAGTTATAAAATGTTCTTTATTAAGAATCGCTAAAAAAGGTAGTGTTGATCCATAAAACAGAAGCAAGAGTGGAAGCGATGCTCCAACATAAGCAATAGCAAGTGTATTTACCAAAGCCCCGATATGTTCACGTCCAATTCTAAGTGAACGCAGAAACACCCTTCGGGGAGACATAGACTCACTCGCTCGATATAGTTCTTCTACTGCAACCGCCTGACCAATCGCAGCGTCATATAACACCCCAAGAAGTCCTATAATGATTCCACCCAAAAGCAATCCAGCAAAATCAATATTCCCTCCTGTGTTGAAATTAAGGTAAACCGATTCTTCGCTTTCAAACCCAGTTAAGTGCACAAACGAAACTGCAAACCACGCAAGAAACCCTGTCATAAGCACGGTGATAATCATTCCAATCACAGCACTTGAAGTTGTCTTGTTAAATCCATGTGTAATATAGGAACCAAATATAATAATGATACTTGCGCTCACAATACTCAGCCATATAGGTGATGCTCCGCCGAGTACCCCAGGAAGCAACACATACAGAATGATAAGCAAACTTCCAATAAGACTTAAAAGTCCTCGAAAACCTTGTTTACCTCCAAACGCAATAACAACCACAATAAATAACACAACAAACAAAAGCATGTGAGGAACACGATAGACATCACCAACTGCAAACACAACTCTTCCTGTATCCGCTTCCGTTGTCTTCGTTAGAAAAAACACATCACCTACTTTAAGAGGTATATAGTCATTTTTAATCTCAAACACCTGACCCTTAAGATCACTTTCAGTTGGCATCACTTTAAGATACTGAGTAACGAAGGAAACCTCTGTTCCTTCAACTTTGTGATTTTCAGTTGAGAGTACTTCAGATACCTTTGCTTTCATGATGACTGTTTGGTCTTGCAACAACTCAGCTCCACATACATAGGAACTCAAAGCAAAAGACATACACGCAAGTGTATAGATAAGTATTTTTTTAGATGTTTTTATCGACATTTTTTGCATTGACCAAAAAACTCCAAACTATGGTCAGTAATTATTTTAAATTTTTTTGATTTTGATGAGATGGTCTTTTGGATCTCGACAGATAAGCACACATCTACATCTTCAACATCACCACAATCGGTACAGACAATGTGATGATGATGGTTGTCGGCAAGCTCAAAGCACACCGCATCTTTTCTTAGATCTACTCTTCGTACAATACCTTTTTTTGCAAATGAAGTAAGAGTTCGATACACAGTCACGTTATTTGTTTGCTTGTCTTTGAGCTTCTTGAAGATGGCCTCTGCGTCCAGTGGCACCTGACTTTCAGACAAGATGTGGAGTATTTCAAGACGAGCGGGAGTGACCTTAAACTGATGTGACTTGAGTAGTTTTTCTTGTAAAGATTGATTATTCATACGAATAACAATAGCATAAAAAGAAGCTCGTTTCAAACTAGATGCAATTTACTTGCATCTAGTTTAGCCTTATGTGATATTTATCTTAGATGCAAATTAGTTGCATATAGTCTGGATCGTGGAGGAGATCGATACCCTCCACAATCCAGACTGTACTCAGTTCTTTGAATACAGCTGGATCAACTCATCAACATACTTATCCACCCATGTGCAACGACATCGCCTCCCCGCCCATCCGCCGTGAAGACCTCCAAATGCTTGGAGAATACTACCCAGAGCACACAGGGTTCATCGATGCTGCTTATGCCGCGGTCACTGATGGCCTTCATCCTCACTACGCAGTCCTCCCCGCCCTCACGGTGATGTTCGATCATCATAAGCGAGGTCAGTTCGGATTGCTTCGTAAATTCGAAGCCGTCAGACTCCCTCTGTCCGTCGTCGGAGAAAGCAATACTCGCTGGAGAACAGAAACTGTTCGAGAACTTCACGATGCGTTTCTGCCGTTTGCAATGGCAGGACGCAATTGTGACCTACTTGAACAAGTTTGTCGTGACCACGGTGTTGCGTTTTTCAGAGACTGCTCGTGCGGTCTTGTGATGACCTCTGTCGCCAAGGCGGCAGAATATGCCGCCTCTGAAATTCGCCAGTGCCTCAACACCTTCAGGTCCTCGCTTGACCGAATGGGTGCGCCAGTCGAAGACGTCTGTTGCCTCAACCATATCACGGAAGAGACGATGGACCTGACGCCGGGTGAGAGGTCTATGTTCGAAGCTTTGGTCGAACTTCTGAAACCCATTTGGGAGCGCCGGAAGCTTTTTGACC
>JACCDR010634448.1_pt1 | contig 12029 bp, 9 predicted proteins | sample 7446431 | NCBI WGS metagenome assembly JACCDR01 (sample SAMN15323443, study PRJNA562643) | freshwater metagenome | isolation source: river surface water | place: USA:Blue River Watershed | collected 2017-08-17
GTCCCGACTGAAGTTCATTTAGCCATAAAAGCCGGTGATAGGTTAAAAGCTATCAGGCTGTATCGCAATATTACAGGTGCTGGCTTAAAAGAGGCATCAGAAGTAGTAGATGATTTGGTTAAAAAAAAATAAAAATATTTAATTACGCGCATCCATAATTAAACTGACTTGTTAAAAAATCCCCCTGTCGAACCTAGGGATGCGGTGGCTGTTTATAAGGAATTGTCATTGTCGAGCGCTATAAATTCAAATGAAAGGCGCTGGCATTTAGTGCGACAAGCGACTGCGGTAAAAAATAAATACCTGCAACACGTTTAGCTAGATTGCCACGCGCAGTTATCTCGTACCCTAACCTTTAAAATCGCCATCATTTTTCGTATGCAGGCTGTCAGCGCGGCAAATCGGGAAGTGCCGACACCTTATAGGCTTGGGTGCCCGCCGGCGGCTCATAAAAACCGGGGTCTTTGCCGAGCTTATCGCGCACGCGCACCAGGCTAAACATGCCGCCCATTTCCAAATTGCCATAAAGCCCCTGCCCCATCATCATCGGCAGGGTATTGGGTGGGCCCTGCATATGGCCGGAATCCGTATGGGTTTGATGCTCACCCATACCCGACTCACCCATGGCCATATAACCGGGCACGAGCGCAGCGATAGCCGCCTCGGGTTGCCGAACCCCCACGGGGTTGGGCAGGCCATGCCCCATTGCATTCATGGTGTGGTGGCTCATGTGGCAATGAATGGCCCAGTCGCCGGGGACGGCAACAAACTCCAGATCCCGCGTCTGGCCCACGCCGACGATTTCCGTCACTTCTTTGCGCCAGAGATTTTGCTCTATGCGCCCGCCATCAGAGCCTGTCACGTCAAATTGCACCCCGTGCACATGCACCGGGTGGTTCCACATCGACAAGTTGCCCACCCGAATCCGCACGCGCTCGCCGGTTTCGGCCACCAGAGATTCCGTCGCCGGGAAGACTTTGCTGTTGAAAGTCCACAAATCAAACTCCGTCATCACGCTTGGGTCCGGGCGGTAAGTTCCCGGATGCAGCGCCCAGTTGTGCAGCAGCAGGGCATAGTCTCGATCTACCGCTGGCAGGTTTGGGGTTTTGGGGTGAATGATAAATAAGCCCATCAAGCCCAACGCCATTTGCACCATTTCATCCGCATGCGGGTGATACATATGGGTGCCATGCTGTTGCAGGGTGAATTCGTAGGCAAAGGTCTCGCCTGGCTGTATGGGTTTTTGGGTCAAGCCACTGATGCCATCCATCCCCCAAGGCAGCAAAATACCGTGCCAATGAATACTGGTGTGCTCTGGCAGGCGGTTGGTGACGTAGATACGCACCCGATCGCCCTCGACCGCTTCCAAGGTCGGCCCGGGCGTGGAGCCGTTATAACCCCAGGCTTTCACCGTGCAGCCGGGGGCAAACTCATGCTCGATCGGCTCCGCAATCAAGTGAAACTCCTTGACGCCATCGCGCAGCCGGTAGGGCAAGCTGCGGCCATTGGGCGTGACCACCGGGCGATAGCCTTGATCGGTCAGCGCCGGTTTTGCGGTCGGCACAAAGGGGATAGCGCGCGTCACCGGGCGAGCAGCACTTGCAACCGATTGAGCGCCATGCGCCGCATGATGGCCTTGATGGCCCAGGTGATCGCCCTGATGGCCTGCATGATGCCCTTTATGGCCCGCGTGCGGATCCTGAGCATCCATCTCGGCAGAGACCTGCCGGTTGGCCGCGACCAAGCCCGCAGCACTGGTCATTAAGAGTAGGCGGCGGCTAATCATGGTGTGGCTCCGGTTGTTGTGGGGATCCGGCTTGCTGTGGGGATCCGGTTGTTGTGAGGAACTGTGGGGAACTGGGCAAGGCGCGCGCGAGGATAAACGTCAACTCTGCCCGCGCCTGCCAATAGTCGGCACAGGCCTCAATCGCTTCTTGCTGTAACGCCATGAGAGCGGATTTTTCACGCAACAGTTCAAAGGGGCTTTCCAACATAAAATTCACCTCGCGCAACAGGAGCGACAACTGCTCCTCAGCCAGAGGTAAGGCCTGTTGCAGGCTGTTAAACCGCTCGCGCGCCTGCTCCAGCTCGCTAAGAGCCAGGGCCAGATCGCGGTCAATGCGCAAGCGCAGGCGTTCAATTTGCGCTTGCACAAGGCTCTCCTCGGCCGACACCCTGGCCAAACCCGCCCGGCCATCATCCCATAACGGCAGTTCAAAACCGAGCCGCCAGGTTGGCTGCCAGCGCGATTCGTCCTGCTCCATCTCAAGCCCGGCCTCCTCGGGAGCCAGGCGGCGCCAAGGTGATGCAAGCTGCCGTTTGCTGGCAAGCGCCGCCGCTTTTGACTCTAAGGCCGCCAAGTCCGGGCGGTGATCTAAGGCCTCGGCGAGCAAGAGTGCTTTATCAAACCGATCGGGCGGCGGCAAGGGCAGCCGATTGGGCAATCGCAGGCTCGCCCCCGAGTCCTCGCCCAGCGCCTGCTTGAGGTGCAATGCCGCTACCGCAACCCGGTGGGAGGCCGCTTGAAAATCACTTTGCGCGAGCAGCGCAGCTTTCTGGTAATAAAGCCACTGGCGCCGCGGCAGATTACCCGCCTCAAAGTACCCTTGCGCCAAATCTCGCTCTGCCTCAGCCGCCCTGCGCTGCATCGCCTCTAAGTGCAGCATCTGCTGGGCGGCCACAGTGTCTATATAGGCTTGACTGGTTTGGTTCATCAGCTCAATAAGCTCTGCTTGAAACGTCGATACCGCCGCTTCGTAACGCGCGTCGGCCAGGGATTCACGCAGGGGTCGCGCCAGCAAAGCCCACAGCGGCTGCAGCAGGCCCACCTCAATATTCCAGCGCCCCTGTGCATCCGTTGCGGCCAGCTCGATGTGGGGGTTATCCAACAAAGTGGCTTGCAGGCGGGCCGACTCAGCCACGCCTAACTGCGCCAACTGCTCGCGCAGCGCCGGCGACTGCTGCAGCATGCGCTCAAGACTCTGGTTTAGCGTCAGGAATTGGTCCGTACTGGCAGGCTGTGGCGTCGCCGCATCCCAACCCAGATGGGACTGCACCTGCGCCAGCATCTGCCGCTCATCGACTCTCTGTGAGGCGGACGGGGCGACAGGCTGATGGCTACAGGCCGACAGCGACACCAGTAACGACACCAGTAACAACACCGGCAAGAAGCCCATTAACCGCAAATCGCTCTTCACAACAGCACCTCACGTCTCGCTAAAGCCCGAACACCTTGCATGTTTTCCCCCTCCCAAACACAGGCCCTCAATACAGCGCCTCAACACAGTGACAATACACTCGCGGCGCAACTGACCGGGATCCACGGGTAACACAACTGCTACCTGAGTAACAACAGCATCCCGCCAGGTATCACTGGCGAGCCATTCAGTAACGATTCAGCTTGGCCAAAATTCATGTAACTATCTGAATTTTAAACATTAATTTATCTTGGCACGGCAAACGCATTGATGCTGGCATAATAACAACAATAAAGAATAAAAAAGTGTGCTGGTCTTACTAATCACTACAAGCAAAACAACAAGCAAAACAACAAGCAAAACAACAAACAGAACCTAACACAATAACAACAAACAATAACAATAACGAAAAGCACTTCACTTCGACTATAACAATAAGGGTGCGCCGCCTGCTTCAAGCAGCGGGACAGACTCCACCGTAAACCTCTCGCGTATTCGGGCGTTTAAATCGCCGAGACCCCACAGCGGGCGCCACAAGCGCCCGCTGCTGCTTTATAACTGGGTGTTTATAACCACTTGTTTTATGACCAAACATCCTATGCCGGACAAACGCTGTTTTTACGCAAGCGCTTTGGTAGCATAGCGAGCCTTGATGTTGGGTTGCTGGTGTTATGTCCACGGTTGTTGTCACCTTATTTAATCGCCACTATCGCGATCTGCGCCGGTACTTAACACGGCGTCTTGGCGATAACGATTTAGCCGAAGATATCGCGCAGGATGCCTTTTCCAATCTGCTACAGGTTCCAGACCTCGCCGAGATGGAAAACCCCAAAGCCTACCTCTACAAAGCCGCCACCCACTTGGCGCTCAACCGCCTGCGCCATCACCGCTATCAACGCGACTATCTCGCCTGCCAGAGCGATGACGAGCCCGAAACCAGCTCGCTGTTTCAGCATCTCGCGGCCGAGCGCGACATGGCACAGGTCCAACGTCAGCTCAACCGCCTGCCAGAAAAATACCGGCGAACCTTTTTGATGAGCCGTTTGGAACATAAAAGTTATACCGAAATTGCCGCAGAACAGGGTTTATCGGTCAGCACCGTCGAAAAACATATCATCAAAGCGCTGAAACACCTGCGCGACGCTTTAGTGGAGGAGGTGTGAGCCTCGCGTGTTATAGCGTGGTGGCGCAGTCAAAACCGCTTGATTGACTCCGTTATTGCATCAACGCCCACAACACCTGAAACGGCACCTGTACTTTATGACCAGTCTTTTTAATTTATGGCGACGCTGGCGGCGGCGGCGACTATCCGATGCGGCTTTGACCTGGCTCGCACGCTTGAATAACCCCGCCATCACCGATCGGGAAGTCGCCGATTTTCAATCCTGGCTGATGGCAGACCCGGCCCACGCGGAGGCCTACGTGTTGGCCGAATCCGTCTGGCAGCAAGGTGAGCGCCTCGCCGCCGCAAGGCCCGATCAGAGTCTGAGCCCCGCGCGCCGAATGCCATTTGGTAGATGGCCCTTTGACCTAAGCCCCCTGCAGTGGACTCTGGCACTGCCGGCCGTTGCTGTGGTGTTTGGTCTGTTTATTCTGCTGCGCCAACCGGGGTCCGTCACCGAAGCGGTATACCAAACGGCCTTAGGCGACATCACGGCCGTGACGCTCGCCGATGCCAGCCGCATCCACCTGAACACAGGAACCCAACTCAGAGTCCGATTCTCGGGCACTGAACGGCATGTCGTGCTCGAATCGGGCGAAGCCTTGTTCGAGGTGCAGAAAGACCTCAAAAGGCCCTTTGTCGTTGAAACCGCGAGCGGTCGCATCCGCGTGCTCGGCACTGTGTTTAGTGTGCAAGTCTCCGCACATGACGCCGAAATCACCGTGAGCGAAGGCCGCGTCGCGCTGCACCCAGCCGGTACCGCCAATAACGACACCGCGCCTGCCGCCGTTTTAATCCGCAATCAACGCGCCGACATGACAAGCTCAGGGCTCAGCGCCATCGAGCACCTGGATGCCGAGCGCGCCCTCAGCTGGCAAAAATCGCAACTGATTTTTGATCAAACGCCCCTGCACCAGGTCATCGCCGACATCAACCGCTACCGAGCCGAGCCACTGACGCTAGCCCCTGAACTCGCCTTGCTGCCGGTCACAGCTGTTTTAGCGGTCGGCAAACAAAGCCAAGACCCCGCCGTGGCTCTTACCCAGGTGTTGGGCTTGACACTAGAACAAAACCGAATAATGCCTGCGAGCTTTTAATACATGTCGAAATTTTTGTACTCAGCTGTCTATCGAGTTTTACCGATTAGTTTTCTGTATGTCAGCTTAATTTCGTGCGGCGATAGACCCGGCGTCGACGTTGACGCACCGGAAACTACTGGGGGATCATCATCAATTCCGCCCTTGGACCCGACGAAACCTGACTTACAGTTGGCATTGATCATTCGGATGGACGGAGACCTACTAACGCAATTTCTGCAATTTCAGCAGACAGGAGCCAGTGCGATTAGAGTAGATACCACTACGGCCTTCAAATACGATCCAGATGGCAGATTGGAGAGCCGTGAAAAGCGCTTTTATGAGGGAGGTACCAGCCCCGATCTTATCGATGACAACGGAGAGATAACCGAACGAGATAGGTTTAGTTATAGTGCGTCCGATCCCGATACTCGTAAAAACATAGAACACTTGATGTATCAAAGCTACGAAGTTATTCGGCGCGTTTCATCAGAAGAAACGTGGGAAAACAACAAACTGATTAATGCTGTCGAATCGATTTATAGTGCTAACGGGTCGCTGGTCGATATCTTGGATAGCACCTGGGCTCACTACTCTAGCGGCAATCCGTCTAGCAAAAAAACACAAAGTCGATTTCAACCAGAAAATGCTTTGCAGCTCGCGTATCAATATAACTCATCAGGGCAATTATCCACTGTCAATACAGGTCAAGGATCTGGCAAGGCGGAATACCGCTACAACGCTCAAGGAGACTGGACTGAAGTGAGTCTTTACAACCAAAGTGGCAGACTTGAGCGCTGCATCAGCAGCGAAACGGGTTGGATAAACGGACTAGGTCTAAGAATTGTCATCGAATGGGCTGCTGACGGAGATACGTCCTGTACGACAATCATCAATAGCGAAAGCGTTCCACGGTCAATTGAAAGCCATATTTACGGGCTCAGCAACTGTCACTCTGTCAATAAAATGGCACAAGTTTACCTAGCGCCTGACAAACACCTGTGTACTCCACGGAGTCGTTGGTCTAATACAGTTTTCAACTAACGTAATTAAAATCGGGCTCAACATATTGCGCTCGGAGATACGATAAAAGAATGGTTATGAAGTTTAACGACTTGCGACAATGGTTTTTTGCAGTGACCGCAATAATTGCAGCAGTCTTTGGCGTCTGGCTACCACGATTCGCCTTCGCCGAAGAACAACCAGTTATCTTTTTTGACCTACCGGCACAGAGTCTCAGCCAAAGTTTGATCGAGTTTGCCTTGCAGGCCCGTTGCGCCATCTTGGCACCCAGTCATTTGCTGAGTGGTACCCGCTCAACCCCAATCGTCGGTCCCTTCAATCCGGATAAGGCCCTGCAACTGCTGCTGGCTCAGTCGCGTTTGCAGTTCCGGCTGGATAGCCAAACCGGCATTTACCAGATTCTGCCGCCCGCTCCCTTGCCGTCAGACCCACAAAAGCAGACCGAGGTCGGTCCTTACCCCTCACCGAGCGGGCAGGGCGGCTCGGCACCACTACAAGAGGACGTCTTAGTCGTGGGTAAACAGCTACCCGCGCGCTACACCAACCTCGCCAGCACCACCTGGCACAACGGCGTGTCGCTATTTGATTCGGTGCGTAGCCACACGCTGCTGCCCGACAGGGTGTTTGAAGACACAGGCGACGCTGCCTTACAAAATGGCCTGCAACTTGCGAGTGGTGTCACGCCTGGCGAAGGCAGCTACGGCAGCAACGACGACTTTTACCTGCGGGGATTTAAACGCGATGCCCTGCACCTGCACGAATTTAAGTTATCGCCGTCCATCGCTTACAAACAAGACCCGGACATGATCGACTCAGTCCAGATCATCAAGGGTCCCGCCACCCTCTATTATGGGCAGGCAGAGCCTGGCGGCGTCGTCAATGTTCTGCGCAAAGCGCCAGGTGATGAGCTGGCTTTTAGCGGCCTTTACCGACGCTATGACAACCAGGCTCAAAAAGGCTTAGTGGATGTCACGCTGAAACCGTTGTTCGAGTCCCTAAAAAGCCGTTGGCTGGCGTCAACTCAAACCGATGACCCCAATGACACGGGTTACCAAAACAGCCGGCAGAGCATCTATGGCACCTCGATCTGGGAACCCAGTCACCGCGTTTCGCTGTCTTTCAACCTCGAGTACCAGGACAGTCAGCAGCAATTTGCGCGGGATTTTCAAGTCATCAACACGCTGCCACAAAGCCTGGAAACCCTCTCGCGGCGCAAACGCACCGACTTTCAAGCCGATAGCCTCATGCTGCAAGGTGGGCTGCGGTGGCACCTGACCGATCACTGGCACATCAATTTCCAATCCTCTTGGTTCGATGAGACGCGACTCGGGGTAAGGGGCGATGCATCACTCGAGACGCTGTTCATCGGATTATTCCAACTGGATCTGATGGATGAGGATGATGTCAGCCTGATACTCAGTGAGGAAATTGGTTTTAATGAGTTAAGTCGCCCGCCGGAATATCGCATAGGATCGGGTTTGCGACTTTATGATGAGGTGTATTTTGAAACCCTGACGCAAAATCGTCTCATTGTGGAAGGGCGCCTAGGCGGCAACTCCGGGCCTCTGCACCGTTTGCTACTCGGGATTGAGCAAACAGAACGCGACAAGCTCGGCTTTACTCAACTTGAACAGCTAATCAACCCTGACCCGACCTTTCGCATCGGAGCAACTTACTTTAGATCCTTAGCCAACACCCTAACCAGCATGCTCTCATCAACGCAACCGCTCGGCCCCCTCCTCTCGACCAGCCAGCAAGTCATTTACCGCGACCAGGCCCTGTTTGGGCAAATCACCACCGACTGGACAGACGACTTCTCGACCAGTATCGGGGTCCGCGCCAGTGTTTTTGAAGCCAAGGGTGCCAGTAATCAGGGCCTTGGGTTTGTGCGCACACGAGAGGAAAAGGACCAGTCACTGCAACTCGGGGTCCTCTATCGTGTGAGCGACCAAGTCAATGTGTTTAGCAACCTCAGTGAGTCGGCCATTTTGAATGATGAGTTTTCATCCCGTGTCGATAAAATTGGTTATGAAAAGGGCCGCCAAGCGGAGGCTGGTCTGAAATACCTCAGCAACTCCGGCACTGTCAGCGGCGCTCTCTCGCTTTTTCGCATCCGAAAAGATGACCTGCGCTACCTCGACACCAACTTCCAAACAGACGCTGACAAAATTTATGTCTCCTACGATCAGCAAGTCGACGGCATAGAACTGGATGCCAGTCTCAACCCCTGGCCCGGTTTTGACCTGTCGCTAAGCGCCTCGGGGCTAGAGTCCTCGGTCTCAGGCGCAGGGCTGGATGGCAAGTATCCCGCCTTGGTACCGGACTACACAGCGGCATTTTTAGCCCGTCAAAGCGTCCCCCGAGATTGGGCTGTCATTGCAAGCGGGCAATGGGTGTCCGCACGCGCGCTCGACATCACTAACACGCTCAATTTACCGGAATACGCCTTTGCCAACCTCGCCGTCACCAAAGACGCGCACTGGCAGGCGATTGACCTCAACTGGCGTCTGGACCTGCGCAACCTTGCCGACAAACGCTACATAATAGCGGCCAAAAAAGGCAAAAATTGGCTCTACAGCGAGCCATTACGCATTGGCCTTAGCCTCACCGCCAGCTGGTGAGGCGCTGAGGTATAAAGTGCTTTAGCTCCTAAAGCACTCTATGAGCTTGCAGCCGTTAGGCGCCCTTGTCGGTAATCGGCGATTGCCTGCTCAATTTCGGCTTGAGTATTCATCACAAAGGGCCCGTACTGCACTATGGGCTCGCCGAGCGGCTGGCCGGCCAAAATCAAACAACGCATGTCCGCAATGGCGTCAAGACTCAGCCCATCGCCACCCACAAAGCGCCCCAGCTCGCCTTGTGACAGCGGTTTGTCATCTGAGCTGTCGGGCAGGCTCAGGCTGCCTTGATACACATAGACAAGCAGCGTCTGGGCTGCCGGCAATGGCAATCTAAAACGGCTGCCGGCGGACAGGTGCAAGTCCCAATAGAGTGGCGCTGTCGCGCGCGCAGCCTGCCTTGATGTCCAGCCCTGAATAGCCAAACGCTCGCCCTGGATATCGACCTGCGCATCGCCTGCGAGTGCGATGATCTCGGCCACCCGACCACCCGCAACCGCGTAACGCGGCAAGTCCGACGGCGGCACATCACAGTAGCGAGGGTCTACCCCTTTTTGACTGGCGGGCAAATTGAGCCACAGCTGAAACCCGCGCATCAGGCCTTGCGTCTGCTTGGGCATTTCCGAGTGAATAATGCCGCGCCCGGCGGTCATCCACTGAACCCCGCCATCGGCTAACAAGCCCACATGACCGAGATGGTCGCGGTGTTCCATTTGCCCTTGCAGCATATAGGTGACGGTTTCAAAACCGCGATGCGGGTGCGCGGGAAAGCCGCCTTGGTAGTCTTCGGCCGAGGTGGAGCCAAACTCATCTAGCATCAAAAAGGGGTCAAATCGCTTGAGGTCGCCCCCCCCAAACACGCGTAACAACTTGACGCCATCACCATCGGACGCCGGGCGCGCCTGCAAGCGCTCCACCAGTCGACGGGGATGTGATACCAAGTGGCCAGATTCCAAAGCGGTCATAGCCCTGCCTCCAGGTGTTCTGCTATCTTCGCCTCAGCGCCTGTGAGCGCAGCTGACTGCAAGGCCGATACCGATAAGCCCTCGGCATAGAGCCAGCGCAGATCCTGCACCCCCAAAAAACCAAACAGGGTGGTGATCAAGCCGGTGACGTGATCGCGATCGCTCCCCAAGTGCTGCCCCCCACGGGTCGAGACGATGTAGACCGGCTTATTCACGACCAAGCCTTCAGGGCCCGAAGGGCCATAGCGGAAAGTCACGCCCGCCCGACAGATGTAGTCCATCCAGGTTTTGAGGCTGGCGGGCACACTGAAGTTGTACATAGGCGCCGCGATGACCAGCGCTTTGGCCGTCAAAAACTCATTCAACACCTGGTTTGCGAGTAGCGCGTCTTCGCCTTGGGGCGCTTGACTCCAGCGCGCAAGCAGCGCCGACGATAAAACCGGCAAGGGTGTAGCATCTAAGTCGCGGTACTGATAGCCGAGCCCAGAGACCCGGCTGAGCCCCTCCGCCAATTGGCGCGAGAGCCTGCGCGAATGGCTGTGCTCGCCCAATACCGAGCTGTCGATATGCAAAATGGTGTTAGAACTGGTCTGTGCATCAAAACGAAAATCGGTCATGGACATCACTCCTCAAAGGGTTTTTAAAATACCGCCAGGCACCCCATCACAAACTGGATAGCGCTGCTTGTCGGGTTGATCGCTAGAATACCCCTGTTTTTTTGTTTGATTGGCGCAAATTTTTGGCCAAAATGAACAAAAAATTAAACCAATGGTCGCCTTATGGTCGCTCAACCCCCTATTCCGCTTGATCACTGGCGCGCCTTTGTCGCGGTTGTCGACACCGGCAGCTTCCATCAGGCCGCTGAACAGCTCGCCAAAAGCCCGTCTGCCATCAGCTATGCCATGAAGCACCTGCAAGACCGCCTGCCGGAAGCTCTCATGACACTGTCGGGGCGTCGCGCCCAAATAACACCCTTTGGCGAAAAGCTGTACCGGCAGGCCAAACAATTGCTACAGAGCGCGGCCCGGCTGGAAGCGCTGGCGGCAGACCTCGCCGCCGGAACCGAGACGCAACTCACCCTCGCAATAGATGCGTTAACGCCGCTCGCTCCACTATTCACTGCGCTTTCGCACACGGGCCACCAACACCCCCACACCCGCATCAAAGTGCTGGAGACCACGCTCTCTGGCACAGACGAGGCCTTATTAATGGGCAAGGCTGCCATAGCGCTCAGCCCCCATGTGCCGCCCGGCTTTTGGGGGCACAGGCTTTGCGCCGTCACACTCATGCCGGTGGTGGCCCCCCAGCACGCACTGGCGATACAGGCAAGCGCCTGCGACGACACCGACTTGCGCCAACACCGCCAAATTGTGTTGCGCGACAGCGGCATTAAGCGCGAACAGGATGCAGGCTGGCTGGGGGCGGAGCAGCGGCTCACCTTCAGCCATTTCGCCAGCTGCCAGGCGGCGGTTGAGGCCGGTTTGGGCTTCGCGTTCCTGCCCGACCACCGAGTGGCCGAGGCGCTGACCAAGGGCCGTTTGGTCGCCTTGACGCTAGCCCAGGCATTGGAGCGCCAGCTGTCGCTACACCTGATCATCGCCAATCCCGACCAGCAGGGCCCTGTCACCCAAACACTGGCCGAAGCCCTGCGCAGGGCTTTTCAGGTAGGCGGCTAGGCCAGCGAGCCTCTTCGCTGGCGCCAAAACCCCCAACCCTTGACGCCCCAAGACCCGCGCAGTAGATTGCGAAATGGGTGAAAAAAACTCGCACTTTGGATCTAAGCTAACCGATCAAAGCACTAACCTAAAAAATTATTTAAAAAAGGCGCCTTAAAATGAAAAAAATATTTTTATTGCTTATCTCCATATTATTTTCGGCATGTGCATCACATAGAGACGCAAGCAAACATGGGTACAATGCATGGGGAGGCGGTTATCAAACAACAAAATTAGGCGCAGATCTTTATCTTATTACAGCCAATTCAAACA
>JACCDR012412634.1_pt1 | contig 12028 bp, 6 predicted proteins | sample 7446431 | NCBI WGS metagenome assembly JACCDR01 (sample SAMN15323443, study PRJNA562643) | freshwater metagenome | isolation source: river surface water | place: USA:Blue River Watershed | collected 2017-08-17
ATGGCACAGGTTATTCAGATGGCAGGTATGAAGGGTATTATTGTGAACAACTCAGGACGAAACATCGACTTCCCGGTTATCTCATCATACAAGGAAGGTCTTACTCCTCTTGAGTACTTCATCACTACATACGGTGCTCGTAAGGGTAACTCTGACACGGCGCTTAAGACAGCGCAGGCCGGATATCTTACTCGTCGTCTTGTTGACGTAGCTCAGGATGCTATTATCACAGAAGCAGATTGCGGTACAAAAGAGTACAAGATAGTACGTAAGGAAAACGCTCTCGGAATCGAAGTGCCAATTTCTAAGAACATCCGTGGACGCGTTATCGCAGAAGATATTGTTACAGGAGAAGGAAAAGTACTCTTTAAGAAAAATCACCTCATTTCAAAGGACGATGCCCTTCTGGTGGAAGCCTCAGGAGTTGAAGAAGTAAAAGTATTTTCACCTCTAACTTGTCAGTCTATGCACGGTATTTGTCAAAAGTGTTACGGACTCGACATGGGACGTAACAAGGCAGTATCTCTTGGGGAAGCGGTTGGTATCGTAGCAGCGCAAGCTATTGGTGAACCTGGAACTCAGCTTACTATGCGTACATTCCACTCAGGTGGAGTAGCAGGTGCCGATATTACTCAAGGTCTTCCTCGTGTAGAAGAAATCTTCGAGCGCCGTATGCCTAAGAATCCAGCTATCATAGCTCATGAAAATGGTGAAGTAATTGGTATTCGTGAGGAAGGACGTGAGAAGGTGATTGTTATTATTGCTGATGATGACGGATCAAAGGGGAATAAGAAAGGTAAGCAGGTTGAATACACTGTTCCTTACCGCCGTCAGCCTATCGTGAAGCAGGGGGATAGGGTAGAAAAAGGTCAGCTTATGACTGATGGTTCAGCTGATATTGATGAACTTTTTACTCATGCTGGACGAGAAGTAACAGAGGAGTATATCGTAGCCGAAATCAACAAGGTGTACGAACTCCAAGGAGCTGCTATCTCTCGTAAGCACGTAGAAGTAATCATCAAGCAGATGCTTGGACGTGTTAAGATTACTAACCCAGGCGAATCTAGATTCACACAGTCTGATGTTGTTGAACTCTCAACGTTCCGTATTGAGAATGCTCGCATCAAGGCAGAAGGTAAGACAGAAGCGAAGGGCCGATACCTCGTTTTAGGTATCACCGATGTTGCTCTCTCTACTGACTCATGGCTCTCGTCTGCGTCATTCCAAAACACGACAAGAGTGCTCATCACAGCCTCTACTCGTGGACAGATGGATGAACTCCGAGGTCTTAAGGAAAACGTAATACTCGGTCGTCTTATTCCAGCTGGAACAGGATTACGAGGTAAAGAAGATACGAATTAGTAATTCGTTAAAATACAAAAGTAAAAGTCCCCCATACGGGGGCTTTTACTTTTTTCAATTATTTTTGTAGTATGATGTGGTCAACAGTTAGGAGATTAACCATGGATAAGTTCCTTTTAGGATTAGCTACGCTCGGTGACAGGAGTTTGGAGGTTCACAGTTGTGGATCAGATGCGAAGGGTGTTATTGTGCTTGACTCCCATCAGGAAGAGAGTGCTTTGGGTGTTCGGCAATGCCACGCAACCATTACGTTCGAAGGAGGTTTCTCAAGAGTTTTGGTTGCTAAGGAAAGAGGGGGCAGCCAAGCTATCTTTTCTGCTCTACTCGCGAGCAAAGAGTGTTCCACCAATTAGTGATTCATCTGCTTTCTGTATGCCGTGAATCGAATATAGGCCGCCCCGAAAGAGGCGGTTTATTTTTTACAAATTATCTTAAATTTTTGTTTATATGTTTACGTATTATAAATGGCCACTTGGGATTCATAGGCATGCCAGATCTTAGAAATAAAGGCTGTCCTTTATAAATTGTCCTTTTGTTGGAATTATTTTTCCTGTTGTCTCATTTGCGCGCACGGCCCTATTTCGCGCGTACACATGAGAAAAGAATAGGCAGTATCTTTACTTAATAAAAAAGTGTGTTGTCACTATTTTTCATCATTTGACTATTATTGATGGTAAGAGTAGAGTAGCTGTAGTTTATGTAATGTGTGAGCAATGTAGCTTTGTGTTTTTATTATCATTATTATTTTGTTTTCTATCATTATTATGAAAAATCTTTTTAAGAAATTATCAACACGTATCGTAGTTGGAGCAGTTGCTCTAGTTGCAGCTCTTGGCATCGGTATCTACGCCTTCGCTGCTCCATCTGGTCCGATCACTCCAGCAACAGGAGGTTCAGCTATTTCTATCGATACGACGTCAGCAGGAGGGACAGGAGCATACACACTACTTTCTGGCCCAACTATCACTGAAGCTACTTCAAGTGAATGGTTAACTGGAAGAACTATTATCTTGAATGCTCCAGCTGGATTCGAATTCAATCCTTCTGCCACTATTTCCCTTAATAAGTCACCTGTACCTAGTACGCTCCTTGTTGGTTTCCCGATTGGAGTCTCTGCAACACAGATAAGTATTGTGATTAGTAACACATCAGATCAACCTACTTCTCTTACCTTTAGTGGTATCGAAGTTCGCCCAACAGGTACTGTTGTGTCAGGGTCACCATCTCACATAACTATCACAGGTACAGCTGGTCTTTCTGGTAATGCTGGTCAACTCATGACAGTTCCGGGAGCTGTAACAAAACTTGCTTTCACATCAGAGCCTAACGCCACAACTACATACGGTTCGACTTTTGCAACATCTCCGGTTGTTAAGACACAAGATCAGTTCGGTAATAATTCAACATCAGGCCTCGCTTCTTCTAGAACAGTTACACTCTCTCTCACATCTGGAACAGGTGCGATCGTGGGTACCGCTACAGCTAACATTGGTACATCAGCAGGGAATGGAACAGTTACATTTAGCGGAATAAAGATAGATGATGTAGGTACTGGTAAAGTGTTTACTGCGGACGCGCTCACTCTGGTATCGGCTGTGAGCTCATCATTTGAAATAGTTCCAAAGAATATTTCAGCAACCATTACTGCGGATAACAAAATCTACGACGGAGGAACGTCTGCTACTATTTCAGCTGCTAGTGTTGCGTCTCAGATTGAATTCTCTGATACTCTTGGGGTAGATACGACAGGATATTCTGCTACATTTGCTACTTCATCTGTTGGCAATGCCATAACTGTGAGTGTGAACGGTCTTGTTCTAACAGGTGCAACATCTAAATACTCACTCTCAGCTGTAAGTACAGGAACAGCTAATATTACTAAGAAGACAGTTACTGTTACTCCTGACTCTGCTCAGACTAAGGTGTATGGAGCAACAAACCCAACTCTTACGTATACAACCTCAGGGCTTATAGGAGGCGATGTTGCTACCGGTACTCTTTCACGCGCTACAGGCGAAAATATCGGCACCTATCTTATTAGTCTAGGATCAGTAACTTCAGGTGCTAACTATGATACTGTGCTTGCTGCTGCTCCTGTTACGTTTGAGATTACAACACGACCTATTACAGTTACAGCAACTACTAATTCAAAAGAATATGACGGCAATGCGAGTGCTTTAGCTCTTCCAGCAATCACTTCAGGAAGTCTCGCGTTCTCTGATACTGCTAACTTTATTCAAACATACAGTAGTGTTAACTTTGGTTCAGGTATAACCCTTACTCCTTCTGGTTCTGTTTCAGATGGCAACTCAGGTAATAACTACGCAGTAACATTCGTAGCGTCAAGTACAGGGTCTATTACCAAGAAAGCTCTTACTCTCACTGGCGTCAGCGCTCTTAACAAGTCTTATGATGGAAACGCAGTCGCCGTTCTTACAGGTACTGCTGCATTAAATGGCATCATCAGTCCAGATGTGGTGTCTATCGTTGGTTCACCTGTCGGTACATTCGCTACATCAAGTGTTGGCACCTCAACAGTAACCATCACTGGATATAGTTTAGGAGGAGCTTCTGCTGGTAACTATACACTTACCACACCAACAGTAACGGCAGCTATCACTCCAAGAGTAATTACTGTTACTCCTGATTCTGGTCAAACTAAGGTATATGGAGCGGTTAATCCAACATATACCTATACCAACACGCCACTTATTGGAACTGACTCTCTGTCAGGCGCACTCTCACGTCTTACTGGTGAAAATGTTGGAGGGTATGCAATGACGTTAGGTACGTTGTCAGCAAGTCCTAACTATAGTGTTGTTCTCCATACGACTCCTATAATATTTTTTGTCACAGCTAAGCCGATTACAGTAACAGCGTCCTCTACTCAGTCAAAAATTTACGGTGAAGCAGATCCTGTATTTGCTTATTCAGTATCACCAGCACTTGTCGGTACAGATGCGTTCACTGGGGCACTCTCACGTGTTTCGGGAGAGACAGTTGGAACATACGCTATAGCAACTGGCACACTTTCTGCTGGTTCTAACTATGCAATGACATTTGTTCCAAATAACTTCACAATTATTAAAGCGACCCCAACAATTACATGGGGAACACCTGCTCAGATAATCTACGGAACACTTCTTAGTCCTACACAGCTTAATGCTCTAGCATCAGTACCAGGAACATATGTGTACACACCAGCTAGTAGTACTCTCCTTAATGCAGGAAATGGACAGATCCTCTCAGTTGCTTTCACACCATCTGATACAACTAATTACAATGGTGCTGCAGCAACAACTTCTATTAACGTAGCTAAAGCGACTCCAGTCGTTACTTGGGCTACTCCTGCTCCAATTGCAGCTGGAACAGCACTTAGCGCTTCACAGCTTAATGCGTCAGCTTCAGTACCAGGGTCGTTCGCATATACCCCTACCTCAGGATACACAGGATTTACAACAGTAGGGACACAGACACTTTCCACTAACTTTACTCCTACTGATAGTGCTAATTACAACTCTGTAGCAAGTACAACAGTTACACTCACTATAGTGCCAGCAGCAATCAGACAGTTCACTCTGGCTACAACAACATCAGACGTAACTGTTCCGTCTGTAGTAACAGTTACAGGTAAAGATCAATATGGAAACATCGTTACAAACGATAGCTCTACTGTAGTATCATTTACGCCAGTTAACGCGACAAGTATTAGTGATTTCTTCAAGACTCTTGTCTCTGGTGTCACTACAACATCAGTAACTAAGTCAACAGCAGGATTCGCTCAGATTAATGCGTACGTTAACGGTAATGGTGCAGTGACTCCAAATGCTGCAACGCTTACCTTTACTGATGCATCAGACCGAACAGCTCCTCTTGTTTCATCTATCTCTACAAATAAAGCTAGCTACGAAGCAACTAATGACGCTACTATTACTGTGACTGTTACAGAAGATAATACTGCCAACACAGTTACTGTTAACGGAAACACAGCTACAGAAACAACTTCTACATCAGGTATCTGGACTGTAACCTTTGCTAAAGGAACATCAGTAGGAACATTTTCTCTTACTGTTGTAGCTACTGACATCTCAGGAAATGCAACAACACGTGAAAGTTCTTACAACGTTGTTCCTAATCCTGTAACAGCTGTAGTGCCAACAGTTACTCTAAGTGGCGCAGCTCTTCAGTCAGCATACTCAGCAACACAGGCAGCTACTAGATTCCCTTCAGGAGTAGTTGTTACAACCACTAATGCAGCATCTATAACTGTCAACGGAGCTCCTGTTTCTGCTAGTACGACAATCACAGTGGCGAATTTCTCTTCAGCCACATCACTCGGTGCTCGTGTTTACAATGTAGTAGTAACTTCATCTACTGGAGCAACAGCTAGTCTCCTCATCAGTTATCAAGTTAATGCAGATACCGTTATTCCTGTGATCCCAACTGTGGCTCTTGTTGCTTCGGCTATTGCTCCAACATATACAGTGGCACAAGCTACCACTCGTTTCGCATCCGGTGCACAGTTCTCAACTACTAATGCAGCTTCTGTAACAGTAAACGGATCTTCAGTCACTCCTGCGGCCACAATCACAGCGGCAACATTTGCATCTTCTACATCGGTAGGTGCTCGTACATACAATGTTGTCGTAACTTCTTCAACTGGTCACACAGCAGAGATCACAGTTTCTTATCAAGTAACTCCTGATCCTGTTATTGCAGTAGTTCCTACTATCAGCCTTAACGGTGCCGCTATTCAATCAGCTTATACAGCTACCGAAGCCGCTACTCGCTTCGCGTCTGGGCTTCAGTTCACTACGACAAATGCTGCATCAGTTACTGTCAACGGAGCTTCTGTAACAGCTAGCACAACAATTACTGCTGCTACACTTGCTTCATCAACAACACTCGGAGTTCATACATACAACATAGTAGTTACATCATCGACAGGGAATACTGCTAACATCACTGTGTCTTATCAAGTAAATGCCGATGCACCTGTACAAGGTAACGGTACTCTCGGCGTGACTGGGATCGCTACTGTTAATAGTACGATGATAGCAGATAACACATTTACCAATGGTGGGTCATGGACATTCTATATTACAGTTCCAACAACAGAGACTAATCTAGCTCTTAAGTTCGGGGATTGGGTAAGTGGATCTAACAGTATCGCAACAGCTGGAAACATGCGTTTCTACTCGGCTCAGTCATCTAATGCAACATCTTCAACATCAGCGTTGTCAGTAGCTGCAGCTAACGCATACGGCTCAACATTAACCCTTACTGGTGACCTAGATACAGCTGTGGCTGGGCGTCAGGTTGCGGTGACTGTTGATCTTAGGGTTCCTACAACAACAGCAGGAGGGTCTTACTCAACTAATTACGGAGTTCTCTCTAACTAGTAGACGCAATAGTCAAAAGCATCTTTATGAAAAAAGTTACTACATTAATCGGCCTATCTCTTCTCCTTGTAGCTACCTCAGTACAAGCTTCAGAAGTAACGGGGACACTTTCTACCGGTCTCGGGAATAGTAGTGTTACGGGGATAGTTATCTCTGTGCCGCAGACATCGGTGGCTGCTGGGACATACACAACAGCACAGACCGTTAGTCTTACATCTTCTGGTTCACTAAGTATCCGCTACACAACAGATGGGTCTACTCCTACATGTACGACAGGGACGGTATACAGTACTGCTATAGGGGTTAGCACATCTCTAACAATTAACGCTGTGGCGTGTTATGCAAATGGCGCATCTTCTAATGTTGCTACATATGTGTACGTAATCGCAGCTCCTGGCACTACGTCAGTATCTAGTGGTGGAGGAGGAGGTGGAGGAGGGTCATCATTCTTTACGCCTTTTGTAACCACTTCAGCAACTACAACGACTAGTACTACTACAGTCTCTTCTGGTTCATCAGTCGTAGCAACAAGTACAAGAGGTCAAGTTCTCGGTGCTTCTACTGTTGTTTTTAACACCAATCTGAGACAAGGGTCAATAGGAAAGGATGTTCAAGAACTTCAGAAATTCCTTATAAAACAAGGTTTTCTCAAGATAGCTACACCAACCTTGTACTTCGGACCAGCTACGAGAGCAGCCCTCTCTGCTTTCCAGCGAAAGAATAACATTGTTCCAGCTGCTGGATTTTTCGGACCTACAACAAGAAGTCTAGTTAATCAAATGAATAAAACTATTTAATACGTTTTTATTCGGTGGTCACAAAAATACTTATCTGCAAAAGGTAAGTATTTTTGTTTTATTTGCTATATACTTAACTCTGTATGAAGGTGGTAACTATCCTGAAGCATATATTTATTCCTCATCATGAAAATGACTATAAGCCGCATTTTTTTAGAGAAGCTGCAGTTGCTTTCATTTTATTCTTTTCAGTCTTTCTGTTGGGGGCATCATTTGGAAGCTCGTTCTTCTTACAGCGTACCGTGCTCGGTGCCACTATTTCATCGGGTGTATTAATTGATCTTACTAATGAAAGTCGAATAGCCTATAATCAAGCACCTCTTGTCCGTAGTGAAAAACTAGATCAAGCCGCCTTCTTGAAAGGGAGTGACATGGCGCAGAAGCAATATTTTTCACATGATAGCCCAGAAGGTCTTACGCCTTGGCATTGGCTCAGAGAAGTCGGATACACTTTCCTTTATGCTGGTGAAAATCTCGCTATTGATTTTACAGAAGCGATTGATGTGAGAGAGGCATGGCTTAATTCTCCTGCACATAAAGCAAATATAGTTAATGTTGAGTTTAGAGAAATAGGTATTGCTGTAGTAGAAGGTGTGTATCAGAATAATCCAACAATGTATATAGTGCAGATGTTTGGCACACCAGCGTACGGTTTACAAGAAGAAAAAGTGACAACAGTGCTGGCAAATAAAGATGATGCTCAGGATGGGGCGGGCGGGACTGAAGGTGTTGTTAAGGGTGAGCTCTTTACTGCAGTAGCTGACAGTGAAAATAAAGAAATGAGCTCTTCCACACCAAGCTCAACACCTCAAAAGGAATATGAGCAGATTTTTGTAGGTAAAGATACGATTGTAGTAAAAAATACAGCCGCCGTAGCTGAGAGTGAAGGGGCTTCGCCTAAAGAGTACTCAACATGGTATGAAAAGTTCATATTTCATTGGTCAAAGTACGTGGACATGATATTAAAAATCATGGTAATTATCATAGCTTTGGCTCTTATAATTATGATTGTGGTAGAAATACGAAAGCAACATGTGCGCCACATTGTTTACGCTTCACTACTTCTCCTCCTCCTTAGTCTTTTCGTCTATATTAATCAGAGTTTTTTCTAAAAGTCTAAAAAGGCTTTCTATATTTAGCTTGCTTTATAGAAAGTGTCAACTAGTAACTAGTAACTAAAAACTATAAACTATAAGGGTATACGCATTTGCTAAAAGCTAGTGACTAATAGCTATAAGCTGCCCATCTATGAACCCCAAGGATCAAGTCAAAGAAAATCTCTCCATAATTGACGTGGTATCAACCTACGTTAGATTAGAAAAGTCGGGGGCGCAGTTCCGTGCGCGCTGCCCATTCCATAACGAAAGAACTCCGTCATTTTATGTTTCGCCTGAGCGAAAGAGTTACCACTGTTTTGGGTGTCAAGCACATGGAGATATCTTTACATTTGTAGAGAAAATAGAAAATATACCATTTATTGATGCATTAAAAATTTTAGCAGACAGAGCAGGGGTTTCGCTAAGAGATGCTAAGCAGAACGAAGCAGAGTCGCGCCTCGTGTCACTTCTTAAAGACGCCACCCTTCATTTTGAAAATAATTTCAAACAAAGTGCCGAAGCAAAAGAATATATTTTTGGGCGAGGACTAACGGACGAAACAATCGCTACTTTTCATGTGGGGTATGCTAAAAATGAGTGGCGCGACCTTTTTATTTTTCTTTCTGGAAAAGGATATTCACCCGAGGAAATGATTCTTGCTGGTGTTGTAATAGAAGCCAAAGATGATTCTGGTAAGACAAAGGGATTTTATGATCGCTTTCGTGGACGAGTTATGTTCCCAATTAGAAATATATCTGGTGCAACCGTAGGTTACTCAGGGCGCATACTTCCATCCCTTGCCACTGATTCACAAGGCAAGTACGTCAACACCCCAGAGACGCCTCTATATCATAAGTCAAAGGTTCTCTTTGGTTATGATACAGGAAGAAAAAAAATGAATGAGACAAAAGAAGTAGTTGTTGTAGAAGGGCAGATGGACTTATGTATGAGTTATCAGGCTGGCGTACATAATACAGTCGCAGTGTCAGGTACTGCATTTACTGATGAACATATTCATATGATTAAGCGATTCTGTGATAAAGTGATACTTTCTTTTGATACAGATTCCGCTGGTCAGTCAGCTCTTAAAAAAACAGGGCTCCTATGTTTACTCGGAGGGCTCGATGTATATGTCGTCGGTGATATTGGCACGAAGGACCCAGCAGACTTGATAAAGGATGATCCAGCTCTTTGGGTGAAAGCACTCAGTAAGAAAAAGCATGTCATAGAATTCTTGACTGATATGGTGCTCGCGCTGCCTATAGACGAAAGAGCAAAAGGGCAAAAGGTGGTATCTGAGGTTCTTCCTTTTATTCGAGCGCTTACCTCACCTGTAGATAGAGCACATTTTTTACGCACCCTTTCTGAAAAAACTTCTATTAGTCAGGATATCTTAACAGAAGAATTAGGGAGAGGTATACTAGAGACTAGTGAGCCAGTAAAAGAAGCGGAGGCGCCTCTTATGCCACCAATTGAGCGGTTGTCCAAGGAGCTTATCGCTTTCGCCAGGCTTCACAAAAAGCAAGAACATGAAGAGTTTATTTCTCTTTCTATCGACATAGAAGCGTTCCCTGATGTTATCATTGAAGAAGAGATATTCGCTTTAGAAAAAAAAGCAATCGGAGACAAAGACGCATATTTTAGAGACCTTATGTCTACATATAAAAAAGAAGAGCATAAAGCTGAGCTGATACGACTTCAGAAAAAGCTCAAAGAAGAAGGGGCGGATATTGAAGCCATTATGGTTCAAATATACGATCACGTTAAGAAGAGGCTTGGCTAGGGGTTGCAACGTCAAGTGGATAAGGCCATCGACTAGATGGTATTTTTATGTTATAATCCGAAGACCATTATCATATGGCTAAAAAAGTATCTTCACAAAAGAAAAGTGTACCGAAAAAAACTACGGCAAAAACCGTAGCCAAAAAATCAAATAAAAAGGTGGTTACAAAAAAGAAAACCCCTATAACAAAAAGAAGTACTAAGGCATTAGCTAAGAAAAGCCCCAAGAAGGCCGCTCCTCCGAAAAAAGTTTCTAAAAAAGTCGCACCAAAGAAAGTGCAACCAAAAGTTTCCACTAAGAAAACTACAAAGCAAGAACCTGTCGCAGAAGTAAAGCCAAAATATAAACCAAAAGCTTTTACTATCAAGACTGGTCCGAATAAGCCAAAGGCAAAAGAGGTTCCCAAGAAGATAACAACAAGAGAACAGAATGAGCACGAACTTTTAGAAAAAGGGAAAGAGCGTGGTTTTATTACGTACGATGAAATCATTAAGTACTTCCCTACGATTGAAACAGACATTCTTTATCTAGAAGAGTTGTACGAAAAGATAAATCAGGCAGGTATAGATATTTTAGAAGGAGGGAATCTCCTTGATATGGACGAGGACCTTCTCAAACTTGAAGGTAAGGACGGATCTCATGACAGTATCCAGATGTATCTTCGTGAAATCGGTCAGTACCCACTTATTTCTGGCGAAGATGAGCGCAATTTGGCTATCCGCATTGAAAAGGGAGACGAAGAAGCTGGCATGCTCTTAGCTAAAGCCAACCTGCGTCTCGTAGTTTCAATTGCTAAAAAATATGTCGGGAGATCATCTGACCTCACACTTCTCGACCTTATTCAGGAGGGGAACCTTGGTCTTTTTAAGGCGGTAGAGAAGTTCGACTATTCTAAGGGATTCAAGTTTTCGACCTACGCTACTTGGTGGATCAGGCAGGCTATTACCCGAGCTCTTGCTGATCAGTCACGCACTATCCTTATTCCAGTGCACATGGTAGAGACGATAGCTATGTATAAGCAGGTTGTTCGCCGCCTCTCACAAGACCTCGGGCGTGACCCGCTCGCAGAGGAGATTGCTGTTGAGATGGGTGTTGATGTCGAGAAAATTCATGTTATCGAAAATATTAACCAAGATACAGTTTCTCTAGAAAAGCCGATTGGAGATGATGACGACAAGTCTACGCTTGGTGAATTTATCGCTGATGACAAGATATTATCACCGGACGCTGAAGCCTCACACCGCATCCTTTCAGACCAGATTAATGAAATTCTTGACGATCTTTCTCCAAAGGAGCGCAAGATCGTAGAAATGCGAAATGGTCTCGGTGATTATGACGGAGTCATGCATACACTTGAAGAAGTAGGGGCTGAGTTTGGTGTCACACGCGAACGTATTCGTCAGATTGAAGCCAAGGTTCATGAGAAGATACGTAATCACGACAAAGCAGAGAGACTTCGTAACTATTAATACTTCTATAATATCAAAAACAAGTCACACTAAACCTGTGGCTTGTTTTCCTTTATAAAAAACTGTAGTGTAGAAGATGGCTTTAGTTCCCAATATCATTTTTAAAGAAAGGTCATTG
>JACCDR010215777.1_pt1 | contig 12027 bp, 4 predicted proteins | sample 7446431 | NCBI WGS metagenome assembly JACCDR01 (sample SAMN15323443, study PRJNA562643) | freshwater metagenome | isolation source: river surface water | place: USA:Blue River Watershed | collected 2017-08-17
TCAAAGTTATCTTGTAACGGGTCGAAAAAAACTGGTGGTGGTGGTGGTTCTGGAGAAGTTGACGCTGAAGGTGAAAGCAGTAGTAGCAGTAGCAGTAGTAGCAGCAGTAGCAGTAGCAGCAGTAGCAGCAGTAGCAGCAGTAGCAGTAGCAGTAGCAGTAGCAGTAGTAGCAGTAGCAGTAGTAGCAGTAGCAGTAGCAGTAGTAGCAGTAGCAGTCCCGGCAGTATTAGCAGTAGCAGTAGCAGTAGCAGCAGTAGCGCAGAAGAAGATAATGGTTTCATGGGAAAAGCAAGATCATTCGTTGGAAAATTTGACAACAAACACTTTATTGGACTTATGGCTGCAGGCGTAGTAACAGATATGATTTACAAATATATGAAGTATAACCAGAAAGAAGATAGAAAAGCTGGAATATATGGCGGAGATATTATACAAAATCTTGTCACGGGTGTTTCTCCAGATCAATCTGTTCTTGATCTTTTGCAAGTCGCTGGAAAACTACCTCAATCTGAAGGTGCAGCATTATCTGCTGGTGTTGACATGCTTTCAAGCAGCATTCAATCAATGCTAGCGTCTCAAATTAGCGAAGCATCCGCGGGAAACGAAATCTTGGCTGCAACAACCAATCCTTCTTCCGTATTAGACTCAGACGTGTTAAAAAGCGCCGCTCTTAAGCAACCACAAGAAGTCTACGAATTTGCTGCACGCCTCGCTGGTATTTCCCCCACTGAATCAGCAAACTCATCAAATGTTCTTAGTTTAATTGAACGACTTGCCCTTGACTCAAAAGGCGTAGAGATGAAAACTTCAGATTTGCTTATTAAGTGTCTTTCTTTCGCGAGTATTGATCCAGAAGCTGTTCTCCCACTAATATCCTCGGCTGTCGGAGGAGAAGTCGCGTCTCTTATGCAGTCATTCGCCATGAACGCCGTCAAAGATTACGTTCCTATGGAATTACTTTCTAATGGACTTGGTGGGCTGAGCGCCCTTACTGGTGCAGTTGGTGGCAGTGCGAATCTTTCACGTGTCGGAGTTGCCACAAAAGATGATTTTGTTAATAAAACACAGCTCGCCATGAGAAGTATTTCATATGGATCAACAGCACCACCCGGATTTGGCGACAAATCTATTAACGGATTTGTCAACAACTTCGCTGACACAGACAAATTGTTCGACATGATCATTAAATCAATTGTAGCAAAAGTGTTCTCTTCAGTCGGCGTGTACAATATCTTGCGTGACCCAAGTCTACTCAAGTCTAACATTTCACCACTTCGAGTCATTCTTGGAGGAAAAAGTGGTGGATGTGGTTGCGCTGTCGGTGGTTGTGGACCAGAATGTAATTGCGCTTCCGGCGGTAGTTGTTGTGGTGCCATGGGTGGTAAAGTCGGTGGTGGATCAGACACTTCTATTCAACCAGAAATTATTGAGTTGTATCCGAGATTAACATTCCTTGCTGAATGGTATCGCAATCAGTTTAGTTTCCGAAGAAGTGATTTGACTGAAGGCTTTACTATTAGTCTATTACCGACATTTGATGGTGCATGGCCTGAATTTATTAGAGTTATGTTCATTGAAACAGAATACATCAAAGACGGTGGCTATAGTGACTCTGATATTCGCAAAATCGTTGGTGCTCTCAACAACGCTTACAAATACTTCAAATCAAAGAAGCCTTCCATTACTAATGAAGAAATCGTCCAAGACTTCATCCTCGAAGTTAATAAACGTTACGGTATTGTCAAGAGATCAGTCATTAATGACCTTCTCTCAGACAACAAAGCATTAACAATTGAGTCAGAAGAGTCTATGTATCCATCGTACTCTCGTACCGACTACGGCATTCTCGACGGTGATGAAGGTAAGAACCAACACCCATCAGAGAAATTCAGAACTAAACGTAGTGAAGCAGCCGCTATTTCGTCTTCATCTTCCGCCCGATTCACTACTGATTACAAAGTCCTTCATAATGCCGCCCGTAAGTTTCGCGAAGAATTTGAAAGCGAAATGGAGCGATTCCTCCGCAATAACAAAGGACCCAAAGACATGTTTCATGATTCAATAGCCCAGGCAAAGAATAGAGTCCAAGCTACCAAGTCAGAGAGTGAAAAATTTGACATAGTCCGCGAGCTAATCCAAAGTGCCGACAGAGTTCATGGTCTTAGCAAAGAAAAATTACTCCTCTTCAGCGACCTTATTGTTACTCCTTTGTGTATCTTGCATACTCTTCACGAATACCTAAATATGTTTGTATGCTTCGTTCACGGCACGTCACCAGTTCATCTCCGTGCATTTCTTGACACATTTAAGTCAGCAAGCGAGTTTGGTAGTCTTTCACTTGATGATCCTGAAGGCAAGAAACCTTCTAGTTTTGTCTCAAAGTACGCCGATTTCCTCGCGACTCTCTATCCTGATGCTGCAAGAGATAAACTAGTCTGCATGGCTGGTTGTGCAACTAAATATTTTCAGGACGGCGATACTCGTACCATCATTAAAGGTGAATGCGGAGCCAAGTCTGATTATCGCGCCAAGGATATTCGCGCTCAAAAATCATGGGAAAGCATCAACAAAGACGCATTCATTCGTTGGGGCATCGATCGTCAATCATACATGATCGACCTTATCAACAATATCTTCGCTGTTGGCAGTGACTACAACAAGCTCGCAAGAGTTGGAGTTGCTGTTGGCGAGGCACCAACAGTTGACGTGAGTGGATTAATTGACTTCTCCACTAAATTAATTAGTCAAATGAAGCAAACAATCGGCCGCTTCAAGGGTAACTTCTCTTCTTCTTTCATCGCCAAGTATGAGTCCGAGAGTGTTGGATCTATCGCATGGATTGAGACAAACCTTGTCGGCATCTTGTTTGGGGGCAAAGACATGTGTGGTATTTCCCGCACCACTGAAACATTAATCAAGACATGGGCGTGGCTTAACAAATCATGGAACTTTGACGCGAGTAACCCACGCGCACCCGTCGAAGGCAAAGAAGAGTGTCGTGATACCTTTGATGATGCGTTCGCGCGGCTCGTATACTGGGGATATAAATTTGATGACAGAACTGCCGCTAACATCTCAACTGATACATACAACAGATTCCCATATACATACTTGCCACGATTCCGCTCTGGTAACATCGAGCCAGTGTTACCAATCGAGAAGTCACTAGACAAAGCCATTCTTGCTGGTCAAATCACAGAAGATTACCTTGCGTACATCACAGAAAAAAATCAAATCGACTTTAGTCGTGTATCAACATTCGGCTCAGACTTATTGTCACTTTCTGGCGCATTAAGCATTGCAACCGGTATGGCAAAAGTTCGCGATGTTATTGGCCGAGTTGGTTTGCCAATCTTACAAGGAACTATGTTACTAGCAACTGCGGGGTCTAATATTGATAATTCTAGTGAATCAATTGGACTTGTTCCATACAAAACAATGTATGACCTTATAGCGACTCGCAACATTAAATCAGTGTTGTCGTATGTAATGGATGAGAAAGATAATAGTCGTATTGTCAAAGCTGGTATTAATTTCTTCGCCGGATTACCAGTGCAAACATCTAGTAATATTGCGCCAGACATAGCGTATAGTATCTGCAAAGAACTAGTAAGTAAAAATTTTAATCAGATAGTACTAGACAAGAGCGGCCAAATCGACACTGAAAAAACAGCAGCCAAAATCGCGGTAAATGGTGTAGGTGTTAGCGAACAACAATTAGTTCAGGCCGCAAATGAAGTTGTTAAAATTGATGTATCTAGAGACGAATTAGAGAAATTTAAAGCTAAAATACGGCCAAACCTCGTTCCGATTGCTACTAATTCAGCGGAGTTAATAAATGCAGGTGATCCATATTATATTTTAATCGGACATCAGGTGGTTGACTTGAAGGAAGTTGTAGATGATGATAACTTATTCTTGGCGAACATTCCTGAAACGACTTTAGCTTTTATGTCACATGCTAATAAATATGTTGAAATCAAGAAAAGTCGATATGGCGATGACAAAAAAGATGGTGATAATTCACCTGGATTGACTTATAAAGCACTACGAATTGTGTTAACTCTTGCGTCTGTCCCATTTGTCAGTAATTTGTTTAGTGGCAACATCTACTTTGTCAGTCTTGCGCCTATCTGCGCTGAGTTGGCTTACTTGCTTGGCCGAAAGCCATCCACTGCTGTTATTGCTAAATTCGCGGACCTTAAGAAGCGCATTGAAAAAATCATCGACGACTACAACAAAAAGAACGCTGAAAATGAAGAAAAGAAGTCTCGCCGTGAGTTCATGACTCAAGAGGAAGCAAAGATGTTATACATCCGTAATCGTCCTGACTTCTATATGCTTGATGATGCATCTCCCAGTGACTGGAATAGTGTATGTGGCCGCGGTCTTCTCGTCTCCTACAACGAAGTAGTAGCTAGATATATTGCTGGTCTCGCCGATGGCATGGGAGGCAAAGTTTACGTCAAACTCCTCGAAACATTCGCTAGTTCTGCGAATAGCAAAGAAATTATTCAAGCCGCCGGTGTAAAAGACTTGAATTATAGTATCAAATATGTTACAGGCATTCACAACGGGTCATCAGTTAAATATGATCCACCTGAAAGCACAACTCTTTTCGCCACCATCGGTAAATCTATTCGTATGATCTTGACTGCACAACGTAATGAAAAGAAGATATTCGCGTTCCAAGACCTAAGTGAAGTCCCGCATCATGTGCGCGAAAATTACAAGGCTAATTTGCCTTTATTTGTCAAAGAACTAAACCTCATAACACAAAAAGCTGAAATGATGGTACGTGTTCTTGGAAATATTAATGTACAAAGAGTTGTCCCCGAGTCATTTGTAAGTCGTATTAACGCGTCTGACAACATTAAAGAAATTGATCCAGTTACTGACGTTCATGGTGGTATGAAGAGAGTTGAGAGTGAATCACATTTTGATCGTGTTAACTACTACCGTGGTTTGTTGACCAGTATCGCTACAGGCGCTGTTGCTCTTGCCAATTGCGCTAACCACGTTCTTAAAGAACTTAATGATGTCCCGCAGTTCATGCAAACATCTGACAACATGTTTGCCGAGTATAAGGCGAGAAACGGAACTATGCCTCTGACTCCTTTGTCCACACTCGCGTACTTTGTCAACACTAGCTCAACTAGTTTCACTGAAATCGCCGACTCAAAGACTGGCAAACGCATCAAAGACACTTGCGGCTTGTATCCATGCTTCGTTATCGGGTCAGCTCAATTTAAATTACTATATGGTACTAGATATGTCCTTGGGTCTACTGGTACTGTTACTCTTGATCAGCTTCCTGGAGTTAAGGCAATCGTAGAAAAAACTAATAACTATGACAAACTCGGCATCACTGACGCTAGCGTTGAGGCTTATGCTAATAATTTGTTCCATGTAACCAGATACCTCACTGATATCTTATATCACAAAAAGATCGTTGGTGGTATGATAGGATGTAATAACACATTTACTAGTGACTCAACTGAGGTTTGTCCTGTGCAATACAACATGAAGGCAACACAAGTCGTAAACATTATTGATACAAACGATCAGAAGTTTGCCTTGAAAATGATGGGAGAATGCCTTACTGGTGACGAACCCACCGGCAAATATGGCTCACGAACAGAGGCTCTCATTAGCAACATCATTGGACTCGGCATCACTCCAATCAACGTGCATGCTATGAACCGCGATATTCCGTTAGTCAATTTAGTCAACTATGCGTATACTATGGAGAGAATTGTGATGAATAGATTAATGCCAGAGTACAAATTAACGCCAGGATCACTTGTACTTAGTGAAACTTATGAACCAACTAATGCACGTGAACGTCTTGCAAAAATGTTAATTTATCCAAACGCTAGATGCTCTAACTTCGAGTACTTCAAACTAACTAACGAAGTGTATAGTGGAAGCATTGATGTATCCCAATTAGAAAGACCACGATACCTGAGTAATGAATTATGGAACAAAGTACTCCTTAATAGCTTATACCCATACGGCTCTGATCATCGTGATCCTCTTGGGTCATTATCAGCAAAACAAGCAGTACTTGACTACAAAGACAAGTCTCGTTCATGGATTCCCATCCCTATGTTATTCAGCGCGCAAAGATACTTCCATAGTGATCCAAATCCAATGAGCAAAGAATTAGTGTACGTTGTGCCATCAAAGGGTGTTAGTTCATTACCGGAGAAGAAATCAGTTGTATTACCGAGTACGACAGTAGTTGAAGAGCTTAACAGACTCGGAAAGATTAGATACGACACTGCTCTCATCCGTAAATTAGAATTCCTCGTTAACGCACAAAGATTACTCCGCGACATTGTTAGTGGAATGATTAAAAACCATGTTCCACCGCGTCCAGTTATGCGCGGCTCTGAAGTCGACGAAGGACTTACAGAATTACGCGGCGAATATCGTGGTGAAGAGTATCTCGACTAAGCAAAAAAGAAACATACTTATTTTTTTAATTAAAATTGAATGTCTATTCATTATTATACTACAATGTCTCTCGTCAAATACGACATCAAAGCTGCTGTTGACCCTATTGGGTTTGTAAATCGTGGATCAAATTGTTACGCTAATGCAGTGACACAAGCATTACTAAGCTGCACATCATTCTTGCAAAATATTTTTGAAAACAGGTCAAATCCTTTATATAAACAAAATGGCATCTTGATGCAATTTATTAGATATCTAGCAATTTCCAATACAGCGTTATCAGAAGAAAAGAAAGCTGAATCATTATCAACTACTGGCTATAACATTGCGACACATTTGATCGAATACAGCGCAAAACGCCAAGACAAATCACATTGGGGTAAAGGCCAACAATGCGCGTCTGAAACTTTCAGTTTATTATTTGATTATCTTGACGGATTTGATCAAATTAAACAATTATTTACTTACAGAGTTCGTACGTATATCAAATGTCTTAAATGTCAGCAAGTGGTAAGCTCTCGGCAGCAAGAAGATAATGTTTACGCTATTAATCCGACTCTTAAAATTAATCAATCTGAAGAGTTGAAAGACATTGATTCGCAGTATGAAAAGACATTAACTCTGCAAGAATACATAAAGAACCAAGGCGGATATGTCGACAAAGACTACATTTGTTCTAGCTGCAAAACTAAAGGAGATATTAAGTATAGTGTTACTAAACTCTCGCATGCGCCGGAAGTTCTCATTGTGCAGGCAAAAAAGTTTGAGCAAACACCATCTGGTGATCTTGTTGCGAAAAAAATAATGACGGAATTTCCTGAAACACTTGAGTTCAAAGGCAAAGAAAGTGTAATTAAATTTCAAGCGGTTGCTCAAATTGAACATATTGGCTCATTAAAGTCCGGACATTATTGGGCTATTTGTCGCCGCCGTGATGGTTGGTACTCGTTTGACGACAACAAGGTAACAAAAAAAGAATTTAAGCCAACTGAAAACACATACATTGTAGTATATCATGTAGTGTAATTCACAAATGAATCAACTTATTTTTTACAATCGATATGAGTTGTTGTTGTGCATAGCAAAGTCAATAGCTTGATCAATAGTTTCAGATTGAACAGTACGAGCGTCACTATCAGCACCAATTTTCGCGTAATGAGCAGCACGAGGCAATCCCCAGAATGGTACAGGTGGATTAAAATTGTCCATTACACTATCTTTACTTGCAGTTTGCGTTGTGCCGTCCATGTTTTTAATAAACTCATCATGCGACTTTGACACGGAGTCTTCAAGTGCCATATTCTTAATAAAATCTTCATATGATCCGCCCATGAATTGTTTTTCAGACATATGGCTGTTATCTGTTACTTTATACTCTTTGAATCCGTCTACATCTGGATAAACACCTGGACGTGGAGTAAAGCCATTAGTTGTTACCACTATAATAATAGTGACAATAACCGTGATTATAATCCCTACTAGAAAATACTTGTTCATTCTTGCTATATATACTGATACAAAAAAATATTAAATATTAACATTTATTCATCTAATTTGATGCCGAAGTCCGCAGACTCAGCGTATTCTTTAGCTTGTTTCTTTGAAACTAATATCTTACGCACACTATAATCCTCACACAACTCGCACACATAATCCTTTACATGTTGTAGGAACTTCACACGTTTGTGTAAAGAGAGTATGTTGTTATACCGCAAGTTAAAGTCTTCTAAAATACTAGTCGACTCTTTGCGGTTCATTCTTTCAGCGAATTTATTTTGTAACTCTTCTCTGTATTCTTCAAGATCAAATTCAAGAGTGCCTTCTTCCAGCATACGCTCTGTTTTCTCGTCGATTTTATCTAAATTATCTATACCGAGTTCTTTGCGAATATGTTTCACGTAAGCCGTGAGGAACTTGTCGTGTATACCAAAGATTTTTCTATAACTATCCATTTTTCCGTTTAGTTCCATTCTTTTTTGTTTAATAGTTAATTCAATTTCTTCTATTGTCTTGTCGTTCTCCAGACATACAGAATACATTTCTTTCAGATGCTCTTTGATCCTGCTTTTGTCCAATACAGAGTTGACTTTGTTTTTTGCCTCTTGTACCACGTCAATCTTCGCGATATCTGTCTCAATCTTTGTCATGATCCACTTGTCAAATTCCGCTATATCATATGACATAAACATAAGTTTGATGATGGGCGAACTTGATTTAGTTTGCATTAGCGAATTTTGGAGCATCTTGTTAACGCCTTTAAAGATATTCTTATACACTTTGTCGTATTTGACTTCATCACCAGAGTAACCAGAAATGAATTGCTTTATATAGTCTTTTGCCCTCTTCACTATGGCCTTTTCAATAGCATCAAGCTCTTCATCTGTGAGAAACCCGTCTGTGTTATTATCTTCAGGGTTAAACTGCGGATGATAGCAGATAAATCTTGCAAATTGCCCTACTATACTTCCCGTAACATATGCGTTGATGTCGATAGTGAGTCCTCGACTCGTTGCCTCAGATAATAATTCCATGCGGTCGCCCTTTCCAAGCTTCTCGATGCGCCCACGGATATCGTAGTTATAGGCATGCTTCTTCACGACTACATAATCAAACTTCTCAAATGGGACAATTGGTATACCCGCTTCCACCATTCTATGATAGAAAGTCTTCATTGGGATATTTTGCACCTTAGGTTTGTACTTCCCAGATAATGCAAAGTCTTCTATTTTCCACTCGTTTTGATACAAGTACTCAATACGCGAGTGAACAATCTCCATCATGGACATGTTGTTATCAATAGAGAACACTTGTTTTAGTGCCTGGTTACATAGCTCGCGCATTATATTCGGCACACCTCTCTTCATCAAGTCAAGCCCTCTTATAAACATATCGCAATTAAAGTTGACATGCTCAATATGCGGCAATCCGGCGTACTTTTTCTTCGCGAAGAACGCCGTTGGGTATAAAACTTCTTCATAATCCATCTCGAGAAAGTGAGTTCCATTCTCTTCTACGAAATGTTGATTAATAGATTTAAGTAATGGAGCCGCTATTTCTTGTGTTTTGCGAACCATTGCTGTCCAATACTCGAGTTTTGTTATCTGACCGGAGTAATATGTTGTATCAAGTTCAGTGAAATATCTCTCGGCTATTGATAAATAGCATGAATCAGTGTCACCGTAATATATCTTGCAGTCATTCTTAGCAAGAAAGCTTATAGCGAGACGCAAGTTGTATCGTCCAGCTGACGTGGTTCCGCCCGCAAGACACAGCATATGTAATGGTGAGAATTTATCTCCCAAGACTCCGTAAAATGTGTTCATGAACACTTTAACCGCGTTTGATTTAGAAGTATAATATAATATAGCGTAAGCAACACTACCTATTTTATCCTTTGACTCGTTATTTTTCTCAAGTTTTTCTTTCTCTTTCTGCGCCGACTTCAGGGCAGATTTATACTTCGCGCGCAAGTCCATAAGGTTCTTTAACACCCGCGGATATAAGCCGAATTTATTCTTCAAGTCATTCTCATGCGAAACTGTGTACGCTTTGATAAGCTGGCCGTCAAATGGGAACTCGATTCGGTTTAGTTTAACACCTTTAGCACTTAAAGCGACAGCAAACTTCTTGTTCTTATGATCAATTGTCATTTCCGGCGAGAAATTATATGTCATAATAAGCGACGGATATAGACTTTTGAAATCAAAACCGATGATAGGTCGACCAGTTTGTCTTTTTAAGAACTCAGCTACTGGTTTTGACCAGTTATTACCGATTTCTTCTTCTGAGAAAACAGCTTTGCCACTTGACTTGATGAATTCTTTTGCAGCTGTCATCTCTTCGTCATTAATAACTTCTGCACCAGTCTCATATATGCGGCTGGCATTCTTGTTGTCTTTGATGTCATTTGCTCGTTTTCTTATTTCATCTAGTGATAACTTCGACACATGAGTGCCTTTTAGTGGCGAGATAACGTAAGCGCCCGGAAATTTGCCTTTTCTTTCTTCTGTTGTTACACGTGAATGAAAGATAAGACCAAATTGTTGCCCGATGGCGACAGTTAAGTTATATACTTTTACACCATTAGCTCTGTAATATGCGTCATAGATCTTCGTATAAGACATATTCGCCATTTCCCGCTTATCGTTAATAATGTTATACTTAATCATTAGTGATTGTAGTGCTTGCGCGTCATAAACACAGTAGTCGCCGACTAATTTTGTCTCGTCAAGAAGGTGTGATATACGTTCACCTTTCTTTTTCAGATCTTTGTAATTAGCGTATAATCTGAACATATCATGAATAGGCATGTCTTTTTTCTTACCTAAACGACCTTTCTCCAAGAAATGATTCAAGCTAGTGTCTTCGTCTTTCGGAAACAACAGCCGCATAACGAAACGCATATCGACCATCATCAGTGAAGGAATATTAAGGAAACATCCGTCATCATTTAATCCGGCTTCCATTTTAATATTTTCTTTTCTGACAACATAGTCTTCGAAGCTTTTGATGTCAGTGATTTTACTCTCAGACATATAGTTATACATGTCTTCAAGTATGCCGTGTTGTTTGCCTCTTTCAATTATCCACGGTTGATCATATTTAAAGTCATTAAACGCGACCATATACTGCGGCTTCATTAAACCGATGATTCTCGCCATAGCCAGGAGGATTTCTTTATCATTCTCGCATAAGACAACCGTATAGTTTGACGGTTTTTGTTCGCAATCCGTTATGCAATAGCTAACTAATGGCTCGCTGCTAAAATGATAAGCAAATACAAGAGATATCATGAATATACAATCTTGTTTCCTTGAAGCATTTGGCAAATCACCATCATGACTCCAGGTCTCAATATCCCAATAACAAACAATACTTCTATCTTCGCGTAATGGCTTATACAACATTATGTCATATGAAGTATTACGAACATTCTTATAATCAGTTACCATGATTGGGCTTTTGTAAAACATATGTTTCATTAGAGTATACGATGATACTTCTATCCACGCACCCATTTGTATGAAAGTATCTCTGAGAAATACTCTTTCATAACAGCTGCCGTCGTCGCAAAATAAGTCATTTCTATGATAATTACTCGCGTATTTTAGTGCCGCTTGCCGTTCTTTTAACGTCGAGAAGTACATATAAAGAAACTCGTCTTCTTCTAGTTGATAGTATTGGAAAGGTTTGCCTTTTTTTACTTCAAAACTTGACGTAAATTCATTGAATTCTTCTCGTAATTTATCTATCGGAGATGCAGCGGTTGCGCGAACGGCGATATATGGTCTAAAACCAGTTAACGCTAACATAGTTGCTTCGCCTTTCAAATCAACTCCGTGTAATAGTATCGTATAAGTAGGTTTTCCCGAACCTAGATTAAGATTTCTCTGTTCAAGAGACGTCGACATGAACATAATTAATTCTTTTAGTTCGCCGAGATCTCTTTCAACAAGAAAACTCTTGCGGTCGGGTAATGAATCAATATCAGCGTAAGTGTACATGAGTATTATTAGTCTTTTCTTTCAATTTTTTAATATAGAAAAAATTGAAAACATATGGCAGAAA
>JACCDR011665289.1_pt1 | contig 12026 bp, 22 predicted proteins | sample 7446431 | NCBI WGS metagenome assembly JACCDR01 (sample SAMN15323443, study PRJNA562643) | freshwater metagenome | isolation source: river surface water | place: USA:Blue River Watershed | collected 2017-08-17
CCATGAAGCGGGGGGAATTAAGAAGGGGGAGCACGCCACTCAAGCGAGATCCCGAAAAACAGATGCGGCGAACGCCGTTAGAACGGAAGTCCTCACTGAAGAAGCGAAGTGCCAAAACCGCCCAGGTCTACGCAAACGTTCGCCGTCCTTTAGTGGCTCGACTCCTTGAGGAACGTCCCTGGTGTGAAATGGGACCAGTGCTGGCAGCGGCGTTGCCCGATTATCGAGGTAGGTGCACCCGGCGAAGTGTTGATGTTCACGAGATTCTGAGTCGAGCGCGTGGTGGGTCGATTACGGACGAAGAGAATTGTATGACTGGCTGTCGAGCTTGTCACTCGTTCATTACGGAGAATCCATTGGTAGCCAAACGGCTTGGATTGTCGCGGAGTAGTTGGGATCGGTGATGATTTCGGGTATCGTATCTCTACGATGAAATCAGTATCTGATATCCGAAGAGAATTATCCACCATCGAGCCTGCTCGAAAGAAGCTCTTGAAGGAGTTGGACCAGCTTTCTGAACGCAAGGTACGCCTCGAAATCGAGATCGAAACCACGAAGGCAACACGCAAGGTGGGTCGGCCGAAGAAAGAAACTGCGGTCGAAGTTGCCACGCCAAAGGTAGACGAGAAGGCTATCTTCCGAGCCGGGTTACAGGGCAAGAACAACCTCACCATTTCTCGCGAACTTGGCATCCCATCTCGGATTGTCAAGCAGGTGCTCAATTCAGATTCCGCAGCGGCACGAACTGTCCAGGAACTTCGATCGAAGAAATCGCCTTCGAAGAATACCGCTCCTGTTCCAGCAAAGCTGAAGAAGCTAACGGCCAGTGACCGTAAGCAAATTGACGAGATGATCCAGGCTGGCTACGGCATTCAGGAAATCTCGGATGAGATTGAGAAGCCAGTAACTCTCATTGCCGCCTACTTGGATGAGAAGCAAAACGGCACTGCCAAAGTGGCAAAACGTCGCGGTCCTGCCAAGCGTTTCGAAATCTCGCCAGAGAAAGTCCTGAAGCTGAAGGAATCTAGCGGTAAAAGCGTCCAGGAGCTTGCAGAAGAGTTCGGCTGCTCTGTAGCCACCATCTCCGCTCGTCTACGAGAGGCGAAGAAGGCCGCTGGTATCGAAATCAAGCGAGGGCGCCCGCCCAAGCAGGCAGCTGCCTAGACTGCGAAGCTGATGGAAGCTCGCCTTGTTTCTCCTGAGTGGATTCTCCAAAACTATCGCCCAGGGTCATTCGATCCGCCTTGGTCCTGGGTCGATGAGGAGATGGATCTTGAGAAGCGAGGCGAGCTGACCATTCCGTTTGGTAATCGCTATCAGGACACCGCCCCAGTGGTTCTCTGCAACTATGGTCGAGTGTGGGATGGTCATCATCGGATACTGGCAGCTAGACGAGCTGGGGTGGAGATCCAGGCAGAGTTCATTGAGGCTCAGGAATGCATCTGAGTCCAAGTCAGCAACTCGGGGCTCGGTTACGCCACTTGCGCAAACTGCGAGGATTGTCCGGTTCGGAACTTGCCCGACGCAGCGGGATACCCCAAAGTCAGCTCAGTCGCATCGAGCTTGGTAAAGCTACGGTTACACCAGCAACACTTCGGAAAATGACACCGCACTTGAAGCTCTCGTCGTCGGACGAGAGTGAACTGACCAAGATGCTGCTGGAAATCGAACTTGATCGATTGGCACAACCGCCAAAGGTGAAACAGATTTCTCTTGGTTTGACCCAGGAGGGTGCTCGGCACCTGGAGGAGGTCTCACGTTTCCTCGGTGCATCAGACTCGAATGCAATCCATCGAGCACTGGCAATCGCACACCTCGTCCTCTCAGAGCGTGCGACCGTGCTCGTTGAGCGAGATGGGGAAGTGGAACGAATACGGTTCTCATGACTCACGGCTTTAGCGAACAGAAGAGAACATATGTCCCTAACCGACATGAAAGAGCAGGTCAGACAATGGACGACCCCTGCGGGCAATACCAGTTTTACACCGAGGTCCAGGCCGCTGCCCACTTGCTCGGCTGTAACGCCGCAGAACTTCTCGAACGGGCCTGGAACGCGTACCGCCAGACCCCCGACTTTCGCGAGGACTTCGAGCACGCTCAAAAGGCCATCTCCGTCGGCGATCTGGATTCGATCGCTTCTCGCCTTCAAGAACGATCAGCAGCTCGGGCGAAACAGCGCGCAGAGGCCGTAAAAGCCTTGTGATGTCCTGATGGTGAGATCGAGATATGCGTCGACGGCATCCCCAGCCACGCCCACTACGGAGACCGGCCATGTCGGTGTCGAGAACATGGCGACTGGTAACCGGTGAATTTACTGACCACCGACACCGTGATCGTCAGAACGTGTCGGACCGAGGGTTGCTACAGATTTGCCTCATACGGACTCGTTCAACGAGGAACGCTTTACTGCTGTCATCCTTGCGAACTATCCGACGGGCAAGCAATCGAACAAGGCCAACATACCCAAAGCTGCAACAAGCGGCAAAACCCCGCGACATGACGACGTATGTCAACCGTCGACCAGACCGTGATCTTCCAGCACTCGTATGACCACCTGGGTGACTCGGTGATCCACATGACCCATGATCTGGCCTGGCGACGGCTCGTAAAGACTGGGGTGGATACGCCGCTCCTTTTCCAGAGCAGACTGGATCCAGTGAAATAAATCATGGCGGTTTGGCGCTGGTGTCGAGGGATCACACATCAATTGTCACTCCTTCCAATCAGATGCATGACGGCGGTGTTGTAGCCGTCTGCCCAGCAAGACCCCCGACTCCAACCAGTTGCCGTAGCGTTCGGAGCATCATGACGAGTCTTCAATGGAAGTCGCTCGGCCAGAACCCTCAGAACCAAATCAACTACGGCTTGCGCTTCCCGTTTTTCAGTGATGTCAACCTGGCTGAACGGAACGTTGAACTCATTCAACAAAGCGGTTTCCAGATGTTCGCGAACTAAAGTGCTTGAACCTGTCATTCCGCTTACTGTACCAGAGTCCCAGCAGATACGTCTACTTGCGACCCGAGCCTCTCTGTGTCACCATCAATCAGGTCGTAACAGAAGGGTAATAAAGTGATTCGCCGTGTAGTTCTTTGGTGTCTTTCCCTCTTGATGGCAGTCTTGCTGTTCCCTCTCCCCGCTTCCGCCACAGAGTCCGCCATCCAGGCTCGTTATGAAAGCGATTCTGCACTTGCTCAGATGCTGGGCAATCCAACCAGCGCGGAGTCGAGTGTCTCAGATGGCAAGCAGCGCCACTATCAGTGGGGGTCTTTGTACTGGTCGCCGTCAACAGGGGTCCACGAGGTTCATGGGTCGATACTTTGGCGTTATCGGCAACTTGGCGGGCCTTCCAGCTTCCTTGGCTTCCCTGAGACGGACGAAAAGCGCGTCTACTTCAAGCAGGACGTTCCGGACCAGCGGGTTGGTAGCCGGAACAACTTTGAGGGTGGAGCGATTATCTGGGGTGAAGAGACAGGCCCTAAGTGGGTTGGCGAAGAGATCGCCGACGCTCTCCCTTTGCATACATTCCCTGATCTAGGAATTCCTACAGCGGACCAAAAACCAGCTCGTAATGGTCAAGTTGTCACGCTGAGTAATGGTGCTCGGATTTATGACGCGCCGACAGGCCTATTCGTTCTGACGGACGGTTACCCGTCAGGCTCGAAAGGGATCTTGGCAAAGTTTCTCTTAGAAGGAGGACACGACGGATACCTGAAACTTCCTCGGTCCGACGGCTCTACACAAGGCACCGAGGGTATGGTCCAACGCTTCGAGGGCGGAGACATTTTCCAATGCGGCTATCTACTGGGTGAGTGTGGGACGGACGAAGCGTATGTCGTGAAGGGCGCTATCCGTATCCGTTTTTTCAACGAGGGTGGGCTGACGACTCTCGGTTATCCAATTTCCGACGAGCAACCGAGTGCCTCAGGTAGGGTTTCTCACTTCCAGAATGGCGATGTCTACTGGAACTCGTCTACTGGCAACACTTCGGTCGTTTGGCTATGAAAATGTACGGGCGTCTTGGGTGGCACGGCCAGTGCGCTTGCTGCTCTGGGCCTCGAACTAAGCACTCCGAAAAGTTATCCGAAGAACGTCAATGGCGATCCGATTTTGTTACCGAGCTAGTCGCGGAGACATCCGAGGCAGAATGCCCTGCTACTTTTGCTGTGAATCGGCTGGAAAAGGTGTCTGTCACAGAACAATCTTTTGCAGACTCGACCGAGTGAATATCCACAGCGGTTGCGTGGAACGTCCACGACTCGCGACGAACATTCAGAGTCGGAACACTCGTGTTTTCCGTCGAAAAAATACCGCCTGACTGGCTGTTTACGAATCCTCATAGCTCCATTCCTGAATCGTCAACATCATGCCATCATGGGAAGCCTTCTCTGGTGGCCAAAACGATACTCGCTTCACATACTTACCTTTGTCGTCCGGTATGACCCCTGCGTCTACTATGCCGTCGAGCGCCGCTTTGAATGCAGGGACTCCAGCCACCGGGTCTGGTTCGTAGCTCTTCCAAAACTGATAGACGTCTACCTCGATGGCATGCATTCGAGGTACCTTCTGCTCCTTGCAGAGCATCTTGAAGGCCCCTCGCCATTCCTCCGTACGTTCTCTGCGAACGCTCCAGTGTGCCTGTCGCCGTTCGAAGTTCAGGTTCATCGGTTTGGCGTCGTACCTGAGATCCCACGAATAGATCATGTGTTGCTCAGGTACGGTTCTGGTCTCGTATCAGCTCGCACGTACAACGGGTGTCTCGGGAATCCGCCCTTGGTCACTCCAAGAGTAATGGGAGTGCAACCTCTGCCAGAGATCATTCCAAGGACGCCAGAGGCACGAGATCTAACCATCGAGTGGGAACCCCAGCCCACAACCACCTCACGCCGAACCCAGGGGAGCCAGAGGTAGGTTTCGATGAAGAGGTCGTTGTCGTGACCAACCGGAGACGGGTGGTGAAGAAGAGCTTTGGGATCGGTCGACCGCAGGGCAAAAGCGTTCAAGATCAGAAAGCCTCCCGCCCCCCAGTCCCGAGCAAACCGTTGACATCGCCTAAGGGTCGGATCGAGAACTTTTGCATCTGCTGTTGAAGGGTTGAGCAAGACGAACGCTTGAAGGGGGTCGTCGGACCATTTTCGTGTCAAGGCATACCGATACTGACGGCATGGAGAGAAAACTGCCTTACCGGCAACCCCGTTGGCCTCCCCCACCTCTACTTGCCAATTTGATTTCGACATCTTTCCCCCGCACCGATCGTATCATTTTCTCTGGTACAGTGACTGGGAAATGAATTCTCCAACTACCAACACTGTGTTTCTGCGCGGAGAAGAGATCCGCGACGAGTTCGGCTCTTTGATGGCTGAAAACTCATCGCGGATTGTTTTCTACACCTACGGTATTTGCCGTGCCGTCTACCGACCGTTGACTTCTGAGGAACGGGAAAATGCGCATGAGGCACTTAATCCCCGAGTGTCTGTCCGAGAGATATTCAAAACGATCGGCATTACCCGTCAGCTGATCGATAAAACCCAGACCGGCGTTCGTAACGGCGCTCTGGTTATCCGCACCGGGCCACGGGGCGCCTACAAAGAATACCTTGGGCTGTTCGGCGTTGATCACTCTGAACACCGAATCGATGAGCTGGAGGATTATCCACGGGTACTCGATCGTCTCTATAACGGCCTGCGCCTAGAAACGGCTTAAGTTTTCAGGAAACACACCGATGCAAAGAACATGGAAGTCTTTGCTCCCCGGAGCCTCACCGAAGAAGAATTGCACCTTGCTCGTGACATTGAAATTTGTATCGGCGAATTTCAAATGGCAGATGTACGCCGTGACGCCATGGAACCACTCATGAAAACCATCTTCAGCAAAAGCTTCGAGCAGGTAGCTCCCCTGCTCAAGACCGCCTGCGTCGCCGCACGGATCACAACATGAATACCGATTTCAGCACTCAGGTTCACCAGTGGATAGAGATGGCTAAAAGTTTGCCGATCGATTCATCGATGATTCCGATCGCTCTCGTGATCATTGCTATCTACTGTTCTCTGTTCAAGGGAAAGAAAGCGAAGACTTAGACAGGTCAGGCGGTCGACGGCCTGTTGCAAATCCTCGATCTGGGTTGCCAATGCTTTCATCTGTAGATCATTTTGGCGCTCGCCATGGGCGCCCTGAAATGCCGCCCAGTTGGATCCCACCAAAGCCCACGCTGACATGAACACCAGCCAAGGTATTGATTCTTTCCACCATAGAACAGATGGCACGGTGAGTGCTGTCCAAATCACTGTCTGAGCTGCGTGTATACGAACCCACGTGTTTTCCCGCATTTTGCCCCCGACGTTCGGATTACTCTTCTAGTTTACGTGTTGGTAACCTCGGGCACGGGTAGTTGCTTGGCATGAGCCATGACATCTCACTCGACATCATGCGCCCGTCCTCCATGGATGTTACGGGGCAACTTCGCGATGACCTCATAGACGAAACCGAAACTCGCTCACAAGCTGACCAAGACGAAATCGATGCCCGAAGCGCTGGAGACCAGCACGAGGCTAATCAGCGTCAGCAGCAAGTAGCCGCTCTCCAAAACGCCATTTCCGTGGAAACTGCCACCCGAGAATTGGTCGTTTCAAGCATCACGTCCGCAATCGACCAGGAGCGTGTAGACCGCCAATCGAACGTGAATAGCCTGCAATCACAAATCGATACTCACGCATCGGCCTCATCTACACAGTCCCATGCGCTATCCGATCTCCAGCAATCTGTCGAAGCCGAAAGGGCCGCCAGAACACAGGCGGATGCAGCGAACGCTTCTGCTCTCACAACAGAAGCGAATACCAGGGCATCCGCAGACGCGAGTCTTACGTCAAATCTGGCTGCAGAGGTGACAAACCGTCAGCAAGCTGACACCGCCCTGGCGAACTCAGTGTCGACAGAAGCTGCCGTTCGACAACAAGCCGACCAAACACTGACAACAAACTTGGCGTCCGAAACCAATGCTCGGATTGTTGCGAACAATACGCTCGCGACTGCGGTGAGTAATGAGGTCACTGCGCGACAGAATGCCGTTTCAGGAGAAGCTGCAGCCCGAATCGCTGGAGATGCCGTCGTCCAATCTGACCTCAACAGTGCCAAGACAAGGATTTCAGTGCTTGAAGCAAAGAGCACGGCATCGTGGGCCGAACTCAAAGCGGTGAATATTCCGACTCTCGGAATTGGAGCGAGCACGGACATTACGGTCACATGGACGACTCCAGTGGCAGATACCAGCTACAGCGTGTTCCCCACCATTATCGGGACGAACATCTCTTTGCTGGGCTCGGTTACTGCTGTTGTCAAGTCCAAGTCCACAACCAACGCTGTTGTCACAGTGAAGAACAACGGCCTGGGCATCCTGAGCATCAACACGGGTCAGATCGAGGTGCTGGGCATCAAGTTCTAGTTAATCAATGCCCAGGGAGAGTCATGATCCACTCCGGGGGGCTTGGTGGGACTACACCCTGGGCATTGGTCACTGTAGTCGCTTATGACGCACTACTGATTGTTTTGGCGTTATCCATTGGATTCCTTGCGATCAGCTTCCTCGTCAAGCAGCCGGATAACTTGCTCTGCATCAGTGTACGGAACCCGACCAATCGAAGGGTAATCGTTGCCAGTCAGCGCTCGGATCTTTGCCAGCTGGGCCTCAGGATCCTCAAACCCGTAGCCTTCAAGTGCAGCAACCATGAAGGCCCGCTTATTCGGTTGGGACGATTGATCGCCATCGCTAGTGTCACTAACTTGTGACGGTTGAGTGGATGCAGGAGATCCCTGCGGAGTTCCTAACGCCTCATTGAACTCGGTGGTGTCTTCTGTTTTCCATTCTGGAATGTCGATGATGCTGCCGTCTTCATCCTTCTCAAAAGACGACTCATCGATAGACAAAGCAGATGAGGCAGAAGGTGAAAGTCGAAGCCACGGAACCAAAGCACGCAAAGCGCTCTTTTTCCACATTGCTTCTGTCGCAGTGGTCCAGGGAGAATATGGACGAGCACGCTCGTTGTTCCAAGAGTCTGACTTCGAACGACGCTCTTCGACTTGATCTCTGGTAAGAATGATCGAGCTATACCCGCCGTCGAGGTATCGAACGCAGGCGTAGGCGTAAATCATTTCACCCTTGCCAGTCGGCTTGTGCTCGAAGACGTCACCCTTGAAAGTTCGCGAGTAGGTGTACTCATCCTCTGTCCGAATTACATCAGCGAATACGGTCTCAACGCCACCAGACTCCCAGATGAGCTTCACGTAGCCGCGGTATCCGATGGAGAACTGGCACTCCATTTTGCCCTTGATGCGTCGCGGGAGAAGCCAACATTCCTGCTTGGGTGTGTTCGGCTCCAGGCCCAGGCTTGCTGCATTCATCGCGGCAAGGAAGACCGAGATCTCACCTTGAGGAGTTGAGAAGCATTCCATCAGATCCGGAGCGGACTTGATGGCACTCAGCACTTGACGACTGAACTTTTCAGAGTCAAAGTTCTTCGGAAGTAGCTTCTTGAATTCGACGGTCTGGCCGTCGAGTTTTTGCTTGATGACCGTCGCCAAGGACGGCTTCTTGTTGGCTTCTTGCACTTGAAGTTCTTGCGCCTTGCGCTCTTCGACGGCTGCCTGGATGCTCATGATACGTTTGTCTTTCTCTTAGAGGTAATCGGTTTCAACACTCGGTAAGTGCTGGTTTTGGCGTACTGATCTCTGAGGTAGGGGTGGTCCTTGAAAAGCTCCTTCGTTTCGACTGTTGTTTTGGTCTGAGTGGGGCACCTGAATACCGGATTGCCGTTCAAAACGCCAATCTCCGCATCACGAATGCGTTCTAAGAGTTTCGCCTTGGCTGCATCTTCGGCAGATTTAGCCAGCCTCTTAGCCTCTTTGGCTCGTTCGAGATCTTCGATCGTCGCTTCCAATCCACTCAAGTCTGCTTCTTTGTCCGGTTCATACTTGGGCCAACGAGCAGCAATGGCATCCAACGTTGCCTGGTGACCATCCGTGGCGGGAGGTTCACCAGCAAGCACATTCTTCTCCCAGAACTGGCCAACCTCATTCACAAGAAAATCAATGTCCTGGTCATCCCGCTCAAGCCGATAGATGCCAAGAGGCATGTGAAAGGCAAACATCACCGCGAACCATACTTGCTGTAATCCGGTGACATACATCTGCCACTGACCCTGACACTGGTAGTGGTCTGGGATTTTCACTTCCCACTCTTCTGGCGATTTCCACTGGTCAGTTTTCATTTCCAGAAGTCCCAGCATCGGAAGATCCGGCTCTTCGCACACGAGCCCATCAAGAGTTGCACCGGCAATCGTGTTCTGCTGATGGAGGTCGATGTACTGCTCACCAATCACCTTGAGGTTCATCTCGTCTGAAAACCATGGAGAAATCGCCTTCTCCATTCTTTTGCCAGTGATCATTCGTGACTTGAACTCGTCCTTGTTTACTTTGCCTAAGCCTGTTTTGTGTAGCCACACCGACCAGGGTGACTCCCACGGAGACAACCCGACAATTCCTGCCACCTCTGAGGCACCGACAAACCCCTTGCGTCTTTCCAGCCAGTCCTCGGTGGATATCTCATTGGTATCAATTAGATCCGCTGACACTCCTGGGAGAGATTTCACGACGCCACCAGAGAGCATGGACCCGCTTCCATGAGTCTGACGTGTTCAATCTGCAACTCGTGAACGGTCCAAGTTTTCAGTTCCGACGCATCCAGAACCACACGGCGCGTGCCGTGTGGTTCTGTGAGATGGCGCACGAGAACAGACTTAGGCAACTTGTTACCTGTTTTCACTTTCCCTCCCGGTTTCGACTTACTGTACCAGAACTCACGATCTGGGCAGTCATCAGCCTACTGAGGGGGTGAGACAAAAAAGCGAGCCCCAGTCGGATTGACCATCGGTCACTGGGGCTCGCTTTTGATGCCTTGCTCGGGTAGATACTACCCCACTTCAGACAGATGTACTCGATTTATTGTCAACGGCTCGCAAGGTGTCGGCGACGAGCGAACCTGTCGAGCCGATCCCTAGTCCGACGTAGAGCAACGTCCAGAACGACATGTCCCGCAAAGCGACGTTGCTGATGAGTTGGTCCTGAAGACCCTGTACCTGTGAAGCAAGGAGGATGCCCAGTACGCCGATCACCCAGGCGTAGACCTGGACTCGCAGCTTCTTCCACTCTTTTTCCTCGACGAACTTCGCCACGCTGGTGAACTTCACCATCAGCGCAACGAGCCCAACTGAGGTCAAGATATCAAGTTCCATTGTCGTTTCTCCTATTTGGGATCATCGTGGCGACGATTGCGCGCTTCCAGCGGAGTGTGACGGTGACGGCGCCACACCGTGAGCACGTACGCACCAGAGGCAACCGCGAACAACCTTGTCGCCAGCGTGAACACTTGTTCTTTTGTCGTCGTCGCAAGCGGGTCATCAATGTTCAAGATGTTGACAACGAGCGGGCCGAAAACGAGAAGAAGGATTGTCAGGACCATCATCCGTAGCATCGTTGCCACATCAGTGAAACCCTTGAGGCTTCGGAAGCCTGCCAGAAACCACACGGATAGTCCTGCGATGGACATCAGCGTCAGGACGTTGAGCAATCTCATCAAATTCATTTCTCCTCTCCCCCTTTCAGCACGTGGGCAACCAGCTCCGAAAAGTGGTTCTCTTCACGATGCCTACGAAGATCTTCTTTCATCTCATCGGCAATCTGGTTCCTGTCTTGAGACTTTTCTTTTGCCTTCTCGAATTTTTTGCGCTCCAGAACCTGTTGGCGTTCTACCTCTGCAATGTCGGTCACGTGTGCCGACCACCCCTCCCAAAACTTCCACCAGCTCATGGGGAAACTTCCCCTTTCGAGTGTTGCTTCAGGGCCTCGTAAAGCGCTTTGCTCATCCGCACTTCTTCGATAGCAACATCTCGCGCTCGCTCCGCTTCGATTCGGAGATCGCGCTCCTCCACACGGAGATTGCGCTCTTCTTTCCAACGGTCCTCCCATCCTTCGATCTGCTTCACGAAATACTTGATGAGGAACCTAACCAGCCAAGCCAGGAAGCTTGCCGTGACGACAGCACAGACGATAGGGAACCCGAATCGGTCGATGTAGCCCCAAACATCCGACGCTCCAGTATCGGCCGTTGCCTCGGACGCCGCAGCTACAACCGCCCAGTGGCTATTCACCCCAACCCCACAAAACGACGTCAAGTGGTTGATTTGGTTTACCGCCTTCGAACTCGATACGGGCCTTACCGTTGGTGTTGTTGGTTGACCAGTAGATGTTTGCCCAGTCGTAAGTATCACGGTCTGGAGCCGGTCCACAGATGACGCAGTTGATGAACCGATCAAATGCGATGTCACTGTCAATCCAACCATTTCCCTTGTCGTCGAGACTGGGGATGTGTACTTCTTTGCGGATCACAGTGTCCTCGTTTTCTGGAAGAATCGTAGCGTTGAACATGACAGGGGCAACAATGCGAGCGGATTTCGCAAGTACTGGGATTTCCAGTGGTGGCAACGGTTTGCGCTTGGGATCAAGCTCCATATGCCACGGTTCGCCTTTGACTGGCGTGATGAGCCCAAGTTGCTTCGCCAGAGATTTCCGCAGTTCGTTCTGTTCCCAATTGCAAGCGACATCCACAGCCAGACCTCGCTCGTGGTTAGAAGTGCCTGGCTTTGCTGCCAACGTTCCACCAGCCAGGTACAAGGCGTATAACCCTTCCTGTTCCTTGCGAGATCGCCATGCTGACTTCACCCATAGCATGTAGTTGCTGAGTAGCAACATCCGCTCGATTCTCGCCCGGAGGTCTGGGTTGACATTTTCGAGTGAAATCATCAGTGCGCCTTTATGATCCATTGGACTGCTCGGTAAGCGGGCAAAGTCTCGACCTCGGCGGGAAATTGGTGACCCAAATAGTCGATGTCCGAAATATCAACTCGCCGTCCGGTTCCAGTCCATGCAGGAATTCCGAATCCCCCGCCATCTGCGGTCACGACAATTCGGTTTCCCGTATC
>JACCDR010231383.1_pt1 | contig 12025 bp, 12 predicted proteins | sample 7446431 | NCBI WGS metagenome assembly JACCDR01 (sample SAMN15323443, study PRJNA562643) | freshwater metagenome | isolation source: river surface water | place: USA:Blue River Watershed | collected 2017-08-17
AGCGGTTTGTCTTAAAACGTTAATCAGCTCTTCTTCCGACATATTATTTTGTTTTGCCACGATAGACAGAAGCTCTTCATTTGAGATTCCCTGGGCCGCTAGATCCGCTTTAAAGGCCGCAATTGAAGATTTGAGAAATGCTTCGTCCTGCTGATCCCATTCGACTGAAAGAGCGTAATTTAATTCATCAATTGATTGTTTGAGAGCTGGTGTAGAGGCACTTGCTGAAAAAACTGAAAGAGCGAGGAACATTGATACAAGTAGCTTGATCATAGATTCTCCTTTTTAGACGCTTTCAAAAAAAAAGGGAGCCGAAGCTCCCTCTTTTATGTTGTCTCTAAGAAGATCTTAGTAACAAACTTCATCACATGTGTAAGATTCACAGTAGATTGGACCCCAGTAGTCGTATCCACACTGGTAGTCGTAGTAGTAACAGTCATCGTAACAAGTGTTGTATGAACCGCCACCTGCAGAAACGTTACCGTTAGCAAGACCTACAGCTAGAGCTACGATAAGAAGACCAACAGCGATGTAGATGAAAACTTCACCGTTCCAAGATGCACCTTTAGAAAGTGAACCTTTAAGTGTTTCAAGCATGTATTTTGAAGCTTCTTCAGAATCCATTTTGTTGATTTTGATCATGTTCATTGCTGTTTCAAGATCTTTAGCAACTTTAGCATCTTTGATTTCTGATTTAGCGAAATCGATCATCTGTTGGTTAGTAAGACCTTTCTTTTGAAGGTCACGAACAACAGCTGTGAACTGTTTAAGGTTAGCTTCAACCGCAGCTTTGTCTGAAGGATCAGACTGCTCGATAGAATAAGTCATTTCGTTGAAAGCTTGTTTAAGACCGTTTTCAGTAGCAGCGTGAGCTTGTACTGTGAAGATGGAAACAACCATCATCAATGTAATTAATTTTTTAAACACGTTAGCCTCCTGGTGGCTTGGTTAAGTAAATGGATTGAGCGATATTTAACTTAAAATAAAATTCAATTCAAATTCGAAAACAGGTATCTAAAAATTTTACCTGTCTTCTAAGATTCCTTTAGATACCTTTGAGATTCAGAGCTTTCAGGATGCGGATCTTGTCCACAAACGGAGTTGTACACTCTTCATCACAAGTCAAAAGGATTCCCTCTACGAGCTGAGTTCTGATATTCGAGTTCGTCGTAAGCTTCTTACGAAGTTCGAACATGAAAGCCTCACCTTTGTTCTCACCAACAATGTTTCCCATCTCCCAAAGAAGACCGAAAACAAAGTCTGTATTGGCGTATTCGCCCATCTCAAACTGGATTTTGTAATCCTGTTTGCGTTTCGCATTTTTACCGTTGTACGTGTTGTACTTCTTGATATTCATCGCAAGCTTCGGTGAGTTTGCAATCTGTCCTGCGAAGTAATCGGCCATACCTTCGATAATCGCAGTCGAATGCGAAAGAACGAGGTGATCAGATAGGGCAACGTGTGAGTACTCGTGGTAGATGATTTCCGGGACTACTGCTGTATCAAGCCAGTACCACTTACGAGAGAAGAACTTCGTAATAGGATCCATGAACTGATAGCCAAGCTCCATGATAAGAGATGAGCCAACTGTACGGATGAGGTTATCCGTTGAAAGTGGATTTGGAGCACCATCTTGAGAAAGCGCCACAACTGCATTTGAAATAAAACGCTGCATCGATTGCATGTGGATCTGTTCACGGAAGCCGGCCATGAGAACCTGGAATTCCTGGTTCTGAAGACCATTCACTTTAAGTTCTTTGATGTTCACACGTTTTGAAGGGCGGAACCAGATTTCAATTCCCCAAGGCTTCACACCTTTTGAAGCAAGTCCTTCTCCAGCCGGGATTGTCAGGGCATTGTTGAATTGCGGATCATATTTATCGTGAGTGAAGTGACCAAGTTCAGAGAACTGGTTTGAATGCTCAATACGGATTACCATCTTCGGAAGTTTTGCAACGTAATCCGATTTGATCTTCTCAATGAAATAAGAGCGAGCTTTTGTTAAGTGATAATAAGTCGTCGCCGCACGGAAAGTAAGAGCTTCATCTCCATCGAACTTGATGGCCTCTTCTTCTTTTCCTTTTACGATCTTGAAATGTTCTCCGTCGAATGAATCATTCGACACAAGATCAGTCAGCACAACTTCCTCAACAACAGGCTTATTGCTCTCAGTGCGAGTCATGGCCTCAAAAGAGCGCTCACTCACCTGGGCAAAAGAAAGAGTTGGAACTACAAGTGTTAAAAGTAATAGTGTTTTCATATTAAAATAGCACCGTTGGGTCGTCAGTATTATTGTCTTTCTTACCAGCTGTCATTTCGATAACTACTACAGCAAGGGCCGGGATGAATCCGTATGGAGGCGGTATTGCAATTGTCGCCACCGAACTGAGTGTTCTGATCCAAACCTGAGCTTTCTCCCAGAATGTTTTCTTCGGATTCCAGATTTCCTGAAGACCGGCCACTTCTTCAAGCTCAGTTGCAGGGATAATTCCTACTTCATAAGCAGCTGTCATGAGGTCCAGGTAGTCAGGGCTTCTTCCGTTGAAGTACGTGTTTAATGAAAGAAGAGACATTTCTTTACGAAGAAGCTTGATGGCCAGACGGAAGCGTTCCATTGGATCAAGTTCGATTGTTTCTACACCATTCTGGCGATCGTAAATCAGGATTTCAGCTTTCGGAGATTCCAGACGAGTGCGAAGTTTTTTAATCACTCCTGCCATCAACATGATCTGAATATCTGAGTACCCCTCAAGAAGTTTCTGACGGTGAGAAACTTTCATCTTATCAACTTTGCCTGTGACAAAGTTTGATTTTTCTTCAGGGTCACGAAGTGGGAACTGGTTACGAAGAGATTTAAGTTTCTTGTAGTGTGACTTAATCGTGTAGCTAGAAGTCTCAAGCTCATTCGTGCGGGCACGTTCCAGGCGAGTATAAGTGTTGATGTCGATTTTTTTCTGCTGATAAGCTTCAACCAGAAGTGCTTCAACGTGATAGCTCTTCATGCTCTTATCGAACTTGATGATTTCACCGTAAAGGCTTCTGTAAGCATCATCAAAACATGAATTCTTCATGTTTTTCTTTTCAAAGTTTGCAATGAGGTTCACTGAATCTGCCACAACTTTTTTATCAGTTGGGAGGAAAAGATCTTCTTTCTTCTTTGGAAGGAAGAGATTTGTCGTCTCTACTTTGTTTGCAAGAAGAAGTTGTTTAGCAACAAGATCATCAAACTCATTTTGTGAACGAAGATAAAGGATTGCTCCTTCCGTTTCAGTGAATCTTGGATTGATCTGTTTTAGTTTTTGATTAAGGGATGAATTGATGTCGTATGAGCAAAGTTTACTTTCTTCAAGTGAGCGAGTCACTTCATCGAAAGCGCCACTGATTTGTGTTTCATCAATCTGCTTTAAAGCGCGAGAGATGGCCCTTTTGTCTGAACTAGAATCATAAAAGCTTGTTCCTTCACGATCGTTCGTGAGTTTCACAGGCTCTGCTGCTAGCACCGGAAGAGCAATGAACAAGAGTCCTAATAGTGGCAAACGCATGGATTTAAGTCCTTGAATGTTTGCCAAAGTTTAGCACCGCGTCACACTGGGTTATAGGGACCGGGTAAAAAAGAAAGGGGGGTGTCAAGGGATGTTTTTTCATAGACTTAAGGCCATAATAGACCCAACTGGAGGTAGAATTGAGTAAGATCCCTACATCCCTATTTGGCCGGGGCACAAAGCTTTTAGGCCTTGCTTCAAAGCTTGCGATTGAAGAAGCCTCCTCTCGTTTAAAGACCTGGGAAGACGAGAAAGACAAGCATCTCTCAAAGGTCCAGATGGCGCAAGACATGGTGAAAACCTTGTCTCAATTAAAGGGCGCCAGCATGAAAGTTGGTCAGCTACTTTCCCTTGATTTGGGTGATTACTTACCTCCGGAAATCGTCAAAGTACTTGAACAGCTCCATCATCAATCGACATTCCTCGACTTCAACAAAATTGAAAAAGTTCTTAAAGCTGAGCTTGGTGATAAGTATTCACACTTCAAAGATATCTCACGCACTCCAATTGCAGCGGCGAGTATTGGCCAAGTTCATAAAGCTGTTCTTCATGATAAAGATGTCGTTCTGAAAGTTCAGTATCCCGGTGTGGCCGAGTCTATCCCCTCTGATATGAAGCTTTTAGAAATTATCATGAAGCAGGCGAATTTTTTTCAAGGGAAACGTGAAACAGATCTCACCTCATTCTTCGAAGAAGTGAAGGCCGTTCTCATGAAAGAAGCCGATTACAATAACGAGCTCATGATGCATCTGTTGTATAAGGAAAAGTTCAAAGATTCCCCTTATGTCATCCCGAAAGCTTACGAAGAATATTCCACCGGAAAAGTGCTAACCCAGGAATATATTGAAGGCGTTTCCTTTACTCAATGGCTTGAAACGAACCCAGAATTGGAAGTAAGAGAGAAACTTTCAGATCTCATGATGAAGCTTTATCTTGAGGAAGTGTTCGTGCACGGAATGGTCCAGACTGACCCGAACCCTGGAAACTTTTTAATCACCAAGGACGACCGTATAGCCCTTCTTGATTTTGGTGCCGTTAAAGTTTACTCGAAAGAATTCATCACAGGGTACAGAGACATCCTTATTTACGCTTACAATAAAGACTCAGAAAAGATCATCGAGCAGTCTATCAAACTGGGATTTATGGACCCTCGAGAGGGACAGGATGTTAAGGATATCTATCTTGAGATGATGGAATTTCTGGTCGAGCCGTTCAGACAGGACGAGCACTTTGATTTCACGGACAAAACTTTCTTCGCTAAATCCCGGGACCTCTCCTGGGAAATGACAAAACGATGTAAGTACTCCCCACCTCCGAAGGACCTTCTTTTTCTTCACCGGAAGCTAGCAGGGGTGTTTATTTTTATCAAAAAAATGGACGTCAAAATCAAATTGAAGGATTACTGGTACTACGTTGAAAACTAGTGATATTGCTGATCACATTGTTCGAGACATTCTGAATCTGTAGTCGCTCTTTTATATTTAACCAGATCAATTCCATACTTATCAGCGATGAGGTCTGCCCTTTCTGCATTGCCCGGACCGAAGATATCTTTAATCTCTTTTAAAACACCTACGAGCATCACTTCATTGAGGTTGCAACGAAGCCCCAGCATACACGAGACCGTACAATGTCTGTTTTTGTCATGACTTGAATGTCTTTCCGCGACTTCCATCACAGCTTTTGAGTGTCTCATTGAACAGATAAGCTTCTTCGAACGAGAAGCGGCCATCGCATTGAATGAGCTAAGTGCCAGTATGATCAAAAGATATTTCATGTCTTCATGATAACCTGTTTAGGAAAAAGGCAGTGAACTTTGTAAAGAATTCAAGGTTGGTGGTTGGAAACGCGTATAGGCCATAGCATAGCCTCATGAAAACATTTTTGATGCTCGTTCTGATTTCAAGTGCTGCTGTTGCCGGTGAGTGTAAGCTGAAAGGGAAACTTGTTTCCGAGCAGTCGATTGAAACTTCATTTCAAACTTCATCAATTGATGCCTGCAAATCCATGGCAGAGAATACAAAGACAAATAACTTCTACGGACTCGTAGAAAAAGAAGATCTGCTTGTCGAGACAAGCATGACTTTCAAAGAAGAAGAAATTTCTAAGGATACTATTTCTTTTGAAGAGGAATCGAGTCTTTAACTTTTTCCCAGACATTCAAGGCATTCGTTCCGACTTTCTCAACGAAATCTCCCCAATTCTCAACTTCACCTGACTTATCGGATGGCATTTTGGCTTCTGGCCCGTACATCTTCTCCATAATGGATGTGACTGATGATTTGATCATTCCTCGGAAAGGAATTTTTGCCATCATTCCGTACATGGCGGCCTGTCCGGTAGTATTGAGCGAAGGATTCTCTTTGACTGTCTTCACCGCAAGGCGAAGATCCTGAATGTACTCTTCTTTATAATCAAAGTGAATCGGCGATAGTGTGAGGTGAATGGATTCAGGAGTCTGTTGCCTGTCTGCGAGCCATCCCTTCTCTTGAAGCTGGTCAGCGACAGCATATATACCAATGCTCTTATCCTTTGTTGTAAAAGACAGAAGAGTCGCATCCGGGTGAACGAGAACTTCGAGTTCAGGAATTCTTTCAATCTCTTTTAAGAAATATTCTCGGGTCTCCATGAGTTTTTTTGTGAGATCAAGATACCCTTCTTCTCCAAGTTTCTTCATCGTCGCCCAAGCCGCGGCGATCGGGCCACCGGGTCTTGTTCCCGGGAATGATGGAGAAGCATAAATGCCTCCACCCTTCCACTCCGTATAGACAAAGAACTGGTACTTCATCGTACTCATACTTCTATAAAGAAGAAGAGAAGCACCTTTGGCTGAATAACCATATTTGTGAATGTCTGCTGAAATTGATGACACTCCCGGAATTCTGAAATCAAAGGCAGGAGTCGCGATTCCTAGTTTTTCCATGAACGGAAGAACGAATCCACCGATACAAGCATCCACGTGAAGTGGAATTCCATGAGTGAGAGCGAGATCTCCAAGTTGTGCGATTGGATCAACGACACCTTGTGGATATTGAGGAGCCGAGCCAACAATAAGAATCGTATTTCTGTTGATGAGTTTTTTTACTGCCTTCACATCCACGCGATAGTCAGCACCAACCGGAGCGTGACGAACTTTAACGTCGAAGTAATGAGCGCCCTTATCGATGGCAGAGTGAGCACTTTCAGGGATGATGATTTCCGGTTTGAGAATCCATGGTTTTGTTTTTCTCGCCTTATCACGATAAGTTTTGATCATCATGAGAAGTGATTCAGTTCCCCCACTCGTAACAACCCCAACCGTGTTTCGGTCGCCGTGAAAAAGATCAGCGCACATGCGGATTGTTTCGTGTTCAAACTTTCTTAGAGACTGGAACGCCATCGGGTTCAGTCCATTTTCAGAGAAGAATGAATTATGTGCTTTTTTTACGAACTCGTGATGTTCATCACTCACAGGATAGACAAGGCTGAAGGCCCGTCCTTTTTTCCAGTCGACGTCATTAGATTTTGCGTCCTGTAATTCCTGTAATACTGAATCAGCTGACTGTCCCTTCTTTGGGAAAGACATTTGTTCCATTGACTCATCCTTGTCGCAAGATTTGAAATTTAAATTGTTACAAATTTAACGGGAACTTTGATGTCCATCTTGTTGTCGCCGGCTTCCTTAGGAATCGGCTTGAAGCGCTCTACTTTTTTAACAGCATCGAGAGCAGAAACATTCAAACGCTCGAACTGAGATGGCTTATCAATTCTTACATTAACGATATTTCCATCTTCCAGTAAAGTAAAGGCAATGACGACTGTGCCAGTCTGACCAAGACGACGGCTCATTGTAGGATAGTATTTGTTCTTATCAATTGTTGCTCTAAGTTCAGCTTTATAGAGATCAAGAGCATTAAATTTGCCCTTCCCATTTCCTGAACCGAAAGCAAAACCATCTGTTCTTCCACCAGTGCCGTCAGCTGACCCCATGGCCGTTGATGAATCTGTGTTCACATTTTGAGTGACAGAAGGTGGAGTGACTTCTACTGGTTTTTTTACTTCAACTGGTTTTGCGAAAGCTTTGTTGGTCACAACTTTCTTTTCAAGAACTGGTTGCGATTTTGGTGCTTGAGGTTTTGCCTGAGGCATGAAAAGTCCGGCAGCAACTTTCATCTTCATGATGCCATTTCCGAGTTTCGGAATGACAACTTCATCTTTCTGCATTTCATTTCCCACGATCGCAACAGAGCCTACAAGCAGAAGCCCGTGCATAACTGTTACCATTGTGAAGTGAGTCAGAAAGCGATTTTTCATTCAGAGTTTTATATACCAAACACTGGACTTCGTCCATGGCCCATGACAAATTTATATGGATTTAAGCTCCTGAAATTTCTAAGGGAAACTATGTTACAGGCCTTTAATGAATTCATGGCCCCGATCGGTATGATCTGGAACCATAAACTTCTCACGATCGCTGGAATTAAACTGTCTCTCGGCAACGTGACGATGGCCTTAATCCTGCTTTTATTTGCCACTCGCTTATCTCGTATTCTTTCACGCCAGATTGATAAACGTCTCATCCAGAAATTTGTCCACGACAAAAGTTCTCAGATTACCTACTACACTTTCGCTTACTACGCTTCCCTTGCCCTTGTTGTCACGATGTCTCTCGCGACGGCAGGCATCCCTCTCACTGTCTTCACAGTATTTGGTGGGGCCCTTGCTATCGGTGTGGGGTTTGGTTCTCAGAATATCGTCAATAACTTCATCTCCGGCATCATCCTCCTGATCGAAAAGCCAATCAAGGTGGGAGACATTGTTGATCTCGACAATATTTCCGGATCAGTGCAGTCAATTGGAATCAGAAGCTCACAAGTCAAAAATGGCGATGGAAAAATCTTTGTCGTTCCGAACAGTTTTTTCCTCGAGAAAAGCGTTCTAAACTGGACTTATGAGAATACGGTCATCAAAACCCAAGTGAATTTTGGCGTGGCCTACGGGACTGACATCAAGCTCGTGGAAAATGTTTGTCTTGATATTTTACTTAACACTGAAGGTGTCTTGCAAAAGCCAGGACCCGTTGTTCTCTTCGATAACTTTGGAGACAGCTCACTCGATTTCCAGATTCATTTCTGGTGTGATCTCTCGCAAATTAGCTCAACTGGAGAACTGCGTTCTGCGATTCGCTTTAAGATCGATGATAAGTTCAGGATGCATAGAATTGAGATGGCCTTCCCACAAAGGGATATGAATATCAGGATTGCAAAACCTCTCGACGTCAAAGTTCTCTCTTAAGAATGTGCCGGTGCAGTAGTAAAGCGCCGGCGACGACTCCACACAAACCTTGTCCTGGAAACACAGTGTCTCCGACTCTGAAGAAGTTTTTCCTGGGAAAAATTGTGTCCAGCTTTGGAATTTCCCACATGAGAAGAGGAATTCCCCCGACGTATCCCTTGGTTCGTCCCGTGTAACGTTCAAAAGTTTTTGGCGTACCCGTCGTGAAATGTTTCACATCACTCACCTGGAATCGATTCAGAAAGTCCTGCATGATTTTCTCAATCAAAGAGTCTCTCTCATAATTAGCGTCAACATGAGTGGAAATGGTTACGGCCTGATAACCCTCTGGAGCGCGACTAGAATCATGAACGAGCGAGAAAGAAACAAAATAGTTTATACCGTCGACATGAACTTGATGATAAGGATCGTGGATCTCACTCTTCACTCCGAAATACAAGGCCAGAGCTCCCCATTTCCCATCACCGTCTTTGTAGACTGGAATATTCGAAAAAGTCTTCTCATAGCCACTCGGAAAACGTTCCACCTTATGGCGTAATTCCAGATTCACACCACGACTTCTCATTTCCTTCTCAAAAAAATCCATGAGACCTTTCATTCCTCCCACGGGCGCATAACAATTTGCTGGATAGGCCAGTGCCATAGCACCAACAAGGAAAGGCACGTCCGGTGCGTGGGCCTGAGCGGAAATGAGGAGAATGCCGTTCAAGAGTTCAACATACGACCGATCTTCAAGATTGAACTTTTTGATCATGATGTCTGTTGAGATAAAGAGATACGGGAGAAGTTTAGCGTTTTTAGGATGGTAGAGATTTTTCAACACTTCCCATCCGTCATGATTAATAGAAAATACTTTTTTCCAAAATGGTTTGTGGTTGAGATGAGGAAAATGCTTATCAAGTTCATTCATCCAAAGAGTGAAATCAGAATAGTAATGAACGACTTTACCGTCAGAGAGATGAAAAACGATTCCGGGATCTGCTTTTTTCATAGCGGGGGCATGACCCAGCAATTCAAAGAGATCCCCGAGTGGCTCTCCCACTCCAACGCCACTTATGGTTGTCGCCCCGGCATCAAAGACAAACTGACCTCTTCTGAAATAAGAAGCACAGCCACCAAGTTTTGAATGAGCTTCAAAGAGAGAAACCTCTTCTCCACGAAGAGAGGCAAGTAAGGCGGAAGATATTCCTCCGCCTCCAGCACCAATGACTAGAGTCTTAGAGAGAGCTTTCAATTTTTGACGTCAATTCTTTATCGTCAGGTTTAACTTTTGATTTGTATCGCCCAAGAATTTTTCCATCTTTGCTTACGAGAAATTTTTCAAAGTTCCAGTCGATTTCGCCTTTGTACTCTTTTGGCGTTTGTTCAGTAAGGTATTTATAAAGCTCACGCTTTTCTTTTCCTTGAACCGTTTTCTTTGTAAGAACCGGGAAAGTTACATTGTAGTTTTTCTGGCAAAATTCAAGCATCGACTTATCGTCTTCAGGAGTCTGTCCGCCGAAGTCATTTGTGGGAACACCCAGAACGACAAAATTCTTAGCTTTATATTTATTGTAGAGCGCCTCAAGACCATCAAGTTGAGGAGTGTAACCGCACTGTGACGCGATATTTACAACCAAAACTGTTTTCCCTTTCAGGTCTGCCATCTTGAATTCTTCACCCTTGATGGTTTTATCTTTGATTGAATAAATGTCTGCCGCGAATGCAGAAGTCATAAGAGCGAGAAAAATCATAACAAAACGCATAGTTCCTCCATGTTTTCGTCTATTATGAGTCCAAAAAAGATGAATTGAAAGGGACAAGTCTTAGACCTCTTTTCTTGCTCTTTGCCATAAAATTTCATACACTGCCCGTCTAATGAACCTCCAAGAACTAAAAACTAACCTCGATGAACTTGAGCTGAAGATGTCTGGCAAAACGATCAGCAATCTCACCGGCGAAGTGGATGAATTAGTTAAGGCCGGCGGGAAAAAGTTCCGTCCAGGTCTCATGTTTCTTGTGGGCCAGGTTTTCGGCCTGAAAAATGCCGACCTAAAAGTTTTCGCGCGATCAGTTGAGCTGACTCACCTTGCCTCTTTGATCCACGATGATGTGATCGATGCATCGGATAAGCGCAGAAATCACCCAACCCTTAATTCAATCAGAAACAACACGACAGCAATTCTAGCCGGTGACTACGTTTTGGCGACGATCATGGGCGAACTCGCAGCTGCGGGAAATATCGAACTCCTGAAAGACCTCACGGTTTGCATTCAGGATCTCGCAGATGGTGAATGGCTTCAGTACGATCTGAAAACAAAACCGGTTGTAAAATTTGAAGATCTTGAACTTATTTGCGTGAAGAAAACGGGTTCACTTATCCGTTACTGTTGTACGACTCCTGCAAAAATTGCGGGATACCATGATGTAAAATCGATGGCGACGATGGGAGAAAGAATTGGTCTTATCTTCCAGATGGCCGATGATATCGTGGATGGCTTCAATGCCAGCGGTCGTCCTGCGTTTCAGGATATTCTTAATGGTCAATTCAACTACGTGACTTTGAAACTCATGGAGCTTTATCCTGAGCTTGAGAAGGCGATCTATTCAGTGAAAAATGGCGAGACGAAAACTCTTCCATGGACTGACAAGCAATACTCACATGCCGTTCACGCTGTTCATGAAGCGATCAATGCTGAGAAGAATAAGCTAGTCGCTATTTTCACAAATCTCTGTAAAGAAAAGAACAATCTTGAACTCGTTCCACTCTTCGAAGCATCATTGAATAAGATTCAGGCAAACTACGCCGTTCAACTAGCTCTTTAGAACCTGTCTAATTGTTAAATTCAATCGCTCTTTATTGGCGAGGATCTCTTCAGAACCTGGAGAGAGAGTTTTAGTGTATATGGATCCAAGTCCATGCCGCATGAGACGAGCGGACTTTCCAAAGATATAGATGCTATTCCCCGGAACGCGGATGTCCTGCATCTCTCCCTTTTCATCCTCGTAAAAAAATCTGCACGTGGAACCGAAATTAAGTCCAATTATGGGCGCTTCCTTATTTGGTTCATCTTTATCAACGTGAAGTCCCATTGAGGAATCGGAAGTGTAGAAATTCACCATGACACTTTCAGGTTTATAGTCAGGAGTCGGAAAAAACTCTTCAAGAATTAAAAGTGCCAGATCATTGAGATCCTGAGGAATCGGGTGAGTGTCTTTTTTATAGTAAA
>JACCDR010091571.1_pt1 | contig 12023 bp, 12 predicted proteins | sample 7446431 | NCBI WGS metagenome assembly JACCDR01 (sample SAMN15323443, study PRJNA562643) | freshwater metagenome | isolation source: river surface water | place: USA:Blue River Watershed | collected 2017-08-17
CGGGCATGAGCAGCGATGCCAGCGTCCGCACCAGCTATATCGCCGCGATCGATGCCCGGTTCACGGCTTCTGCCAGCGCGCCCTATGTCGTGCTGCCGCCGTGGCGCGGCCACCGCAATTCGAATGACAGCAGCGCCACGGTGATCAAGCGCCGGGAGCACCTGGATTTCGTGGCGCAGCTGGCGGCGCGCGGGAACCTTGGCCCTTACTGGCCCGACATTGTGTCGGACGCCAGCAGCAGCCTGCACAGCGCGTTCAACAGCGCCACCGGCGTGCCGAGCCCCAGCCTGCCGGTGAGCGACGGCAACCGTGTTGGCCAGGGCCGGCTGGGCATGGGCCTTGGCCGCGTGGCCGCCTGGCATTTCGACCGCACCATCAAGGCCAATGGCCCGCGCGTGGTCGCGGCCTGGTTCACCGACAACACGCGCGCCAGCATCCAGGTTGAACTGGGGCGGAAGGTGCGCACGCTGGGCGGCGCGGCCATCAGCAATCAGTTCTGGATCAGCACCGACAACGGTGTGAACTTCGTCAACACCGGCTTCACGGTGGCGCTGTCGGCCGATGGCACCCGCGCTGTTCTGACGAGCACCGGCGCGGCCTTCCCGGCCAGCAACGTGCGCGTCGATTACGTCCGCCTGTGGCCGTTCAGCCCGTCCGAGAATGCGGACGAGGGCGCCACCGAACGGCTGTTGGACGGCCTGCTGTATGATGACCAGACGCACCGGGGCGGTTCGAACTTCACCGCCGGTGTCCGGCCAGGCAATCCGTTGCAGGGCACGAACCGCACTGGGGCTGGTTCTGCCGGCGTGCTGGTGCAGGCTCGAGGCGCGGCGAAGCTGATGACCACGGAACGGTGGACCGGCACGCGCAACGTGGTGGTGCGCCTGATGGCGGCTGACGGCGTGACCATCCTGCGCCAGAAGACGCTGGCGATCACCGCGTCATGATCGGGATCGATGCCAGCACCGGCCGCGCGCTGGGTGGCATCGACCACCTGCGCCAGTCGGTGCGCGACATCCTGACGACGCCCGTGGGCAGTCGCGTGATGCGCCGCGACTATGGCAGCCGGCTGTTCCAGCTGGTGGACGCGCCGATCAACAACAGCACGCTGCTGTCGATCTATGCCGAGAGCATCGGCGCGCTGGCCCGGTGGGAGCCGCGCCTGAAGGTGACGGCGGTGACGGTGGAAAACGCCGCGCCCGGCCGCGTCGTCCTGAATGTGGCCGGCGAATATCTGCCCGATGGCCGGGCGGTGAACCTTGATGGGATCGTGGTGCAGTAATGGCCGGCACGTTCACTTCTGTCGATCTGTCGCAGCTGGCCGCGCCGGCCGTTGTCGAGCCGCTGGATTTTGAGACGATCCTGTCGTCCATGCTGGCCAACCTGATCGCGCGCGAGCCCAGCTTCACGGCCCTGGTGGAAAGCGACCCCGCGTTCAAGGTGCTCGAGGTGGCGGCCTATCGCGAACTGCTGTTGCGGCAGCGTGTAAACGACGCGGCGCGGGCGGTGATGGTGGCGTTTGCCGTGGGCACGGACCTTGACCAGATCGCCGCGAACTATGGCGTGGCCCGGCTGCTGATCAGCCCGGCGGATGACACCACCATCCCGCCCACGCCGGCCGTGTTCGAAGCTGACGCGGATCTGCGCGCGCGCGTGGTTCTCTCTCTTGAGGGCTACACCAGCGCCGGCAGCCAGGGCAGCTATGTCTATCACGCCCTGTCCGCCAGTGGCGACGTGAAGGACGCCAGCGCCATCAGCCCCGAGCCGGGCCATGTGACGGTCTATGTGCTCTCGCGCGAGGGCAATGGCGCCGCCTCGCCCGATCTGATCGGCGCGGTGGAAGCGGCACTGAATGCAGACCGGGTGCGCCCGCTGACGGACCAGGTGACGGTGCTGTCTGCCAGCATCATCAATTACACCATCACCGCCGAACTGGTGATCTATCCCGGCCCGGACAGCGCGGTGGTTCTGGCGGCGGCGCAGGCTGCTGCGGCTGACTATGCCGCCGCGCAGCACCGCATGGGCTATGACGTCAGCCTGTCGGGCGTCTATGCCGCGCTGCACCAGCCCGGCGTGCAGCGGGTGAACCTGGCCAGCCCCAGCGCAAACGTGGTGGTGGGCGACGGCCAGGCCGCATTCTGCACCGCCATCAACATAACTGCGGCGGCGGCGACCAATGTCTGATCTGCTGCCCTGGAACGCCACGCCGCAAGAGCGTGCGCTGTCGGAAGCCGTGGCGCGCGTGGGCGCGGTGCAGGTGCCGGTGCGCGACGTCTGGAATGCGGACGTGTGCCCGCCGAACCTGCTGCCGTGGCTGGCCTGGTCGTTCAGCGTCGACCAGTGGGACAACGGCTGGACGGACGCGCAGAAGCGCGCGGCGATCAAGGCCAGCGTGCCGGTGCACCGTTACAAGGGCACCGTGGGCGCGGTGCAGGAGGCGATGGCGGCCCTGTCGTTTTCGGCCCGGGTGCAGGAATGGTTCGCGCAGTCGCCGCCGGGCCCTGCCTACACGTTCCGCCTGCTGCTCGAGGTTGGGCAGATCGGCATTCCGCAGATCAGCTATGCCGGCCTGATCGATATCATCGATCGCACCAAGAGCCTGCGCTCGCACCTGTCCGATGTGCAGCTGGTGGTGAGTTCATCGGCCGGCCCGTATCTGGCGGGCGCGGCCAGCGTGGGAAGCGAAATCGTCTTGACGAACTATGAATACAGCGCGGCGCAGCCGGACTTCTCGCTGACGAATGCCAGCGTGGTGACCGGCTGGGACACGTTCGAAGTCGGCTCTCTGGTGCCCAACAATCAGACCCCGGCCGGCGCGTTCTTCGTGCTGGCGGACGAAGCGGCCGGCCTTGCCGTGATCAATGGCGGCCTGGGTGGCGACATGCCGCCGGACCCCGAGCCGAGCGGGCCCGACTTCACCCTGTCGAACAGCAGCGTGATCACCACGTGGGACATGGTGGCGATCGGTGATCTGGTCGCGGATGGCACGGAGCCTGCCGGCGCGTTCTTTGTGCTGGCCAATGAGGACGCCGGCATCGCCGTGATCAATGGCGGCCTTGGCGGCCCGGTTGACCTGCCGCCCACCGGCCCGGATTTCACCCTGTCGAACAGCACCGTCACCACCATCTGGGGGACCGTCACCGTGGGCGATCTGGTGGCGGATGGCACCGAGCCGGCGGGTTCGTTCTTCGTGCTGGCCAATGAAGACGCCGGCCTTGCGATCACCAATGGCTGACCTGAAAGAGAACCGCCGCGATGCCTGAATTCCGCACCATCCACACGCTGGCCGGCCTGACGGCGATGACGCAGGCCCAGACCAGCGGCATTCCGATCAACCTGACGCAGATGGCCGTGGGCGATGGCAACGGCAACCCGGTCACGCCTGTCGAGAGCCAGGGCGCGCTGGTGCGCGAGCGTTACCGGGGCGCCATCAACCGCGTGTTCCAGTCGCCCGGTGATCCGAACCGGTTCACCGCCGAATTCATCGTGCCGTCCAGCGCTGGCGGCTTCGTGATGCGCGAAGTGGGCGTCTTCACTTCGGCCGGCACGCTTTTCGCGGTGGGCAACCTGCCCGACACCTACAAGCCGATGGCGTCCGAAGGCGCCTATGCGGACACGGTGGTGCGGCTGGAATTCATGGTGACGAACACCAGCGTGGTGACGTTGCAGATCAACCCGAACGTGGCCGTGGCCACCCAGCAGTGGGTGAGCAACAACGTCACGGCCGCGCTGCTGCTGCCGGGCGGGACCACCGGCCAGGTGCTGCGGAAGAAGTCGAACGCCGATGGCGATACCGAGTGGGCCACGCCCACCGATGTGAACATCACCGTGAACAGCATCGAGGAAAGCCAGACGCTGGCCGCTGCACAGACGGTGGTGGACTGGCTGATCGTGAACAACACCGGGCTGGCGGTCTATGTGGAGGGCGTGCGTTTGCGCGCCAGCCAGTGGACGCCGGACCCGGTGCTGAACACCCGGATCACGTTGGCGCAGTCCTATCCCGCCGGCACGCGGATTGTGGGCACCCAGAACGAACCGGCCGGCCTGCTGCCCGATCCTCTGGTGAAGGGCAGCAACCTGGCGGACCTGCCGAACAAGGCGACGGCCCGCAACAACCTGGACGTGTTCAGCCGGGCGGAAGCGCGCCAGCTGTCGCCGGCCGGACAGGTGGGATATTTCGCCACCAGTTCGGCCCCGCTGGGCTGGCTGAAGGCAAACGGCGCGGCCGTCTCGCGCACGGCCTATGCCGATCTGTTCCTTGCGATCGGCACGACCTTTGGCGCGGGCGACGGCTTCACCACCTTCAACCTGCCGGACCTTCGCGGCGAGTTTGTCCGCGGCTGGGATGACGGGCGCGGCGTCGATGCCGGCCGCGCGTTCGGCAGCGCCCAGGGCGACCAGCTGCGCGCGCACTCGCACGCGCAGGGCATCACCTTGACGGGGTTCGGCCAGATCGAAGGCTTCAGCGGTGGCGCCCCGCAGCTCGACAACTATAGCGTCACGGCCACTGGCGAGACGGGCGGTTCGGAAACCCGGCCGCGCAACGTCGCCCTGCTGGCGTGCATTAAGTTCTAAGAGGGCAGCATGACCGCGAAATTCGCCCACGGGTTCGATCTGGCCGGCTTGTGGACCGGCGCTGTTCTGGCGGACGAAAGCCCGCTGGAACCGGGCGTGTTTTTGCTGCCGGCGCGCTCCACGTTCGTGGCCCCGCCCGAGGACGTGGCCGCTGATCTGTGGCCCCGGTGGAACGGCGCTGGCTGGGACCTGGTGCCCCGCCCGGCGCCGGCCGAGCCCGAAAATCCGCTTGCCAAATTGCAGGCTTTCTTGCAGGCCAACCCTGACGTTGCTGCCATTATCAACACCGGAGGTGTATGAGCCGCGTATTGAACTTGATCACTGCCGCCCACGGCCAGTGCCGGCTGGTATTTGTATCAGCCACCCAGCTTCGCCTTGATCCGCACAACGGGCGAAATCTTGCCATCGGCGGCATGCTGCAACAGGTTCCTGTCGCGGGCGTCACCATCAGCAATTCCGGGCTGGCGGCCAACACGGTCTATTATGTCTATGCGTGGATGAACGGCGCGACCATGGCGCTGGAACTGTCCACCACCGGCCGCGCCACCGACGATTACGGGGTGCAGATCAAGAGCGGCGACGGCACGCGCACGCTGGTGGGTATGTGCCGCACGAACGGTTCCAGCCAGTTCGTGGACAGCGCAACGCAGCGGTTTGTAATCAACTGGTTCAATCGGCGGATCATTGCGGGTGCCAGTCCCACCACTATTGGCAACACGTCCAACACTGCCGTCCTGACCGAAATCAACACGGCTGCTCGCGTGGAGTTTCTGTCTTGGGCAGACGAGTGGGTGGAAGCATTTGTCATTGGTTCCGTGTCGAATTCATCCAGCGGCAATGTCTTGCACACCACCAGCCCCGGCGTTGATGCGGCTGCCGGTGCCCAAACCACGGCCACCACGTTTACGAACGGCGTTAGCTTCCCGGCGGCCGGCTCTTTCTTGGGTGCGGTGAGCGAGGGCTATCACTTCGCCAGCGCTTGGGGCCAGGTGGCCGCTGGGACGGGCACTTGGAATTACGGCGTCCAGCTGAAGACGCGAGGCTGACGGCTGGAAATCCCACAAGAGGAAAGACCGGCCAGCCCCGCGCAAAGTCGCACCAACCCAAACCATGATTTCCTGTAGGGAACGCACGCACAATGGCTGATAAATTCCTGCACGGCGTTGAGGTCCTCGAGATCGACGCCGGCCCGCGCCCGATCCAGACGGTGCGTTCGTCCGTCATCGGCCTGATCGGCACCGCGCCGAATTCGCAGCCGGAAGTGAAGGCGGCCCTCGCCATCGGCGTGGTGGGCAGCAACAACGCGCTGACGTTCACCAGCAAGCTGCTGGGCGTGCTGGGCAACAACATCAGCCTGCGCATCGTCAACCCGGGTACGAACAACGCCACTCTGGCCGTGACCGTGGTCGATCGCGCCATCACCGTCAGCCTGGCCACGAACGGCAGCGCCGCCGCCACCACCACCGCCACCCAGCTTGCCACCGCCATCGCCGCGAATGCCGCCGCGAACGCGCTGGTGCAGGTGGCAAACACCGGCGCCAGCACCGGCGCCGGCACTGTGGCCGCACTGTCCACCACGTTCCTGACGGGCGGCATTGACGAGGCGTTCCCGCTGAACACCCCGGTGCTGGTCGCCGGCAGCCGCCTCGAGGCGTCCAAGCTGGGCGTGGGTGGCACGCTGCCGGAAGCGCTGGACAGCATCTTTGACCAGGCCGGCGCCGTGGTCGTGGTCGTGCGCGTGGCCGTGGGCGCGGACGATGCCGCCACCCGCACCAATGTCATCGGCGGCGTCAATGCTGGCACCGGCCAGTATGAGGGCGTGCACGCCTTCCTTGGCGCTGAAAGCCGGCTGGGCGTCGTGCCGCGCATCCTGATTGCGCCGGGCTTCACCCACCAGCGCAGCGGCGCCGCGAACGCCGTGGTGGCCGAACTGATCGGCATTGCCGAGCGCCTGCGCGCCGTGATCATCGCGGACGGCCCGAACACCACGGACGCCGCCGCCATCACCTATGCCAACGATTTCGGCAGCGCCCGCGTGTTCTTGGTGGACCCCTGGGTGCTGAAGGTCGACGCCACCGGCGCGACCGTGCAGGCCCCGCCCAGCCCGTGCGTGGCCGGCCTGATCGCCAAGAGCGACAATGACCGCGGCTTCTGGTGGAGCCCGTCGAACCAGACCATCAACGGCATCGTGGGCACCGCCCGCGCCGTCGATTTCACGCTGGGCGATGCCAACAGCCGGGCCAACCTGCTGAACGAAGCGGGCGTGGCCACCATCATCAACCAGGACGGCTATCGCCTCTGGGGCAACCGCAGTCTGTCGGATGATCCGAAGTTCGCCTTCCTGTCGGTGCGCCGCACGGCGGACCTGATCAATGACAGCCTGCTGCGCACGCACCTGTGGGCTGTCGATCGCAACATCACCCGCACCTATGTGGAGGACGTCACCGAAGGCGTCCGCGCATACCTGCGCTTCCTGACGAAGCTGGGCGCCATCATCGGCGGCGACTGCTGGGCGGACCCGGACCTCAACACCCCGGACCAGATCGCCCAGGGCAAGGTCTATTTCAACTTCGACTTTTCGGCAGCCTATCCGGCGGAACACATCACGTTCCGCAGTTCGCTGACGAACAACTATCTGACGGAGATTTTCTGAAATGGCCGCTCGTGACGTCATCAAGAACCAGACGCTGTTCGTGGATGGCCGGGGCTATGCCGGCCAGCTGACGGAGGTTAACCCGCCCAAGCTGATGCTCCAGACGGAAGAGTTCCGGGGCGGCGGCATGGATGCGCCCATCGATATCACCATGGGCATGCAGAAACTGACGGCCGATTTCACCCTGATCAGCTATGACCGCGATGTGCTGTCGCTGTTCGGCGTGGCCGAGGGCGTGGAAGTCCCCGTCACCATCCGCGAGGTCCTGGAAAGCTTCGACGGCACCATCACGCAAGTCGTGCACAACATGCGCGGCAAGTTCACCGAAATCGATCCGGGCACCCACGCGCCGGGCCAGCAGGCCCCGCTGAAGATCACCATGACGCTGACCTATTACAAGCAGACCCATGGCGGCACCGTGGTCCACGAACTCGACGTGGAAAACATGGTGCGCATAATCAACGGCGTGGACGAACTGGCCCAGCAGCGCCGGGCGCTGGGCGTCTGATCCAACGGGGCCGGCGATGACCGGCCCCAACCTTTCTGGAAGGCAAGACAATGGCCACCACTGATTTCATCACCGAGGGCGACGGCTTTGTTGACGTCGCCCTGTCCCGCACGCTGGAAATCGCCGGCGCCAAGGTGTCGACCATCCGCCTGCGCGAACCGACCGTGGCCGACCAGCTGGCGACCGACACCGGCAAGGGCACCGACGCCCAGCGCGAGATTGCCCTGATCGCCAACCTGGCCGAACTGGCGCCCGACGATCTGAAGCGCCTGCCGATGAAGGATTACAAGAGGCTGCAACTCGCCCTGCTGGGTTTTATCGACTGACCAGCGCGTATGTGCGCCAGGCTGCCCTTGCACTGGCGTCACACACCGGCTGGTCCGAGCGCGAAATTCTAAGCATGCCCGTGTCCCGGTTCGTCTGGTGGCTGGAAGGGCTGCCAAAGGAACGGAATGGCTAACCAGCGCCTCAATGCAATCATCACCATCGGCGGCGTCGTTTCCGGTTCGCTGTCGAACGCGATTGGTGGCACCCGCCGCAAGCTGGGGCAGCTGGGCGATACCGTCCGCACGCTCGAGAAAGACCAGAAGGCGCTGGGCAAGGCGATCCGCGAGGCCATGCAGAATGGCCGGCCTGTGGGCGATCTGGCCCGCCAGTATCGCGAACTGGAACAGCGGCTGAAGGCCGCCCGCGCCGAGCAGGACCGCATGAACCGCGCCGTGCGCGGGATGGATGCCGGCAAGTCTGCGATCGGCCGGGGCATGGCCATCATGGGCACCGCCACCGCAGCGCTGGGCACCGGCCTGGTGCCCGTGGTGCAGGCCGCCGCGTTCGAAAAGGCCATGCTGGGCGTGGCCAAGCAGGTGGAAGGCGCCCGCGACGAAAGCGGGAAGCTGACGGCGGTCTATTGGGACATGGTGCGCGCCATCCAGCAGCTGGGCCGCGAAATCCCGATCCCCACGAACGAACTGGCCAAGATGGCCGAACAAGGCGCGCGCATGGGCGTGCCCAAGGATCAGCTTGTCGAGTTCGTCCGCGCCACGGCGATGATGGCCACGGCGCTGGACCTGCCGCGCGAAGAACTTGCCGACAACATGGGCAAGATTGCCAACCTGTTTAAACTGCCCATTCCCGCCATCAAGGACCTTGGGGACGCGATCAACTTCCTGGATGACAACAGTGTCGCCAAGGGCGCGGACCTGATCGATTTCCTGACGCGCACTGGCGGCATCGCCGGTTCGGTGAAGGTGACGGCGAACCAGATGACGGCTCTGGGCTCGACGCTGCTGTCACTGGGCGAGCGCACCGAAACCGCCGGCACCGCCACCAATGCGTTCTTCCAGAAGCTGGCATCGGCCGACAAGGGCACCAAGAAGTTCCGCGAGGCTCTGGACGAACTGGGGCTGTCCACGGCCGCCATCCAGAAGGGCATGCAGACGGACGCGCAGGGCACCGTTCTTCAGGTGCTCGAGGCCATCGCCAAGCTGCCGCAGGAAAAGCGGCTGGGCGTGCTGGTGGACATGGTGGGCCTTGAGCATTCCGACACCATCGCCAAGCTGGTGAGCGGCCTGGGCGAGTACCGCAAGCAGATCGATCTGGTGAACAGCCAGAAGGTGGGCGGCAGCATGTCGCGCGAGTTTGCCGCGCAGCTGGGCAGCACGAACGCGCAGTGGGAAATTACCAAGAACCGGGTGACGGAACTGTCGGTGAGCATCGGCACTGTGCTGCTGCCGCCGCTGAATGAACTGCTGGGCATCCTGGGCAAGGGCACCAGCAAGCTGGCCGAGTTCGCGCAGGAACACCCGACGCTGACGAAGAACGTCATGGTGGTGGGCGGTGCCATCGCCGGTTCGCTGGTGCTGTGGGGTGCAATGACCACCCTGATCGGCGCGGCGCAGGTGGCGTTCTGGGGGCTGACGGCGGCCATGCTGGCCAACCCGATCGGGGCAATCGCGGTGGCGTTCGCTGCGGCGGCGGCGCTGATCTATGCCAACTGGGAGCCGATCAAGGAATTCTTCGTGAACCTGTGGGAGGACATCAAGAAGCTGGCCACGGCCCTTGATGATGTTCTGAACAAGATCCCCGGCCTTGGCAAAGCCTACAAGGCCACCAAGTGGTTCTATGGCTTCAGCGACGAGAACCCGTTCGACAAGCCAAAGCCCACGAGCCCGCGACTGCCGCCGCCGGCCCCTGCGGCGGCATGGTCGGCCAAGGGCGCCGCCGGTCCCACCGACAACAGCCAGACCACGATCAACATTCAGCAGCAGCCGGGCGAGGACAGCCGGCAACTGGCGAACAGGATTGCAGACGAACAGGAGCGCCAGCGCCGCCTGCGGCAGCGCGGGGCCCTGTATGACAAGCCGGCGGGGTACTGATGGCAATCGTGGGTTATCAGATCGGCCCCACGGTGATGATGCAGCTGGGCTCGTTCCAGTTTGGCATCGCCACCGCGACCTATCAGCAGTTGCAGCGCAGCACCGAATGGCGCTGGCCGGCACAGGACCAGTTCGGCCGGATGCCGGCGCTGCAATACACCGGGCCCGACGCGGACACGATCACCCTGCCCGGCGTGATCTTCCCCGAGTGGAACGGCGGCGTGGTGCAGCTGGACGTGATGCGGTCAATGGGCGAGACCGGGCAGCCGCACGACCTGGTGGACGGTTCCGGCATCAGTCTGGGCCGCTGGGTGATCGAGCGGGTGGACGAAGGCCAGAGCGTGTTCGCAGCGCGCGGCGTGCCCCGCCGGGTGGAATTCACACTGCACCTGCGGCGCGTGGAAGGCGAGGGCGCGGCCACCGTGATCATCGCCAACCCGGCCGCTGCGGCTGGCGTCACCATCCCGGCCACGGCCACCACGCCGGTGGCCCAGGTTGAAGCGCTGTCCACGTCCGTTGCCGAGAACGCCGGCGAGGCGTCCAACGCCCTGACGCGCGCGGCGGACAGGGTGCAGGAGTTCGTGGCGCCGGTGAGCGAGGTGGCGCGCGAGGCGCTGGGCGCGGTCAACCGTTCGCTCGAGGTCATGAACGAAGTGGCCAACCTGGCGAACATGGCCCTGAAGGCTGTGGGCGTGAAGCCGATCGACACCACCGCCCTGCTGTCGGCCGAGGTGATGGCGGCCGGCGCGAACCGGGCGTTGCGCCGGGCGGAGAGCGCCAGCGCCATCCTGCGCACCAGCGGCGAGCGGCTGGGGCAAATCCCCGGCGTGCCGCCGTCTGCCACCCGGGCGATGCAGGCGGCGCAGGCGGCGGCCGATGTGGCCGCGAAGGTCACGCGCGACACGGCCAAGCAGGCCGGCACGATCAAGGCAGGGGGCTGACGTGGCTGAAACCTATGTCACCAAGGCCGGCGATCTGGTCGACGCCATCGCGGCCAAATACTACGGCAGCACCGCGAACCGCGTGGTGGAACAGGTGCTCGAGGCAAACCCCGGTCTGGCTGACTATGGCCCGGACCTGCCGGCCGGTCTGCGGATCACGCTGCCCGAAATCGCCGCGCCGTCCCAGACGGAAGGGGTGCGGCTGTGGGATTGAGGCCCGAGTTCCGCATCCTCGCCAACGGCGGCGATATCACCGGCGTCATCCAGTCGCGGTTGATCAGCCTGCGCTTCACAGACGAAGCCGGCATGGAAAGCGACGTGCTGGAAATCAGCCTGGCCGACAACGACCCCGGCCAGCCCATTGCCATGCCGCCCACCGGCGCCGAACTGGAATTGTTCTTGGGCTATGACGGCGCGGCGCAGCGCATGGGCCTGTTTGTGGTCGATGAAATCGAACTGTCCGGCTGGCCGGGCGAAATGCGGATCACCGCGCACGCGGCCCCGTTCGACAAGTCGAAGGGCGGGAAGAACACCACCCAGAGCCAGAAGACGCGCGCATGGCCGAAGGACACGAAGCTGTCCGCCATGGTGCAGAAGATCGCCAGCGAGCACGGGATGCAGGGCGCGGTGTCGCAGTCGCTGCAATCGGTGACGCTGCCCTATCTGGCGCAGACCGACGAAAGCGACCTGCACTTCCTGGTGCGGGTGGTGCGCAAATATGACGCGGTGGTGAAGCCGGCCGGCGGCAAGCTGGTGGTGGCCAAGCGCGGCGAGAGCAAGAGCACCAGCGGGAAGGCCCTGCCGGCGGTAGCGCTGACGCCGGGCGACGTGTCGTCGTTCCGCGTCACCCTGTCGAAGCGCGAGAAATCGGGCAGCGTGGTGGCCGCCTGGCACGAGACCAAGAAGGCCAAGCGCCACACCGTCACCGTGGGCAGCGGCGATCCCGTCACCCGGCTGCGCCAGCAATATGC
>JACCDR012011863.1_pt1 | contig 12023 bp, 17 predicted proteins | sample 7446431 | NCBI WGS metagenome assembly JACCDR01 (sample SAMN15323443, study PRJNA562643) | freshwater metagenome | isolation source: river surface water | place: USA:Blue River Watershed | collected 2017-08-17
CCCCGCCGCCAGCTTCAAGCGCCGTAACCCGGCCATCAATCCCGTTGACCTTGCGGGCGACCAATCGCGGCCAATCCGGCCTCTGCCCGGTTTCTGGAAGCGGACTAGCGCTCACCGCCCGCCTCCAAGGAAAATTCAAGCCCTTGCGCGTAGGACCAGTCAGTTCCCGCCGCGATGATCCACTTCGGCTTCACATAGCGACCCGAAGCCCGGACAGGCATAATCCCGGAAGTGCGGATGCTCGAAGCGGTCTTGATGTTTTCCGCGTCCCCAAGCCTTGCCCGGCAATCCAAAGTGATTGTGTGGCCGTCCGTGGCATCGGTAACGGGCCGGATTTCCCTGATCCGCGAATACCGACTGCTGGCAAAGTCATTGAACGAATATTCGAAGGTCGCCTGAAGCTTTGAGCCAAAGAACGTGCCCACAATCTTGCTTTGCACCGCGTAGAGCCGGGGATGCCCGCCCGACCAGCGGGGATCGTCAAGGCTGATCGTCATAGCGTCCAGATCGGTGTAAGTGACCGCCAAAGTTTCAAGATCGATCGAGCTGGTGAAGCCCGAAAACACCGCGTCAATGGTCAGGGTCGCGGTTGACCAGCGATCAAGCTCCCAATTGTAGATCCACAGCTTGCCTGGAACCCCAGGCACACACCAGATCGCCACTTTCGATTGCGGATCAATCGCCGAAAAGATGCCTTCCCAATCGTCGCGGCTGACTTCACCCGCAAACGTCCGGTCCACCTTTTCCGAGCCGATGTTCTGCACAGGCTCTTGCCCTGCAATCAGGCATTTAAAACCCGAATCCGACAGGAAATAGACCCGGTTGCCGTGCTGGGCCACCGAACCCTTGGAAGCGCACCCGACATTGGTTGAAATATCGTCGTAAGCGAACGGTGCCGTGCTGTCCCCGGTCAGGGACATGCGGACCAGCCTTTGCCGCTGAAGAATAACCCCGTATTCACCCCCGGCGAAGCCCATGACCTCACCCCCGGTCAGCATCGGCTGATAGGTGGCGGTTGAGGTGACGTAATCCCAATCCGTGTGGTCGTTAAATGCGCTGGTATAGACCCCGGCCAGATCGCCAGCGTCCTGCACAATCACGACATAGGCCCCGACTACCCCAACCGCCACACCCGCAGGCGCTCCGGTCAGTGTCGAAGCCGTTCCCGCTGCCAGATCGACAACTTTGGTTTCAGAGCCGTTGACCCCAATCACGTAGTTGCCGAACTGTGCGAACCGCCACTGTGCCGCTACGGTCATGCCCGAAACAAGCGAGGTCCACGAACCCCCGGAATACTTGACCAGCCCGGAAGCCGTGCCAACCAGCAAGGTTGACGTTCCGTCCGAGGCGATGAACGCCCCGCCGCCCTTGAAATTCGCCCCCAGGGCATCGGTAAAGCCTGTAAAGTCACTGATCGGCCCGTAGCCATCCGTCTTGGGATAGACGTTGTTCGCCGTGTCCAAAGAGCCGCTATTGGCGCTCTGATCGGGAAGGAACGGAGGTAGGGCCAGTGTGGTTTTCACGGAACGAACCCGACGCGCGGGACAAGCGGGCCAGCGAACTTCTGGCGCACAAGATAGTTCTTCAATTCCGCAATGCACTCATCCCAAAGCGCCTTGAACGTAGCGGCGCGCTGGTCGTTCGCCACATATCCTTCGGCAAAAAGCATCGAGCCATAAAAATAAGCATCAGGATGCTGCGAAAGCAGGTCATTGGTCGGTGTATCGGCTCCCAGCGCGGGGATTGTCGGGTTGTAGAGCAGGACAACCGTAGCATCGGTTTCAGGCCACAGCCGGATTTGCCCGGCTTCAATCGAATAGGCCCACGGCTCCGAGCTGGTCGCTACATAGGCACCCGTTGCCGGGGAATAGGCAGGCAAAACCCGGTCGCTATACATGACCCGGATCAACGTGCCGTAATCGCTGGGCAGGCCCCCAAGGCCATCCGACACCGCAACGCTTGCCGTGGTTTCGGTAAACAGCGGCGAAAGCTCCCGGCGCATCCGGGCCTCTGCCAAGGCAATCATGGCCTGCACCGAACCTGACAGGTCGCTACGGTCCATCCAATCCTGAATGGCGGCGGTCAAATCGTCGTAATCGTCAAACGCGAGGTTCGCAGGGACGCTAAATGCAGGCATGTGCTATCCCCCTAGGTGTTGACAACCAGGTGCGGGTATTCGCGCTTGATGAACTCGAAGAGGTCGGTAAGCGGCAGTTTACGGCAGTCGATCCCGAACTTTGCAAGCATTTCAACTTGCACATACGGGGGGATAGAGCATCCAAGGCGGATGTTTTCGCCGCGTCCAAGCTTGTCGGTGGCAAGAAGCTGCGACCTGTCTTTCACCGCCAAAGCGTGGGCCTTGTCGTATTTCTCGACAATCACCGTATCGCCGTTGTGCGGGTCTTCCTCGGCGAAGGTCCAGCGGCGGTTCAAGGGATTGAAGCCAATCAATTCCATTATTCGGCCAACCCTTTGGCCTTGAGACTTTCCGCCGCCTCGGGATCTGGGGCGCTGAATTTCTCGCCAACCGTCAAGTAGCCGCCTTCACCATTACTGATAGCATCGGCAACTTTGACGGTAAGCTCTCCTTCTTGCTTTTTTGGACGAGCCATAAGGGTCACTCCTAAAAAAGCAGGCGGGAGCCGAAGCGCCCGCCTGCAATCATTACGCCTGAATGTCGGCAGCCACGGCGCTGGCCTTTTCGTTCTCGCACTTGAGACCGAAAGTGACCGAGACCATTTCCTTATCGGAGTGGCCCGACTTACCGAGCGGGTCATTGCGGAACCGCTGAAGGTATTCGATCTCCCATGCGTCGCGGTCGATCAAAAGGCCGTCGCGACCAGTGGTGTAAATCGAGTCCACAGCCGCAATCGGGCCGAAGTCGCCGATATACAGGTCCATGGCCCCGATGATCGTTCCCGGCTTTGCCCCCGGCGTTTCCTTGCGGTTTGCCGCAACGCCGGTGAAAGTCGAGAACGTCTGCTTGATCGCCGGAGATAGGATCAGCAGATCGGGCTTGCCGCCAGATTCACGCGCGAGGCGATGAACCTTCTTCAGGATGGTTTCCGTAAAGGTGCGGAGAGTGCCGTTGGTAGCAGCCGCGCTTACGTAACCCGAAGTGCCGCCCGAAAGGGTCGCATTAGCTCCGCCAACGCCGCGATCAATGTTGGTGCGCATAAACGCCACCGCGCCTGCGGTTTCGTGCGCAGTGCCAGCGGCGGGGGGGACGGCAGCGAAGTTGCCGCACAGGCGCTTTTCCATATCGGTTTTCAGTTCCCGATACTTCTTCGCGCGGGCTGCCCCCATCGAGGTGTGCTTGCCAGCGTGATCGACCTGTTGCGTGATGTGCGAAAGGCCAATGGTCTTGTCCATGGTCTGGACGTAGTTGCCCAAACGCGTGGTGGCCGGATAGCTGTCGTTGGTGACATCATCGCCGTCAATCACCTTGTTGGTGGCATCGGCGGCGGCGAGTTCATCAGTCTGCCATTCAAAGTAGGTGTTTTTTGCAATCCCGCTGCCGATATTCGACATGAACGGGAAATCCTCGTTGGCAAGAATGCTGATCTTGTCGTGGAGGTCTTCACGAACGCCAACGCGGCTAACGCGCTGGACGGTGTTGGTAGGAACTGCCATTTTCTGTAATCCTAGATGTTCTCAAAGATGGCCGCTTGAACGCGGCGATCCGAGGGGTTCTTGCGAAAGGCATCCATTGCCTTATGTGAAATCCGCTCTGCACCGCTGGCTTCAGCCTGGGCGGCACCGGGGCGAAGGGTCTTGCCCCTTGCGGAGCGCACCTTCGACATCTTCCGCGACATGGCGGCATCGAGTTTTTCAGCCTTCGCCTTCCACTCGGCGATCTTGTCGAGCGCCTTGAAGTCAGTCGAACTGGCGACGTTCTCAAACGCCATGGGGTCAAGGCCAAGCTCTTCAACCAGCGTAAGCGAGGTTTTGAGATATTCCTCGCGGGTAGCGGGGTCGGCAAGCTTACCGAGGGTCATCAGGTCAGCCATGCGGGCCTGCAAATCAATTTGCTCGGCCTGCTGCTGCGCTTGTGTCCCGATGCCTTCGATGTGCTGTTCCCATTCGGTGAACTGGGCAACTTCGGCATCATATTGGGCCTTGGCGGCGATGTATGAGGCTGGGTCAGAATAGGCGAGCTGCGGATTGGGCATCTGCGGCCGGAATGGCTCGATAAATGCCTTTAGCTGGGCTGCGCGTTTCTGTTCTGCGGCTGCTTCCGCTTGGGCTGCCTTGGTTTCGGCGGCACGTTCGCGTTCAGCGGCATTGGTGGTGGCCTCTTGCACCTGTGTGTTGCGGCGGGTTTCACTTGCGGCCCATACCTGCTGGGCTTCCGGGGGAAGCTGCGCAAAGACCTTCTTTTCCTCCGCGTTCAGGCTGGCAGGCGCTTCGATGGCCGTTTCCGGTTCGTCCGCTTCTTCAGCCTCTCCCTCGTCGTCAAGCTCAATATCGTCGCCTTCTTCGGCTTCAATCTCGCTCTCATCCGTGGTTTCTTCGCCGGGATTTTCACCCGGACCAAAATCGTCAAATTCCGCCGCCGCATCTGCCATAGAAATAGTGGCAGGCGCGCCAACGGCTTCCGGGGTTGCCGGATGGGCCATAATACGCTCCTAAGATTGCCTTGCGGCGGGGGATCAGATCGACTTGACGATCTTGAACGACTTCAGCCGCTCCGTTTCATCGATCTGCGCACGGGCATGTTTTCCCGTTGCGATTACGTTGACCACGCGGTTCTCCAAGGCGCGATAGGCGCGGTCCTGAAGCATCCATGCATGGCGGGTTACATCATCATCGGCAGCGGCTTCCTGAGCCGCCTCAAAGGCCTCGCGGCGAAGGCTGGCGATCATGTCTGCCAAGCCACCTGCCTCCCTGTAGAACGTCTCCCAGCGCATACCGCGTTCGATTGCGTCGGTTCCGGCATTGAGGCGCATCTGGTCAAGAGGAACTATGTCGAAGCGGTCGCACAGCCACAGGACAAGGCGAATGGCGAGGTTACGCATACCGACTCACCGCAATCTTGTCCTCGGGCCAAACCTGGCGCTCGACATACAGATCGCCAGCCATCCAGCCCAATCGGTTAGGCACTGGGCCATTGCCCATAGCGTCTTTCAGGACATCAATGTAACGCCGGTCAAGGCTGTCAAAATAAGCTTTGTCGGGCTTAACACTCATTCAGCCAAACTCCCGCCCGGACGATTCGCGCTCATTTCCGCTTTCGTCATGTTAGCCTCATGGGCCTGCTCTGACTTGCGAACCGCAAGACCCGCTTCAAATGTCAGGCGTTGTTCTGCAAGGCGTTGCTCCATAAGCATCCGCTGTTCGGCAAGTGCCGCTTCCTGTTCCGCCTTGTCGCGGGCAAGCCGGGCATCAAATTCAGCCTGATCGCGGGCCAGTTCCTGCTTCAGTGCGGCTTCCTCACGTTGCATTTCCAGCCTTGCCGCCATGGCTTCCTGTTCGCCCTGTAGCTTCATGGCCTGCATCTGCGCTTCGGCCTGGACCTTTGCCATTGCCGGATCGGGCTTTTCGCCTTCCTGCGGCGCATCTGGCGCATCGGGATCAATCCAAAAATCATCGCCAGTGCCAAGGCCCATGTCCCTGACCAGCCCGTCAATCATATTGAAGCTGTGCTTGTCTGACACCTTGCCCGCCGCGACACCTTCAGCCATCATTGGAATGACCGCCATGCGGTATTGAATGCGCTTGTCCTTTGATCCCGTCCCCAGACCAACCCGGACCATCAGGTTGACTTCTTCCGGCCAGTTCGCCGGGTTAACGGTCTTGAACTGACCATCGACCTTGACGGTAAACGGTTCGCCCTCGGCCTTCATCAGGCGGTATTTCTTGACGAACAGCCGCCCAAGCGTGTTGGCAAGCTGGCGCGCAATCATTTCCTCGGCTTGCTGGCCCTGTGCCTGCATCAATGCCGTGCCCGTCGCGGTCTTGTTCAACGCGTCAGCATCAAGGCCCTGATTAAGCCGCGTGATCCCCGTGCGGCTTTCGCGTTCGCCCGTCAGCCATTCCATGACCTGAAGCGACTTACCCGCATCAAAGCCTGACTGGTAAGGCTGCACCGCCGAGACACCGCCCTTGACCCGGATCGGGCTGCCGGGAATCGGGGTGAGAATGTCGCTGAACGTGTCCTGATCGGCCATGTTCGTATCGACAACCGGACGCGGCATGTTCGAGAACGCCATGCCATCAGCCAACTGGCGCGCGAAGAACGAACGCGCCAACTGAATATCCATAACCTTGTCGGCCAGCGAATAACCAACCAGTCGGTGTGGGCGCGGGAACGGACAAAACACCGCAAAAGGCTGATCGTCCACTACCTCAATCGAGGGTTCGCCAGTCTCCGCATCGATCAGGATTTCATTTTCAACGCGGTAAACCTTGACCCGCTCTGCAATGCCGTCCCCGTCAACGTCAATGCGCGAGTATTCCTCGCAAAGCAGCACTTCTTCCAGTTCCGGGGTCTCGGCATCATAGACCTGACCGTCTAGGATTGTGCTTTCCGTGTCCTTCCAGTCGTAGCGGTTGCCATAGGCAGCCAGAGAATAGACCTGATCGCGGTCAAAGCCCATTTCAACCAGTTCGGAGCGGGTTTTCAGTTCGGCATGGCAGAGATAATCAGCATCGTCCTCATGCTTGGCGTTGGAAGCGAACTTGAACCGCGAAACCGGCACAGCGTAGTCAATGAACCGCTTCTCACGCACCTGGCGCTTGCAAGCCGCCAATAGCGTTCCGTCCGGCTGCTCCTGAACCCCTTCGATCTCGCAGCCCGACTGATCGGCGTAAATCGCAATCTCTTCTTCGCTGCCGAACTGAAGCGTTTCGCGCTTGACCTTTTCAACCGTCTCGCAGCCCGCCTTGAATATGCCAAGCTTCTTGAGCAAGCCATCAAACAGGCCATCATGCAAAATGCGGTCCCCGGCCTGCTGGCGGAGGAAGTTGTAATTGATCGCTTCAGTGGCTTCCTGAGCGCCGCCCTCTTCGCCTTCATCGGTAGCTTCGAACTCAACCGCATTCTGGCCCGAAAGGAACGTGCGCAGCACCGATTGCGTCATGTAATCAATCGATTCCTGCACATCAGGCAGGATCAGTTGCGAACCGCCTTCCCGCGCCGGGAAAGTCTCAATGTCCGCTTCGTAGTATTTGAAGGCCAATTCCTGAATGCCCGCAAGCTGCTCGCAGAACTGATCGGCGCTGTCATACTGGCGCTTGAGCGTTGCGGTGATGGCATCAATATCCATGCTATACCATCCCCCGCTTCAGGTTGCTTAGGTCGAGTTTCTGGGCCTGTTTCGGCATTTCGTAAGCGACCATTCCGGCCCCATAGGCATCAGCGCCGTGGCTGGCCCAATCATGTTCAGGTCCAAGGCCAACGCCCCGGTCCTCGTCTTTCTTTTCGTGATACCAGCCCAAGGCATCGCGCCCGGCTTGTGTGGTTTCCTCGTCAAACCAAACCTGCGGGAACAACCGCCGCGCCGCCTCAATACGGGCAGCCGCAGCACCTTTCCCCTGATTGGGAATGATATTGACCCGGTAGCCCGCCTCCCTCAGCGCGCTTTCGTAACTGACCGCGAAAACCTTGTCTTGCGTCGCCCCGTCATGGGGAAGCCAAATCTCCGCCCGTTCCGGCGTGTAGCCCTTGGATCGCAGCCAATTGACATGGGTGGCCAAGGGTTGGCCAACCGCTTCGTAATAGTCCCGCGTCCTGATCTCGCGGCCAATGAACTGCATCGGCCAGATTGAACAGGCATCAGCCCTTGCCCCAGTGCCCCCGATGTCAAAGAACAGGCGAACCGTCATAAGCGGATCAAAGGCAACCCTACCAATCCGCCCCTCGGCCTTGGCATCAGTCAGGCAGCGGGCGTAATAAGCCCCGTCCGCCACCGTGACGTAATCGCCATTCCAGATATGCTCATACTGGTCAGGCTGCTGGCGCTGGCAGTCTAGCCGCTCTTGCTCCAATTCAGCCGGAAACCATTGGTTATCGTTCCAGTTGGCCCGGACAATAATTGCATCAGTCGGGGTCTCCTCGCCCCGGAACATCATGTCAACCGCGTCCGTCTTGCGGCGCGGGTTCCAGCTAAACCACAGTTCCGAACCCGGCGAACGAATGGTCGGGCGAAGCAGGTTAAGTGATTTAGCGCTTACCGTCTGGGCTTCCTCAACCCAAGCAACGTCAAACCCCTCATACGACTTGATCGACTCGCTGGTGTGATCCTGAAGCCCTGCGAAAACAATCACCCCGCCCCCAGGGGTCTTTATCTGGGCTTCCTGCACATCAAACTTGCCGCCAAGGTTGTGCTTGGCAATCTTGTCCTCAAGCAGCTTCTTCGCGCTTTCCTTAAGTGACTTCTGGACCTCGCGGCAACAAAGGCCACGGAAGCCCGGCTTGGCAATGGCCCGCGCAATCATCAGATCGGCAAAGAACTGCGACTTGCCAGACCCGCGCCCACCATAAGCAGCCTTGTAACGCGATGGCTTGGTCAACGGCTTGAATACCGGCGACCGCCGAATAGCAAGCTCAGTCAATCCACTTGATCGCGTGAATATGTTCACCCTGATCGCCAGCGCCATGCACCTGGAGGGGCAAAAGCTTCGGATAAATCGAAGACCAGAATGCCCGCTCATTCACCGGGTCTTCCTTTGCCCAATCAACCAAGCGATTTGTCCCGCCTAGCTGTTCGGCAGCGTCTGCAATCGCATCCTTGGCGGCTTTGGTCGTTTTGTTAAGCGATCCCTTGGGGCGGCCCGGCCCGGCTTTTTTGAACGTTATTTTATTGCTGGCATCCTGTGCCATAGTCTCCTCGCTTCCCCGCTCCGTTTCCGGTGGGCGGTCTTTGCTTGGGTTAAATGCCATCCCCTGAAGTGATATACAGGGTGGCGGTTCCGGTTGATGTGATCCCGGCGATATTGGTTGAACCGAACGAAAGCACTTCAACCGCGCCTGCGGGGATCGGCATGTCAGTGACGGCGGCGATTACGGTGTTGTCACCCTCTTTGATAAAGACAGTCGAGGGGCCAGCGTTGTAAACGCGGTATTCGCCAACGCCTGTGCTGGCAGTGATTACCACACGCCCAGTGCTTGTCGTAGCAGACAGGCTGACAGTGGCAGCGGGGCGAAACGGATTGTTCATGTCAAAGCCTCTCAGAATGCCCCGGTGCGGGCCTCAAAGGATTGTTGCGATCAGCTTTCCAGCCAGAGAATGGCCGGTCGTGGTGTAATGAACGCGGTCATTGCTGTATTCAGCAGGGACCGCCGTTGGTGACGTTGGGCAATCGCCAAATCGGTTGCGAATGCTTGCGCTTGCAACAGCGCTGGTTGAGCCGGGGCCTGCGGTGTCAGCAACCGCCACGGCGTTCATTGCGGCCTCATAGCTTGAATAGGGAATGGTCGGCGCTGCAACGTCGCCCCGCGATCCATAGGACAGCAAGGCAACCTGTTGACCAGAGCGGATCGAGCGCAGGCTGGTCAGGGTGGATTGGAGCTGTGTGGTATAGGTCGCAACCGCTGTCTGGCCGCTGAAATCGTTATAGGTCATCGGGATTATGACCAGGTGCGGCTGCACGAACGCAAGCGGAAGGTAAGGCTGAGTGCCGTTCGAGCTGTAGCTGTTGATCGTATAGCCGAAGTGGCTGGCATCAATCACATGAATGCCCTTGGCCTCATCGCCGTTGTAGAACCTCACCCCCTCAAGGTAGAAGTTCGCCGCCGTATTGGCTGTGATCTTGATCTTTGTCGCAGGGCCGGAAAATGCCCCGCTGTTCCATACCTGCGAACTCAATGCCCCCGCTGTCGAGAACGTTCCGACAGTCGCGTATGCGCCCGAGATAAACGCTTCAACCTTGCAATCCGCAAAACCAACCCCGCGAATGTAGTGCAGGCTGATCGAAGTGCAGTCCATGGTGATTTCATAACCACTACCAACCGTAGCGGTCAGGCCAGCACGAAGCCCAAGGCCGAACGAGTTCTGGTAGGACGTTGGCACAGGTGCGCCAATCAGGGTCCATGCCGTCGATCCCGTCCCCCGGAATGCTGGAACGTAACTCGATGCAGGCGGCGTTACCCCGGCAACCGGGTATTTCGCGTAAAGCTCATTGCGCAGGACATCGATCCAACGCGATCCCGTCGCTACTACGTTTGAGGAATCGGTATAGCCTTCGCCGATGCTGTCCCCCATAACCATCAGCACGGCAGGGGCGCTGTTGCGGTTGGCAATGGCGGCATTCCAATTGGACAGAGCGGCCCCATTAAAAACCCGTATCGAGTTCATGGCCCGCGCCAAATGTCCGGGACCGCGCCCGCCAACCTTGATGGCCATATGCGATCCCTCGAATTAACCCCGTCGCGCGCAACCCTGCGGTGCCCCCATAGGTCTGGGCCTGTTGATTGTCAGAGTGGGGACGGGGACGGCCCGGAGGCCGAAGTGAAATTATTTTCGCCTAAATGCATTTTCAGGCTTGACGATGGGACATTATGTCCGCATAAGGTGGCTATCAGCAAGGGGCAATGCCCCGCCAAACCGGAGACTGAACATGACCATCACCGTTCGCATCGCCAACAACTTCGGCAACCGCGCAGTTTACCCCGCTTGCGCCACTTCCAAAAAGCTGGCTGAACTTATCGGCACCAAGACCTTTACCGACCGTGCAATCGCGCAGATCAAAGGCTTGGGCTATACCATCGCTGTAGAGGCACAGTCACTTTGACCCCCGCCGAAGTTCAATCAATCCGAAAGCGGGCCGGGCTATCACAGTCCGGCCTTGCCGCTTTGCTGCGCGTTACTGATCTGCGCACTGTCCGCCGATGGGAGGTTGGCGATGTTCCGGTTAGCGGCCCCGCGTCGATCATTCTGGAAATGCTTGATGCCGGAGAACTGCCGGAGCGGTATCTCCGCCCTTAGGCGCAATTCGCCATGTTGACTAAGTAAGCGCACAACACGGTAAATTTGTCAAGCGCCTATTTCAGCGGCAAGCCTTTCCCCGGCCATCCTGATGTCCATCATACTGGTATCGCGCCAAGCCCGCTTGGGTTCGCCGTTCGGAAGCGCGCCACCTTTCTGTGCTGCCCATTGGCTGATTGTGACATCATCGACTGCCACAGCCCGTGCAATGTCCCGCAGCGATCCTAGCGCTCTCTCAAGCCTGCCCAGCTCGATTGCGGTTCGCAGGGCGCTGCACGGTATGCCAAGGCCCTCACTGCGGCCCTGTAGCGCCTTGTCCAGGCTGTCACGCATGGGGGAGCGTTCTTCGGCAATGGCGACATCGCGGTAACGGGCCAGACCTTGAAACTGACGCGGGCTTAGCCTGCCTGTCTGGGCCATGGTGTCGATTACAGGAACGCGGCGGTAGGCCATGCCCATGCGAATGAACTGCCCCTTGCCTTCCTGTTCCGGTGTCGGGCCAATGATCTCGATGGGTTCTACCCGCTTCTTGCGTTTGGTCTTTGCCATGTTAAACCCCTGTGTTGTAATGGTTTTGCGCATCGGCTTGCGCCGACCGGGCTTTCGTGGCTTCGCCATCGAGCCGTGCCGTCTCGCCCGTTCCGGCTTCAATCCCTTGCGTGGTCATGCGGCCCGCCCGATGAATTGGGTTTCGCTTCCCCGATGAGCATCGAACAGATACCAGCAGCAGTTATCCTTGCCGGTGAATGGTGAGTCCTCGATCCATTTAACCCGCCCAACGCTGACCACCTTACGAAGCCATGGCATGAACAGTGTTGATTGACGCGTGTGCATCCAGTCCGCATCAAACAGCAGCCACGTCGGGTATTGGAGCGCCAGATGCTCAATCAGCGGATGCAGCACCTTTCTATCCCAAGGTGGATTTGTGATATAGCAGTCAATTCCCCCAACTGCCTTCTTAAGCGCGTCATGCCGTGTTACGTCATCGCGGCGTGGCTCAATATCCCATGCCGCCGCGCAAAAATGGCCCGCACCTGTAAGATGATCGATCAGCCGCCCATCGCCAGCGCACGGTTCACAGAAACGAGTTCCGGG
>JACCDR012429574.1_pt1 | contig 12021 bp, 11 predicted proteins | sample 7446431 | NCBI WGS metagenome assembly JACCDR01 (sample SAMN15323443, study PRJNA562643) | freshwater metagenome | isolation source: river surface water | place: USA:Blue River Watershed | collected 2017-08-17
ATCCACATGAGAAATGCTTTGCGTTAAATCATCCGTCACATTGACCGAATGCCCTGCGCGACGCAACTCTTCAACGATATACTCAGGCATAACAAGTTCTTTTGGAGAAACTAAAACCAGTTGAATGTTCTGAAAGAGACACAGTATTTTACACAATGAATGGACAGTACGACCATGTTTCAGATCGCCGATCATTGCAATCCTAAGACCATCAATGCTGCGCCCCTGTGAGCGCAATTCTTTGCGAATGGTATACAAATCTAGCAGTGCTTGCGTTGGATGCTCATTTGCGCCGTCGCCACCGTTAATAACGGGCACTCTACTTCCCTCAGCAAACTCTGCAACAGATCCACCGACCGGGTGACGCATGCAAATGACATCGCTGTAACCGGAAAGCACACGCGCTGTGTCGTATAAAGATTCGCCTTTAGTAATAGATGAACTTTCGAATCCAGTGGTCTCTCGAACATTTCCACCCAGTAAGTTAAATGCCGCCCCAAAGCTCACCCGAGTTCGCGTGCTGGGTTCAAAAAACATATTACCTAAAATAGCCCCCTCCAAAACTCGCGTGACTTTATGGCGTAATGCATAGGGCTCCATAGCATCCGCCACTTCAAAAATTCGCTGTATGTCAGCGCGCTCAAATTGTTTTATGGAGAGTATATGTGTGCCGGTAAAGTTCACAGTAATTCCTACAAGTTGATAGATGATAGGGCCGGATCGATTTGCCCACACCGCTGCATTGACGGTCACTTATGTAGAATAACTACACCTCACTCCCGTCGCCTTGCTGTGCGAAAAATAGATTCCTGCAGCGCCAATGGGCAAATGTCAACAGACCCTAGTATTGAGCTTAGTCGTTAGAAATTTATAAAGAATAGCGGCCAATTCAAAACACGACGGAAATACTGTTGTGTAAGCTCATGCCTCGGCAATGACTTCTGCATAGCGCTAACCCCGTATATTGCAATCGTAACAACGTTTCGAATTACAGTCTTCTGTATTTCTACCCGTTAGAATTACCTGCGCGCTTGAGCCTCGAAGGATTTGCTTGTACCACTGCACTCTGGATACAACTCGTCCTAATATACTCGCTCGTGCGAACAAGCTCAGCGTTTTGCACCGCATTTTAACGACAACCCTATGCAGTACCAACATTTTTATGAAAATTATTTAAGGCCACACGACAGGCGAGAGTTGGAGATTTGTTGTATCGGCAATTTTTCGTTTTACCGGTAGTGAAGCGCTGATTTTGGTCAAAACCATTTGTGCTGTCGCTCTATAGGTTGTTAATTTGCCGCCCATAACCGACAAAACACGCGGCTGAGCCAAATTATCCACATCAAACAGTACTTCGCGCGAGCGCGAAAAAGGGCTTTCGTCACTGCGCGGCAATACACGCAATCCAGAAAAGCTGTCCACTAAGTTCATATCCACTGACAATTGTGGGAAATAATGCGTTAATACATCCAGAAGATAGCTGCGTTCTTCTGCTGAACATATCACCTTGCCTGGGTCTCCAGTATATTTTTTTTCCGTGGTTCCAATCATTAGCTTACCTTGCCAAGGCAAAACGAACACAGCTCGCTTATCCTGTGGCGCCTCTAAGTAGAAATATTGCTTCAAAAGTGGTGGAAGTATTAAGTGACTGCCTTGCACTAAATCAATTGACGGTGACATTTTGCTAGGCTCAATGTGTTTCACAATATCGCTTACCCAAGGGCCACCACAATTAACTAAAACACGACAACTAGCGGTTTTAACGCCAAGATCACTTTCAAATTCCACCAAACAGGATTGAGGATTCACTTGGGCGCGCAAAAAACGCGCAGGTATTTCGCACTCAGCACCAAGCTCCATAGCAGAACTCAATACCGCACGTGTTAACGCAGCATCATCAGTTTGAGCTTCGTAATAACGAAACACAGCTAATAAATTATCTTTGCGCAGCCCCTCGCATTGATCCCACTGCCGAGACGGCAAGCTTCTGAACATTGCATTTTTTTCTAAACCCGCAAGCATTGCATAAAGTGTTAAACCAGCTCTGATAGTTAATGGACCACGGCGAGAGTTTTTATAAACAGGAATATGCAGAGGCTGTAACTTAACTAATTCTGGAGCAAGTTTAAGAAGTCGCGCGCGCTCCCGCAAACTCTCGCGCACCAGATTGAACTGACCGGTTTCTAAATAGCGCAACCCACCATGAATTAATTTAGATGATTTGCTAGAGGTGCCGGCCGCTGGTGATGACTGCTCCAAAACCAAGACGGTGTAACCTGCGGCGGCGGCGGCCTGAGCTACTCCCGCCCCTTGAATTCCAGCTCCAATAACTACCAAATCGTATTTCATTATTAAAACCCAATGTGAACATGATTGACATCTGGAGCAGCTTGCTAGCGAGCTAACCAAACTTTCATAGCTTTTTGCCACTGTTTAAAACGCGCTTGTAAACTCGCATTCGGTTGTGGCGCAAAAATATCACTTGGCGTTGCAGTTTTCCATTCAAATGGAATTCCCGCTGCCATACAAGCAATCCCTTGTAGGGTTGCATCCCTATTGTCGTAGCGAAATACCGACACATTCACGAGATCAGCAATTTTTTGGCAAACACCATCAGCATTACTTAAACCACCACTAATAATAATTCGCGATGGCGCTTGCATTAAATTTACATTAACCACAATTTGAAAAATAACCGATTCTATCCAAGCCAATATTTTTTCGAGTGGAAGTAATTTTTCGCTGAACTCCGGCGATAGATCAACACGCCAATAGGGCGCACTCAGCCCACCAACAGCATTCAAGAAATAACAATTTTTTATGGGATTTAGCAACAAAGCCTGCGCGATTGCCTCTGCGTCTACAGTCAACTTAGTTTGCTCTTCAAGATAACCCATAGCAGCTGCCGCACCGTTTACGGTGGCTTCTAAGGCGAAGAGATTCTCCCTCGTTGGATTCTTTGACAACAATAAAGGGCTAATCAAAAGCCCCTCTGGCGCCTGGAAGTCTTCCGTCATTTGTTGAATAAAAGCTCCCGTTCCCATGTTGATATAAACGGTATTTTTATCAGGTGAACCCAAGGCAAATAAAGAAGCTCCTTGATCCCGAGCACTCGCCGTGAAAGGAATTTTGTGCTGCTGAAGCAACAGGCTGCCAAAATAACTATCGTGAAATTTACACTCAGGCAAATTCGCTTTTGAAAGCTTAAATAATTTCAGCAGTTTATCGTCCCACTGATTGCGAGATAAATTCCACAGCAACGTTCGCTGCGCGTGGCCTGGGTCTACCACACAAGTGCCCAGTAAATGGAAAAATAGATAGCTGACTATTGGCCCAATGATCAGATTGTTTTTTTGTTGCGCCGCTAAAACGTCAGCATAATTATCAAGGCACCAACGCATTTTACTCGCGCCATAATGCGGCGACAGCCGTAATCCTGTCAGGGTTTGGATATCGCTTTGCGTAGCCTGAAGCCCCTGCAAATAATCTTTACCGCGTATGTCCTGCCAACTCAACACGGGTGTTAAGGCTTCACCAGTTTGACTGTGCCAGCATAAGAGCGACGATCCTTGCCCCGCGAAACCGGCGGCAATAATATCTTGCACTGCATCACCCAAAAAATGCGTAATTTTGTCCAAACACATGCGAAGACCGCTGAGAATTTCTTGAGGGTTCTGTTCGATAAATTCGAAACCAAGATCACTTTGTAGGCTAGATGTCGTCCCGCAGGATGCCGCGAAGCAACAGAGTTGCGCGCCTTGCGCATTGAATACGGCGACACGGGTGCTTTGCCCGCCCTGATCAATTGCGAGTATGAGGGAATGAGTCATCGTAAATCCTGCTTGTGCGGCTCATTTGAGCATAGCAAATAATCTTCAGGATCCTTGTGGTACGCATAAAAAAAGCGGCCAAAGCCGCTTATTACAGAATCTGGAGCATTGAGAAAAAAGCTATTCACCCAAATTAGGGTTTGGAATAAACCCACCATAGGGGAACTGAGCAATTTTATCCCCACCGCCCTTCACTTCCATAATTTTAGCTGGACCTTCCTTTTCTACTTCATCAATACGCACGATGGAATGCATCGGGATATAGGAACGCTTAACACCAGCAAACTCCGTTTTGAGTTTTTCTTCAGCTGGATCTATCAATACCTGACTGCGCTCACCAAAAACAAACTCTTCCACTTCGATAAAACCGTACATTTCGCTCTGATAAATTGCACTGGCAAAAAGCTCATATACTTGATTTTGGTTGAGAAAGATGACGCGATAAACGGGTTTTACTGCCATAAAAGTCTCTAAATATAAAACGAGGAGTATCAAAAAAAGGGTTGCAGGATAGCACAATTTACAGAGTTGCGCCGCTGCCTTTGTCCGAGCCGCTGTGATACACAGGATGAGCCTAGCCTGCGCATTCAGAGGAGACATGTCAAACAACTCCGATTTAATGCGCGCCAAACTGTTATACTGGCGTCCCTTTTGGCCTCGTTAATCCCATACTGTATGAACTTCGCATCCCTTGGCATAGCCCCTGAATTGCTACACGCTATTAAAACGATCGGCTACCAGCAAATGACGCCGATACAAGAACAAGCCATCCCCGTAGCACGGCGCGGCAGCGATTTGTTGGCAACCGCGCAAACGGGAACAGGCAAGACATTGGCTTATGCTTTACCGATATTGCAACAAATGTTAGAAAAACCCAAAGGTGTCGAAGCCTGTAACACCCGCACACTCATACTCGCACCCACGCTCGAACTAGTTCAACAGGTTGCAGAAAGCATTCAACAACTCACCCAGTTTCTGCCGTTAAAAATTGTGACAGTGTATGGCGGTGTTAAGGTGACGAGCCAAGCAACAAAATTACGCGCTGGTGTTGATATTCTCGTTGCAACACCCGGACGACTTATCGAGCACATGGAGCTCGGCAATATCAATTTGGCGAAAGTAGAATTTGCCGTGCTTGACGAAGCTGACAGAATGCTCGACATGGGTTTTGTTGCCGATATCCATAAAATTCTCACCAGTATTTCACGTAAACACCAAACTTTATTTTTTTCGGCAACGAGCTCGCCGCTTGTTTCTAACCTCGCCAAACAAGCGATGAATAAACCACTCACCATCGCCGTTTCAAAGCGCAATGCCGTTGCAGAGACGATTGATCATCTTGTCTATCCTGTTGACGACGCGCGTAAGTACGAGCTATTTGTACATTTGTTGCGAAACGAAAGTTGGTACCAGGTCATGGCATTTAGTAGTACGCGCGAAGATGCTGACAAATTAATTGCTGCTCTCAAAGAAGATAACATTGATTCTGCTGTTATTCACAGCGAGAAAACCCAAGGCGCTCGTCGTCGCGCACTGCAAGAATTTAAAGAGGGAAAATTGCAAGTCTTAGTGGCAACCGAAGTGGCAGCGCGCGGGTTAGATATTCAAGGTTTAGATGTTGTTGTGAATTTAAACTTGCCCTTTTTCACTGAAGATTATGTTCATCGCGTTGGTCGCACCGGCCGCGCAGGCGCGAAAGGGCTGGCAATTTCGATGGTTTGCCCTGCCGAGGAATACAAACTCACTTTAATTGAAGATCTAATTGGTGCACGCATTAAACGCCTCAAAGTAAAAGGTTTTGAGGTAACCGAGCAACCTCCGCTTAATCAACGCAAAGTACGCCCGATATCGGCACCCAAAGCAAAAGAATCGGAAGGAAGAAAAACAGCAAACAAAAACCGTCGCGGACAAGGCAGAACAGCCCAGACAGTAAAAACATTTGCATCCACAAGCCGCAGCCGCAAAACAACAACGCAGAAAGATAATCCAACTACTAAATCTAACAGCATAAAAAAAAGCGACTGATGTCGCTTTTTTTTATGCTGTTATCCCGCGTTACTAAGCACTAAACAAGGCCGTGCTATCCAAACCTTGTTTTTCCATAATATCGCGTAAACGTTTAAGAGCCTCAACTTGGATTTGACGAACACGCTCGCGTGTTAATCCAATTTCATGGCCGACTTCTTCCAACGTACTGACTTCATGGCCACGCAAGCCAAAACGGCGTGAAAGCACCTCACGTTGCTTTTCGGTGAGTTCATCTAACCAAGAGTCTAAACTCATCGTTAAATCGCGGTCTTGCAAAATTGAAGCGGGATCAGACACATGGGTATCGGCGATAGTATCAACAATGGTTCTGTCCGATGATGGGCCAATAGGTGTATCAATGGAGGTAACTCGCTCGTTCAAGCTGAGCATACGCTCAACATCGGCGACAGGTTTTTCGAGCAGATGCGCAATTTCTTCTGGAGAAGGTTCGTGATCGAGTTTTTGAGACAATTCGCGGGCGGCGCGTAAATAAATATTGAGTTCTTTTACTACGTGAATCGGTAAACGAATAGTACGAGTTTGATTCATGATGGCTCGTTCAATTGTTTGACGAATCCACCAAGTTGCATAAGTTGAAAAACGGAAACCGCGCTCTGGATCAAATTTTTCTACGGCGCGAATTAAACCAAGGTTACCTTCTTCAATTAAATCTAACAAAGCCAAACCACGGTTTACATAACGGCGAGAAATTTTTACAACTAAACGCAAGTTACTTTCAATCATTCTCTTGCGGGCGGCCAAGTCGCCTTTCAAAGCTTTACGTGCAAAAAATACTTCTTCTTCAGCGCTGAGTAAGGGGGAAAAACCAATTTCGTTGAGATAAATCTGAGTTGCATCTAGGGTCTTATTAAACTTGTCATCCAGTATTCGTTCGCTTGTTCTTACTGAGCCCGCCACTTTAGGAACATCATCTTCTGCAAGTAACATTTCACTTTCGTCAAAATCTATATCTTGCGCTAAGAACACATCATCGCGATCAAATGCTACGGATTCTTTATTTTGCAAAGTCATTTTTAGCCCCTTAAATCATCAAATTTAGCTAACAATATTCGCTAGCTCGCATCAAGCTATACGTTCCCGTCAGCAATACTTTTATTTTGGATCAGGTTGGCGAGTCGCTTCACAGACTCCACTTATCTTTAATTTGTCGTATGTGTCTACTCTCGTTAACGCTTAGGTAAATACTTCAGCGGATCTACCGGCTTACCCTCGCTACGAATCTCAAAGTGAAGCTTAACTCTGTCAGTACCACTTGAACCTGTATCGGCAATTTTTTGCCCAGCTTTAACGAAATCCCCTTCCTTTACAAACAAATCATTATTGTGAGCATAGGCACTTAAAAATATTTCGTTATGTTTGATGATGAGCAAATTGCCGTAACCACTCAGACCACTTCCAGCATAGACCACCTGGCCAGAAGCCGCTGCCAGCACAGACTCACCCAATTTAGCACTAAGATCAATACCCTTATTTTTGCCTATTTCGCCCTGAAACTGGGCGATTATTTTTCCCGCCGCTGGCCACTGCCACTTTATCGAACTGGGAACAATTGTGGTATTAGATGACATATTAGAATTGATTGTTGGTTTTTCTGAACGACCTTTAGGCTCTATAGCATTGGAATTTTTAATCGGGTTTTTAGCAGACTTATTTCCATTTTGAGCAGCGTGCGGCGCACTTTCTTTAACTGAATACAATGCCAACCGCTGCCCCGGAAAAATTTTATAGCTACTATCTACCTTATTGATTTTAGATAATTTTTTATAATCAAGCCCATACCGCCAGGCGATTGAAAACAAGGTCTCACCCTGATTAACTTTATGAAATTCGGGAACAATAACTGAATTATGTCTAGCGTCACTTACAGGCGCCGGAGCACCCATTGAACAACCATAAAGTATTCCAATAATGATCAAAATAACGATCGGATTCAATAAATGCATTTTGATTTTGCTTATATTTGATGCCATAAAACGAAGCATTGATGTATGTCAAAATAGGAGAATACTTAGAACAAATTGCACTTAATATATAAAATTTATTTTAAAATTATCTAAAATTTTTATGCGGAAATAGACCGATTTTGAATAAAAAACAGAAAGTGGGAATTTTTTACCCTTATTTACAATTTTTTACCCGAAGAAGACAAGTACTCTCTAGTATCGAAATTTCAGATGTGAATGGGAATTTAGCTTAGTGGGTTACTATTCGCGAAAAGTTCCTGACACCAAAGGAACGAATTTAACGGGTTCTATAACGCGAGTAACGAATTTTTGGGTGTCACCATCACGCATGATTAAATGGAGATTTTGTTCCTTTCCACCAATAGGAATCACTAAAACACCCGAAGGGGCTAGTTGATTTAAGAGCTCTTCCGGAACGGCGTGGGGAGCAGCGGTACTCAAAATGCCGTCATAGGGTCCCATCTCAGGCCAACCAAAACCACCATCTGCGTGCCGCAAACTGACATTCCGCAACCCTAGTTGGCGCAATCTTTCACGGGCTTTATCTTGCAAAGGTTTAATTCGCTCAACACTATAAACCTGAGGCACCAACTGAGCTAAGACTGTTGTTTGATAACCTGAGCCAGTACCAACCTCTAATACTTTTTGTAATTTACCTGCAGCACCCAATAAAATTTCCGTCATGCGCGCAACAGTATAAGGTTGTGACAAGGTTTGACCGTGACCTATAGGCAATGCGGTGTCTTCGTAGGCTCTGTGTGCAAGGGCTTCATCCAAAAAAATATGCCTTGGCGTGTTACGCATCACATCCAACACATGCATATTAGTGACACCTTGATCGACCAAGCGCTGAATTAGCCGGTCGCGTGTTCGCGCCGAAGTCATACCAACACCTTGCAACATCAGGTCACTCATTTAGCCCGTCCTCACCCTATGGAATTGAACACTCGCAACGCTATCAACTATATCACAGCACTGCGGGATCTGTTTTTATTGGTGTGTGCAGAACCGCCAATTCGCGCAAAATTGTTGTCGCAAATTCGCCACTACCGAGAGTAAATCCAACGACCAAATCTTCTTCGAGCCAGTGCCAACGGGTGCATGATGGAACAAGTGCCAACGCTCGGCGCTCCTGCGCGAGGCCCACGTGCTCTAGGCCATCACACCACGCAGACCAATTTGATAGCGCTCCATTTTCAAGTTCCAACGCCGCTCCCTGAGCGCTAGACCGCCCTCTTCCCCACAAAGGACCCGAGGGAGATACACCAGCCTCACCTTCAATCTTATCTAACCAATTTTCCTGTTTGACACGTTCGGCCAAAACGAGATTAAACAGGTAAGATCGCGCAGCTGAAAGCATTAAGCCACGTTTTTGTTTGTCGCGAATTCGCTTTCCATCGACCAACATCGATTGAGCTTCGCGCAGGTTATTTCCTTCTCGTCCGAAACGTTGCTCACCAAAATAATTGGGGACACCTGACGTGAGAACGTTTTGAATTTTTTGCTCTAGCCTTTGCTTGTCCGCAACCACTAAGTTACGCAAACGAATGACAAATGAATTTGTTTCGTGGTCACCGCGGCGCAATTTGTGCGAATGGCGATGTATAGCAATAATCTTAATGCTCTCTGACTGCAGTGCCGACCAATCTGGTGTTGATTCCTTTTTTGGCAGATAAACGCTAAACCATTGTGTCGTGACGGCATGGCGATCTTTGCGGCCACAAAAGCCAACATCCATTAAATTAATCTTGGCGAGCTCTGCGATTTTTTCCGCGACCCACGCGGTATTTTCACCACGCTTCCAGATATGTAAATAAACATGTTCACCTTCCCCACTGGGTTCAAAACCGAGATGCTCATCGACTTGAAAATCTTCGGGCTCAACGCGAAATTCTGCGGAAGCTTCCGGCTTTCCGTAGGCAAAAGGAAAATCCAAACTAAAATCAGGGTGCATAAATGACTCGTAGAAAATAGAGCTCAATTTCACAAGAAAAATGATTGAGCTTCTGGCTGAGATAAACTACTTCACAAATTGCTCTGTAAAGAGAATGGTGATACTCATCGCGATTCAATTGCTGATGAGTAATAAAGCGAGGGAGCTTAGCTAATTGCTGTCAACAAAACCACTGCGTAAGCTGCAATACCTTCTTCACGCCCCGTAAAACCTAAGTTTTCCGTGGTTGTAGCCTTAACATTTATTTGATCTGGAAATGATTGTAAATCTTCTGCGATATTAAGTACCATGTGCGGAATATAATTAGCCATACGTGGCCGTTGCGCTACTATAGTCATATCCGCATTTTCCAATTTCCAGCCTTTCGCTTTTACTTTTGCATAAACCATGCGTAACAAGGAACGGCTATCCGCATTGCGATACTGCATATCTGTATCAGGAAAATGTTTACCTATATCACCGAGCGCAGCCGCTCCCAGCAATGCATCGCAAAGCGCATGCAATAAAACATCACCGTCTGAGTGTGCAATTAAACCGCGAGCATGAGGTATTACCGCACCACCTATAACGATTTTATCCCCATCTCCAAAGGCGTGCACATCGTAGCCGTGACCAATTCTCATGAACATTTTTCCTGTTGTTGCAAAATAAATTCCGCTAATAACAAATCATCTGAGCGAGTAATCTTAATATTGTCAGTTCGCCCTTCAACAACACTTGGGCTGTAGCCACACAACTCTACGGCTGAAGATTCGTCCGTAACGATTTCTTGGCGAACGAGGGTTTGCAACAAGCAATCGCGCAACAAACCATAACGAAACATTTGCGGCGTTTGCGCTTGCCACAAAGGACGACGATCAATTGTTGTGGCTATTCTATTTTTCCCAACCACTTGCTTTAGAGTATCACTCACCGGAATCGCTAAAATTCCACCCACAGGATCTTCGGCAAGCTGTTGGCACATTTGTTTAATATTGTCTAACAACACGCAAGGGCGCGCAGCATCGTGCACTAAAACCCAGTCTTCAGCCTGCGCCTTATCGCGCAAAAAGTTCAACCCGTTTAACACTGAGTTAGCACGCTCTGCACCGCCTTCAACGGAATAAATTAACGGATGATTACTTAAGGCTAGCTTAGGCCAATGAGCATCGTCTTTACCTAAAGCAAGAACGATTCCCGCCAAATTTGGTAAATCCAGCAAGCGCAACAGAGTGTGCTCTAAAATAGTTTTGTCGCGTAAAATTAAATATTGTTTGGGGATAATTGCGTTCATCCGTGCGCCGATTCCGGCAGCAGGAATCACAACCCAATAGCGAGGTGGGTGATCTAAATACATTATTTTTCAGATTTTTTCTTTGCGGGAATCATGAAAAAAGTTTCATCTTTTTTAATCATTCCAATATCATTGCGCGCACGCTCTTCAACACTATCCGCACCTAAACGTAAATCTTTAACTTCCACATCTAAAATGCGATTTCGCTCACGCATTCGGTCGTTTTCAGCTTGTTGCTGGGCTATATCGCGTTCCAGCTGCGCCGCATGGGCGAGACTACCCTCTCCTTGCCATAAGCGATTCTGGAGTGCAACGAGTAACACAACTAAAACTAGCAGGAGCCATTTCATTGCATGAGTATAGTTTCAAATCAAGCGATTTTCTTAAAATCAAACCGAACAACTCGGTTTGATTTTATTACCTTCAAACCAATTACTATTAAGACTTAAATTCCGCGCGACCTTTGTAGGGTGCTGCAGCGCCCAACTCAGCTTCAATACGCAGTAAACGGTTGTACTTCGATACGCGATCTGAACGGCAAAGTGAACCGGTTTTAATTTGGCCCGCACAAGTTGCAACGGCTAAATCAGCAATAGTGGTGTCTTCTGTTTCGCCAGAGCGATGAGAGATGACCGCTGTATAACCGGCATTTTGTGCCATTTTGATGGCATCCAAGGTTTCTGACAAGGAACCAATTTGGTTGAACTTAATCAGAATTGAGTTAGCGATTTTTTTATCGATGCCTTCTTTCAAAATGCGGGTATTGGTAACAAATAAATCATCGCCTACCAATTGAATTTTGTGGCCAATTTTCGTGGTTAAGTCAGCCCAACCAGCCCAATCGCTTTCGTCTTTACCATCTTCAATAGAAATAATGGGGTAACGTGCTGCCAAATCCGCTAAGTAATCAGAAAATTCTGCAGAAGAGAAAACCTTACCTTCGCCGGCCAA
>JACCDR010063702.1_pt1 | contig 12019 bp, 23 predicted proteins | sample 7446431 | NCBI WGS metagenome assembly JACCDR01 (sample SAMN15323443, study PRJNA562643) | freshwater metagenome | isolation source: river surface water | place: USA:Blue River Watershed | collected 2017-08-17
ATGCTTACCGCCCAAACAATCCCAGCCGCTGGTTCGCCCGTTTCACGGCCTTGCGCCAGTGCCGGTAGAACGTGCCGCGCCGGGATTTTTGGGCGGGGTAAAACAATCGGTTCACCACTTCCACCTGATCGCTGTGCGCCAGTCGCGGGAGCTTTCGTTTCACGTCGCGCAGCAGCAGCCAGAATTCAGCATCCATCTCCTCTTGTCTCATGATCGGCACTTCACCCCATTCTCTCATGACCGTCGATCTTAAACCTTCCCGCGGTGCAATGCCGCACCAAGCCGACGCGGTTGGTTCCCGCGTCGCACCGACGGCCGCCCACCTCAGTCCCATCGCCGGAACAGCAGCCGGTGATGTGGGGGCGGCCGTCACCCGTTTTTCTGACCTGCCAGACGAACCCCACCTGACGCGCCGGGGAAAAGAAGCCGGGCACACTACCGGGCGCGCTTCCGAAACATTCCCGCTGCCGCCGTCAACCGGCACCACGTCGGCAGCGGCCACTTTGTGGTCCGCGCCGGAGCAGCCCGACATTGAGCCGCGCCATGCTCCAGCAACCAGGAACGTCGGCGAGAGCCCGGCGCGGACGCGTTTTACCGAGGCGGAATTGCTCAAGGGCGCGGAACGCGTCCAGCTCATCCGCACCGCGCGCGAGCTGCGCGCGGGCGCGCACACCTTGGAGGTCATCGCCGCGCTGACCGGGAGCGGCGCGCCGAGGGTCGGCGGGCGCTTGCGAGAATACGAAGCCGTCGCCGACGTGGACCTCACGCCGGAACTCTGCGCCGCTGCGTTCACGAACTCCGGACGCCGTTCCCGTTGGGAAGACCTGGCCGCGAATCCCCGCGTGCAACAGCGCCTCCAGCAGCTCTATCTCAAGAGCGCGGGCGCCAGCGCGGAAGTGATGACGCGCGGGCGCCGCACCGGCAGCCTCGCCGCCACGCTGCTGGTCTTCACGGAAGACGATCTCTGTCCGCTCGATCTGCGCCGCGAGATTCGCCAGGGGAAATTTCCCACGCCACTCATCCGCGCCATCCGCAAGATGAACGATCTGCACGAGCAAATGTTGCGGGGCGAGAAACACCGCAGCCTCAACGCAGAGCTGATCCAGAAACGCTCGCTCATTGAGATTCTGCAAGACGGCAGCGAACGCCCGATTCAGCGCGGGGATTGGTGGGTGTTTGACGACATGAGCGACAACCTCCCGCACTGGTGGACGGCGCCGGATGGCCAGCCGCTCATCGGACGGCAGGGGCTCTACGCCTACGACCTCACGCGCGAATGGCTCGGTGTGGAGAAGATCGGCAATGCGCGCGACGCCTACAGCAGCGCGCTCATCCTCCGCTTCCTCCGCCGGCTCATGGAACAGTTCGGCAAACCGCGGCGCGGCGTCGTCTTCGAGCGCGGTGTGTGGGCCGCGCGCAACATCAAGGGTTTGCGCCTCGCGCCCGAAGGCCTGGGCGTGGAGGAATGGGAACGTCCCGCCATTGACCCGGCCGAGAGGCAACTCGTGCAGGACGGGCTCAAGGCGCTGGGGCTCATTGTCCACTACACGCACACGCCGCGCGGCAAGGAGATCGAGGGCGGGTTCAACTACCTGCAAAAGCTCAAGGCCATGATGGCCCCGAACGGCGCGGTGAACATTGGCCGGCACGCGGGTGAATTTGAACACGCCGCCAAACAGGTCCGCCGCGCGCGCGCGCAGAGCCACCATCCGCAGGACCTCGGGTTTCTGCACATGGATGCCTCGCGGGATCTCGATCTGAAAGTGATGGAGTTCATCAATGCGCGCGGCGTGCGCGCGGCCACGGGCGAGGACTTCGGCCAGATTCCCTACCCGCAACTCACGCCGTTGAGCGTGCGCGACCGCGCCCTCTTCCTGCCGGAACAACGCGAACTCACGTTGCTCAACGGCTGCGTGAGCACCACGGTGCGCGGCGAAGATTTGGAGTTCTGCGCGCCGGAACTCTTCGTCGCCCTAGGCAGCGGCTACCGGCTCTATGTGCGGTTTGATCCGGATGAACCGACGCTCGGCGCGGCGCTCTACAATCGCGAGACCAGCAGCGCGAATTTCCACGGCTGGCAGCAGGGCGAATTCATTGGCTGGGCCGAGGTGAAGCCGACCGTCGCGCGCTTCAACTGGTCGGGCGTGGAGGATGCCGCCGGGCAACTGGAACGCCGCTACAACCGCGCCGTGCGCACGAGCTTTGGCGCTGTGGGCCTGAACCACCGCGTGGCCACCGCGCGCGATGGGCGCGGCAACTCGGCCGTGGTGCAGCAGAGCCCCGGCGGACGTTCCGCCGCGCCCGCGCCAGTCCCCAGCGAACCGGTGCTGCCGAAGCGCGAGCGCCGCCCCAGCCCGCTCAGCCTCGCGACGCCGAGCCAATTTTCCGCCCAGGCCGACCGCCTCAAGCGCCGGCAGGAACAACGCCAACGCCTCACGGAGATCGCCCGGACGGGAACCAACGACACCTGACCTCACCGACCGAAGGACAAAAGAACATGCACATTCCAAACCAATACAACGACCCAAACATCACTCCAAAAATCACCGTCACCGTGGAGTTCGTTACTCCAGAATTGGCGGCCAAGTGGCTGGAGATGAACACTTCAAATCGCCCTATACGTAGCCGAGTCGCAGACCAGTTGTATGACGCGATCACCGGGGGGCAGTTTATCACCAACGGAAGCGCCATCACTTTTACTGAAAACGGCGTGGTGGCAGACGGACAACACCGACTGAAGGAGATCGTGCGAGCAAAGATCGGCTGTTGGCTTCTGGTCGCGAGGAACGCAGACCCTCGCGTTCTTACGACGTCCGCAGTTGGTTCAATTTGGACTGCCAGCGACTTGCTGGCTCACCAAGGTGAGATCGACACAAAGACGCTGGCTGGCGCTCTTCGCGTCATTCACCGCATTCAACGCGGCTATCGCGGCATGGGTTTGGCAAGTAATGCGGCGGTTGCGGCATTGCTTGATCGCCATCCAGACGTAGTGGACTCAGTCCGATTGGTTCGTAACGGACCGGTGCGGAACGTCCTGCCCGCAGCTCTGCTTTCAGGCTGCCACTATTTCTTCCGCAAGGTCGATACGGCCAAAGCCGATCTGTATTTGGAGGTCTTGGGGGCGGGTGGTGCTTTGTCTGATAATCACCCGATTAATCACCTTCGTAACGCTCTTCTCAAACAACCGCGGAACACCCGCTGGATCGAGGAGAACTTGGCGGCGCTAATCATCAAATCGTGGAATGCGTTTGCTGCCGGGGAGGCCATGGCTCAGCTCAAATATTCATCCAAGGAAGCGTTCCCGAAAATCGCGAATCTCCCCGATTGATTTGAAAAAAGGACAACCCAACATGCACACCACACCTGAATCCAATCAGGGACCCATCCTATGGGAATCCCGCTACGCTGAAACCGAGGCCGCGCTGCTGCCCGAACCCCTGCGCGAGCCCTACCTCTGGCTCAAGAATTACGCCGCCCAGGAGTGCGCCAAGGATGTCGATCTGCTCGTCGAAGCCTTCAAGCGCGTGGGCGTTCATCGCGACAAGACCACGTGGACCAAGCTGCTCAAGGGCCGCTACAACCGGAAGCCCGACGGCACGCCGAGCGACAACGTCCTCATCAAACAGGAGACGCTGCTCAAGGAGATCGAGGCGCTCCGCGCGGATGTGCGCCTGGAAGCCCTGCAGGGCAAGGTGCCGTTTGTGGAGACCACCACCTGGGAGCTGATCAGCGGCTTCATTGACACGCGCCGCGATCCGATGCGCGTGAACAAATTCGGCATCGTGGTCGGCCCCACCGGCAGCCAGAAGACGGCGTGCTTCAAGGAATACTGCCGCCGCCACAACCACGGCTGCTGCGTGTGGCTGGAGGCGCCGGAGAACGGCAGCCTCTCCGAGTTCCAAACCGTCCTCGCCAGCAAATACAACATCAGCCGCAACAAGAGCTGGGCGGAAAAGCGCAACGCGATCTTCGCCAACGTGACCGATCGCAACTGCATCATCGTGGACAACACGCAGGACCTCTGGCGCCGCGATGCCAACAGCCAGCAGCAGGCGTTCGGTTTCCTCCGCCGCCTCCAGGATGAGAAGCGCTGCACGATCATCCTCAGCATCACGCCCACCTTTGAACGCGTGCTGGTGGACAAGATGACCGACGGCTACTTCGAACAGTTTGAAGGCCGCGCCGGCGGGCGCCGCAATTTCCTCCGGCTGCAGGAATACGCCCCGGCGGGGGACGTGGTGTTGATCGCGAAGAAGCTCGGGCTCAAGCGTGCCGTTGATCACCAGAAGGACCTGCTGGCCATCGCCGCCAAGCCGGGCCGCATCCGCCACTTCTTCGAGGTGCTGCAGGACGCGAAGCTCGCCGCCGAAGCGGACAAGGCGGACTTCACCTTTGCCTACGTGGAAGCCGAGCTCGGAGGTGAAGCGTGAGCGCCACGGAACAAGGACTCGCGCTCAAACGCGGAGCGCGGAAGGCGGAAGGCGGAAAGCGGAAGCTGACGGTGGCGATTGATCTATCGGCTGATCCCATGACTGCCGGAACTTTTCCGCTGTTTTACAACCAGGTTGGAAGCATGTGCGACGGGCGAATCAAAGTGGGCATCAGCGTCAACTTTGCCTGTGCCTATTTCTGGGTGGGTAAAAAACGATACGATGTGAGCCTGGTGGAGTTTTTTCAGGCCATGGCCCAACAGCTGGACGCCGACGCCGCCAAGCACCCCCAAGAAGAGCGAGGTGAGAAGTGAGCGCCGCCGCTGCCGTTTGTGACGCGCCCACCGCGCCGGTGTGGGCCGAGGCGTTCGACGAGATCGCGCAGATCGATGACACGCTCGCGATGGCCCTGACCGCGCAGCGCGACGCGATCATCGATCACGATTTTGCCGCGGCGCGCAAATGCGCGGAGCTGATCCTCGAACGCCTCAAGTTCATCGATGAGCGGGTGCGTTCGGAATTCATCCGCGAGGTCGAGCGCACCTTCAAACCCGCCGTGCTCGGAGGTGGACGATGATCGCCGTGGAAACCATGCGGGACTGGATTCTCGCGGACGTGAGCAAGGAGCGCGATCGCCAGCTCGAGCTGTTCAGCGCCGGCGAGATCGATTGCGACTGCAGCGACGCCCGCACGCCGATGAAGGACAAGATCGCCGCCCTGGCTGAGGAGTTCGCCGAGTTCATCATGCCGCTCCGCGCGATCGCCGACGGCAAGCTCGACAAGGCCACGCTCGCAGAAGCGAAGATCGAAGGCCGCCAGCTCGCCGCCGTGGCCGTCGCCATCCTGGAATCCCTCGGGGAGACAAACGCATGAACGCGACTCAAATCAAGATCGGCATGGCCGTCCGGTTTGCTCCTGCCGAGTGCGTGCTGCCGTGGCGACCGACGAGCTATCGCGGGATTGTGCGCGAACGCGTTCAGGTGGATCGGGATCCCTTGTTCCTGGTAACCCGACCCAACGATCCCGATGGCGGTGGCTGGTTCTGGGCCAGTCAGCTTTCGCGGTGGCCCAACAAATTGCCCGTGCGTCAGCGGCTGGAAATCGCCGCCGCGCGGCGCCACCCCGGCCGGGTCTCTCAACCCTCAACTCCCAACTCTCAGCCCGCGTGATGACTCCCGCCCAGTTCCTCGGAAAGCTGTTGGGCAGCCTGATCTGCGCCGCGATCTTTGGCGCGATCGGTGTCTGGCAGGGCCTGCGCTTTCCGTGGAGCGACGCGACCGAGGACGAATACCGCGACCACGCGGTGAACGACGAGGGGAACCAGCCATGACCGCCGCCGAAACCATCCGGCTCTCGCTGATGGAGATCGACCGCCACCGCGACATCATCGCGCAGCAGCTCGGGTTGATTGAGCGCATGGCGGAATACCAGGCGGCGCTGCAATGCGCGCCCGCGCGCGATTTCACGCTCGCGGAGATTGCCTTCGTCGTTTGCTCCGTCTTCAACGTGTCCCTTGAGGATTTCACTAGCTCGGCCCGGCCCGCGGCCGTGTGCGATGCGCGGAAGGCGTTTTACCTGCTGGCTCGTGAACTGACCAACCGCTCCAGCGGTGAGATTGCCAAGCACGTGGGCGGCCGGGATCACGGCACCGCGCTGTTCGGCATCAAGGCGGCGAAGGATCGCGTATCGGTCGATTCCAACTTCCTCGGCAAGGTCAACCTCGTCCGCCAAACCCTCGCCCGAACCAGTTCCCCCAAGGCCGCATGAACACCTGCGACTATCGCATCAAGCCCGATGGCGGTGGACCGCAGCGCTACTGCGGCCGGCCCGCCACGCACGCGCGGCGCACGCCCGGAGCCGGAACGTTTTACTACTGCCCCACCTGCGCGCAGAACGCGATCGATGAATGCCGGCGCACCGGCCAGAAGGTGAACATCACCGAGATTCCCGAACCCCTTCGCCAGCACTGATTCAAAAATCAAAAGCCATGAAAGAACCCATTGGACACACAATTCGCAACGGCAAAGGCCAGATGGTGAGGATCAGCAAGTTCCTCCGCATCGCCACCCACGACGACATTCACGACGAGGCCGGCGTGGTGTCCAACGACAACGGCATCCTCGGCACGTTAGTCTATTATCGGCGTTGGCGCGAGTGGGTGCTGGTCCCCTCCGAGGATGGCAGCACGGTTTGGAGCCACGATTGCATGGAAGCGATCCGCGCCGAGCTGGTGCGTCGCAACGCCCTTCCCGCGCCGCAAAAGGCGTTTCGTAGCCTCCGCTCCTTTGTCGAAGCCATCCCCGTCGCACCCTGATCTTTCAACTCTCAACTCCCCAACCATCAACTAACACATCCCCATCCCATGATCCGCTCCCTTGAACCCCACGAACAAACCCGAGACGCCAAACCGGTGACCCTCGAAGACATCCAGTCCCTTTGCAAAGCCCTGCGCACCTCGTGCGACGCGGGCGAGAAGGTGGTGAACGAATTCGAAGCCGAGAAGCTCGCGTTGGAGAAACGGTTCGCCGGTCGTTTCGTAAAAGCCGCCGACAACATCCGCGCGGACATGGACGAGTTGCTCATCGCCCTGGCCACCTCCCGTGACCTCTTCCGCGGCGCCAAGAAGACCGAGACGTTCTTCGGCTTCCGCGTCGGTTTTATGAAGAAGCCCGGCAAGGTGGTCGTGGTGGACGAGGCGGACACCATCGCGCGCATTGAGAAACTGCTGTCGCCGAAGGAACAGAGCGGGCTGTTGAAGGTAACCAAGTCGCTGGTGAAGAAGGGGCTGTCCGCGTTGCCCGGCGACCTGCTGAAGAAGCTGGGCGTGACGCTGGAAGCCGACACCGAAGCGCCCTTTGTGAAGGCCGAGGAAGGCGACGCCATGAAACGGCTCAACGCGCTCATCCAGCAGGATGGGGAGGAGGCGAAGTAACATGCGCCTGCTCCACGAAATTCCCGACGCTCGTGTGGAGGAGTGCCGCGCGCTGGCCGAAGGCCGGCGCGGCCTCTCCCGCGAGGAACAACTCGCCGCGCGCGATCGCCTCCTGGGCATCCGCAAACCGGACCCGGCGCCTTCGTTCGGCTGGCTCAAGCCGCCTCAGCTGTTGGCGGCGACGCCCGCCACCGTGGCGCCGGAAGCCGCGCCGCGCCGCGTGTATGGGCCGACCGGGCTCGCGTTGAAGGTGCGCGAATTCCTACTCACCAAGGCTGGAGAGCGCCTGACCGTGAAGGAGATCGCCGCCTTGATGGACCAGAAACTCCACAGCGTGCAGGCATCGCTCACCACCATGTGGATGAACGGCAAGGTCGAACGCGAAGGCGAAGGCGGCATGAACGATCCGCACCGCTACTGGTTGGAACCTGAAGCCGAGAACTGAGCCATGCTCTCCCCCGCGCAAGTTGAACTCTACGGCCGCCGCTGGTCTGCCTGCTGCCAGGCGAACCAGTGGCGCCAGGCGCGGGGGCGTTTGGTGCCGGACGCACGCGGTGCGGCGACGAGCGAATACCACGCCCAGGTCTGGGCCCTGGCCGAACAGCACGCCCTCAAGATGCACCGGGGCGTCGGCCTCGATGATCTGCGGCGCGCCGTGACGGCCAGCATCGCCGGGCGCTTTTGCAGCACGAAAGACCTCACCAACGCGCAGTTCACCCGTCTCCTCGATCTGCTCAACCTGCTGTCCGATCCGGACAACCTCGCCGCCGTGGTCGCGTGGCAGCATCCGGAGAACCGCGAGCGCGAGCACAAGATCAGGCAACTGCGCTCCCTCCGGCACGAGGCCGTCATCGCCCACGTGTCCCAGGACATTTTCCAAACGATGAACTGGGAGGAGCTGCCGCTGCCGCAGCTCGAGGCCCTGCGCCGCAAGTTCTGGACGCAAGACAACCGACCGAAGCGCCAGCGCCGTCAACCTGCCGCCACGCCGCAGCCCGTCGGCGCCGGCGCGGCCGACCCGGATTGGACCGTATGATCGCCGATCTCGAACTCCCGCTCTTCACGCCCGCGCCCAAGGCGAGCGCGCGCAACGTGGAATGGTTCGAGAGCCTGCTCCGCGGCCGGGGCTGGGTGCTCGCGCGGGATCTTCTGGTGGAAGTTGGCCAGCCGGTGACCGATGGCAACAAGCGCTTCCTGCGCGACCTGGCGAACCAGAGCGAGGGCAAGATCGGCAGCGGGCAGAAGGGCTACAAGCTCGTCGAGGAAATGACCGCCGAGGAATTCGCCCACGCGCAGAACTGGCTCGCCAGCCAGGTGGACGAGATGAACCGCCGGCGGATCGAAATGCAGCGCGTGTTCTACGCGAAAACCAACCGGAGCCCGCAATGAGCGACAAGGTGAAATTCCCGCGCGCGATCGCGATGAAGGTGGCCGCCGAGCTGTGCAACGCACTCAAGCCCTTCGTCGCCTTCGAGGCCGAGCGCCTTGGGCATCGCACCCTGGAGCGGAAGCCGTTGCTCAAGGTGTGCGGATCGCTTCGGCGCGGAAAGGCCGAGGTGGGCGACGTGGAGATCGTTTACGTGAGCACGGTGCAGACGCTGGCCGTGCAGCGCGAAGGGGAGATGTTTACCGAGTTCTCCCGCACGACGCGCAAGGTGCGGATGGCCGACGCGAAGATTGACCAGCTCCTCGATCAGGGCGTGCTCCGGCAGCGCCCGAACGCCAAGGGCAGCTTCACCTGGGGCGAATGGAACAAGCTCGCGATCCACGCGGCCACGGGCGGGCCGGTCGATTTCTTCGCCACGACCTGGGAACGCTACTGGATGACGTGCGTGATCCGCACCGGGCCGAAGGAGCTGAACCTGCGCTTGATCGACGGCGCGCGGAAGAACGGCCTGCATCTGCACGCCTACGGCACCTTCACGCGGATCAGCACCGGCGAGGAAATTCCCGTCACGAGCGAGCGCGACGTGTTCGATAAATGCGGCGTGCCGTGGATGGAGCCGAACGAACGCAACCAAGGATGAGGGATGAATTATGAGTGATAAAACCCAACCGTTTTGCTGCCGTTGCAAGGAGGAGTTCCCCGTGCGCCCCGGCGCCGCGCAGATAGGCCAGATGAAGCCCTTGAAAGAATACCCGCAGCACATCCAGCGGAGGCTTCGCGACTGGGTGGATTCGGAAATTCACGGGACGGGATACCTGTGCGGCAACTGCTATTTCGACCTCACCGACTGATCCGGTTCATCCCTCATACCTCATCCTTCATCACTTCCCTATGAACGTCTTCCTTTTCCAGAATCGTTTTGAGGGGCCGATCCTGAGCGGCGTGAAGACGTCCACCATCCGGGCGCCGCGCCGCGATGGGAAGCCGCGCGCGATCGTGGGCGAGATCGCCTCGCTGCGCGTGTGGACGGGCCGCCCCTACGCTTCGCCGCAGCGTGAGCTGCTGCAGGTGCGCGTGAAAGAGGTCTTCGCCGTGGAGGTGTTCGAGGAATACGTGTGGTGCATGCACACCGATCGGCCGCTGAAAAAGTTTGCCACCGCGCGGCAAGAGGGCTTCGCCAACTGGCCGGACATGCGCGCGTGGTTCCTCGCCAACCACCGCCTGCCGCTCCCCGGAATCATGATCACGTGGAGGCCGCTGTGAGCACCTATCATTTCGACAAGCCGGTTGAGATTCGCCTCTACCATGGGCCGCTTGATGGCTTGGTGTTTCACAGCGCGGAGGCTTCCGAAAAGCTGGCCATCGTGCAGGCCGGTGTGGCTCGCATGGCGCTGCCCGCGCCGGATGATGCGTATGGTCCCCTGTTTTACGAGCGGCGCAGCTCGGCCGTGCCGCCCATCCACTACCACTGGCTCGGCTACGGAGAACCCGCATGAAGCTTCATTTACGAACGCGGTTGTCGTTGATCGGGTTGTTCATCGACTTGGCTTTGACCTCGCTGTGGAACCCGGTTCCCGGAGCACGCGTGGTCCGAATCGTGTTGAAGCATTATCGCCAAACCTGCATCCGCCGCGCCGCTAACCGGCAGCTGTTCTGATATGAACTCACCCACCGACAAGGCCCGTTTGAGCACGCGCGATCTGGAATGGTTCCGCATCGCCAACGCGGGACATCCCTACGGCTTCTATCCGTTCAAGGACCGGTTCCTGCGCCGCTTCGCCACGCTGGTCGGCTACGACCGGCAGGAGATCGAGAAGCCCTGCTTCAGCTGCGACGGCACCGGGCACCATGACTATCAGCACGGACTTGCCTGTCGTCGTTGCAACGGGACCGGCATTTATGATCACGCCGAGCACTGGCTGGAGCGGTGGGATTTGTGCGGGCGCATTTACCATCGGCCCATTCAACGGCACGAGCTGCCGGAGCCGTGGTATCGGATGAAGCCGGTGGAGCAGATCGAGGGGCGCATCCGGCACGCGCCCGTGAGCGCGTCCGAGGCCGAGCGTTGTTTCCGCCGGCTGCTGATCCGGCACGAGCCGGAGACCTACTATCAGCGCGTCGTGGAATTGTGGCGCTCGGGCTACCTGCATCACCGCGCGCGCCTGGCGTGGTGCCTGATCCGGCTGCGCAACCAGCTCGACCTGTTCCCCGTGAAGCCCTAGGACGAGGTGCCGTTTTGATATGAACGCCAACGAGGAAATCATCGAGAAGATCAAAAAACTGCTCCGGCTCAAACGCGGGGGCACGCCCGATGAGATCGCGACCGCGTTGCGGCTCGCCCAGGAGCTGGCCGCCAAGCACGGCGTGAACCTCGACCAGGTGAATCCCGACGACGACGCGCCCAAGTCCGAACGCATCGGCCACGAAGACCCGATCGCCAGCGCCCGCATCCAGTGCGAGTGCAAGTTCGCCGGGCTGATCTGCCAGCAGTTCTTCAACGTGGAGGTGTTCACGACGGCGGTGGACGGCCATCTATCACAGCGGTTGCGTGTTGTGTTCAAGCGCGCGCTGCGTTTCGTCGGCACCGAGTGGGATCGGCAGATCGCCATCTACGTGTTCCATTTTCTCGTGCGCCATTTCCGGCGCGAGTGGAACACCAACAGCGGCCGGCTGCGGAATCGCGAGGCGTTCATGTGGGGGATGTATTGCGGCCTGTGCGCCAAGCTCGAGCAGCGCCAGCCCAAGCCGACCGAGGCGGAGGGGCTGGTTCACACCGGCCGGAAGCTCGCGCGCCGGAATTACATCGAGGCGAACTTCGGGGAGCTGAAGGGCAAGAGCGTGGCGCCCGATACCAACGCGGTCGCCGCGCAGACGGCCGGCTGGCGTGCCGGTCAGGCGACGGAGATCAGGCCCGCAGTGGACGGCGCGAAGGAAAAGCAGCTGCTGCTGGGGTGAGCTTGGGGGGCGAGATTTCCTTTTGACGCTCTCGAATGAGGCGCGCACCCTCTGGCCGCCATGACCCTTCCGCACTATCCCGGTTTCCTGATCGCAATCGAAGGCATCGACGGCGCCGGCAAGACCACTCAGGCACACTTCCTTCAATGCGCTCTCCAAAAGCGCAACCTGGTCGCGATGCGGACCAAAGAGCCAACCGCGGGCCAGTGGGGGCAGGTGCTTCGTGATTGAGCGCTCACGGGTCGTTTGTCGTTGGAAGAGGAAGTTGAGACTTTCATCAAGGACCGGCGTGAACACGTTCAGCAGTTCATCATG
>JACCDR010083581.1_pt1 | contig 12019 bp, 9 predicted proteins | sample 7446431 | NCBI WGS metagenome assembly JACCDR01 (sample SAMN15323443, study PRJNA562643) | freshwater metagenome | isolation source: river surface water | place: USA:Blue River Watershed | collected 2017-08-17
ATCTCGTGTTGGGATGACATGACCGCCCCGACAACGGTCCATCTGGACACGGTTGCTCCGACGACTGTTACGAACGCTCAGACATTCTTTCATTCAACGAATTGGATGATCCGCTATTGGCCGAAGCTTATCGAGTTCGGTATCCTGCGCGAGATCGCTCAGTACTACAGCGACCAGAACAACCTCTCCATCTGGGACAAGCGCTTCTATCAGCAGCTTGAGAAGCTGCGAGAGTGGGATCAGGATCGCGCTCGCGGGAATGAACTCCTCGCCGCTGGCCAGCTTGGCGCAGCCGCTACGGCGCTCAACCGTTCCGATATGTGGGTAGGCTTCGGAGACTACGGCGGGGGCTGGTAATTGGCTAAGCCGCAAAGTGCTAATCCTCTTTTCGGCGCAGCCGACGAGGACACAAAGAGATTCGACATTGCCCAAGACCCGAGGCGGATGTATCCCGTCTCGGCCTTCGGCAAGTTGTACGGCTACGAAATGGTTCCTAACCGGCTTCAGACCGGTTCAAGCGGCTACTTCGGCAAACAGGTAACCAACATGATCCCCGTCGGGGACGGCACGACGTTGTCCTCTATCGGGAACCCTGAGCAGATCAGCGCAGTCAAGAAGGCTATCAGACTTGGGGTTACTGGTACAACCGGTGGTGACTTCACCGGCACGGCGGATTACTCCTTCGTGTTCGCAAACCGGTTGCTTGCTTTTGTCCCGATCAATCTGTACGTCATGATGAGTTCCGGGGAGGCGGTTTACCGCGACACGGATGCATCTGCTAACCAGTACGGAGCGATCAGCGAAGCGTTCACCGTTGGTGCCGTGACTGCTACGTGGGTCTCTGGCGCTGGCGGCACGACCGCTATCACTACGTCAGCCGCACTCTCTACGCTAGCGCTGGCTACGGCTTACACATACACTCCGTCTCTCCAGCGTCCTACCATTGGCGACATTATCCGACTGAACTACGATGACGGTACTTCTTTCACGTATCATCGGATTACTGCGATTAGCGGGGTTAACGTTACTATCGCTCCTGCTACTCTGCCTAACAAAAACGGGACGGCGAAGACGTTCCAGCTTCTGAGAACCGGCCTTCGTTCGATGAGCAGGATTGTAACTATTACCGATCTTGCCAACGGCCGCTTCTATAACTACTACGCTGGCAACGCCTCTGATCTGGTCACGGCTCCTCATGGCACGATCCAGTGCTGGACTCAGAACACGAGCGGCGGATTCCTGAATCATTACATGTGTCCGCAGACGGTTGACGATGCTGTCCCTCCGGTGACGACAGGGTTCGACGTTATCGCCAAGGACATTATCTACTACAAGAACTATTTACTCTACGGATATGGGCAATCTATTAGTTGGTCTGTTGCTGGCTTTCCGACTAGTTTTACGACTGGTTTTGGCGCTGCCGACTTTCCTGCTCTCAATACAACAGTGGTTGCTAACGACGATGAATTCATGTCGTTTGAGATGCTTGGGGACAACGTCATCGCGCTGTTCAAGAACTCAATCTGGCAGGTGCGAGCGTCTGGAACAATCCCAGAGTTCAACTTCTCCAGACTCATCGAGCCGGTCGGATGCTTCGGCGGCTACAACGAACGCCCCTCAACCTCCGCTAGGGGACGCATCTACTACAAGACCACGGACGGGATAGCTGAGCTTTCTGGCCAGATCGCGACGAAGATCTCCGATCCTATTCGCTCCCTTACCACGCAGGCGACCCTCGGGAACCTGTCGTGGGAGCCGACTACCGACACGCTGATGGTCAACACTAGCTCTAACGATGATCATGGATTCATGTACAACGTCACGAGCCAGACGTGGGCCTTCTTCGATCTTACGACTGTCGGTACTGCTGCGATCTCTGCCCGTTGTGTAACGGGTAACGTTGGAACCATTCGTTCCTGTATGCAAGCGAGCTTCTATGAGAGACTCAGCAATACGATCTACTTTCTGGATGGGCGTAACGGAGGCCCTGCGTCTCCAGAAAACGTCGCTGACACCGCCAAGTGGACGTGGTCCTCGCCGGTCATTTCAATGGGAGACGCGCACGACGGATTCAAACTCGGCGGCTTCCAAGCTGAAGGCGATGCAGAGATTGACTGGGAAATCTACGGAGGTCCCACTCCTGTTGGTATGACGCTCAGAGATTCTGGAACCGGGGCAACCTCCGGGAACAGGATCCTGCTCGGCAAGAAGATCGAGGACCCGTTTATCTTCCTTGTGCTGAATTCTAAGCTTTTGAGTTCCGGCAAGTATCGCCCGGGCAAGATCTACGGTGTGAATATCTACGACCGTATGGGCGGTAAGTAGTGGCCATTCAGGACATTAGGCGATCAGAACCTCTACCGTCAGTTCGTTTAAACGACCCTGTCACGCTGGAGATCTATAACTCCTATATGGAGTTGTCCTCACAGACGAATGATATCCACAACAGGATCCAGCAGTTCGGTGCGGCTATAGGGAATGGACTCACAACGATCAGCGTAGTCATGGCCCATCCGACGTTTACCACTAACTATTGCGTAGCGGTAGAACTTTCTTTTGATAATGGCGGATGGTGGATCACCAACAAAACCAAGTTCGGGTTCGACCTTAACTGGGTAACGGCCTCGGTCGGAGACCAGACGGCACGTTTTATAGTCGTAGAATAGTAATAGGGTGTATTAGCATGGGCTTTTTTGATCGTCCTCAGCTTCCCGGCGCTCAGCCAAACCCTGAGCCTCCCGGTAATGATATTGCTCGTCAACTTCTTTTGCAGAGGATGACGCAGCAATCCCAGAATCCGTTCGGCCTGAGTCCCGAGGGAGCCGCTGGCCTCAATGGCCCGCTGGTTAACCCCGGTCTTCAGGATGCCCCCGGTTTGGCCTTCGGTCAGACCAGCAGGCACGACGTTGGCGATCCTTGGTTCCGCCAGAGCTTTCTAGGCGGGGACCGGTTCCCAACTGGCCAGTCGGTTCAGGACAGAATGGGACCGCCTTCCGGGTCACGCGTGGCTATGAACAGCATGTCACCCATGCAGCCGTCACAGAACGCTGGATCCCTCCTCCAGATGCTGATGGCACTTCTTAGCAGGCAGCAAGGTCCACAGCAGTCTCAGTCCTTCTACAATGGACGGCGCGTGGCCCGCAGGCGTTTTTACAATGGGAAGGTCTTCTACGATGCTATCGATCCCAACAGGGACGATGAGGATCTTGAGGGCGGTCCTCCGAAGACCAACTCTCCGGGACTTGGTATTTCGGGTGGTCCTCTCGGCATGAGCGACCCGAATCCCTCTCTCAGGAACAAGCCTGCGGCTGCACCGAATCGTAGAGATCTTGGTCCGAAGGTTGACGAGAACCCTGATAAGGGCACTCAGTCTATTCCCGACCGTCCTATTGGCGGGGGGAATAACCTCGGTTCCGGTGGTAGCGAGTATCCTTGGGGCGGACACAATCAGGGATTTAACAACACTCCCGTTAAATACGGAGCCGGTGGGCGTCCATCTGCTCGTGGCCGTCATATGGAAATGCCCGACTTCCAGAGTCTCTTTGGACAGTACGGGATCACTGGATCCTATGGCAGCAACGGCGTAGCCAATATGTCCTCTCCGGGGAACCAGATGAGTCTGGATAAACCTACGTGGAACAACTACTTCCTTCGCAGAGGTAGTCTCCCGCAGGGTCTCCAGCCCGCTATCGACCAGTTCCGCTCGCGTGGTATTCAGGCGCATCAGCGCGGACTGGATCCGAACACTGCGACCTATCAGATGATCGTTGATGCTACTCGACCGCTGAACCAGCGCGCTCATGAATCTATGGATCGTGAAGCCGCCAATCCGCATAGCGCCCAGAACGCTGGATGGTTCGCTGATCGTAACAGGCAGTCCGCTCCCCCGTCGTCTGGACCGGGACAGCCCGGGATTGGCCCGAGGACTGGACCTCCGCAGACTAACGGTGGGAACAACCCTAACCAGCCCTACTAATGAGACAGGCACCCGGAGCAGGCCCCGGAAGCGGTCTGGCACAGGGGATCGGATCTAACAGCGGATGGGGAGCCTATGGCCCGACTGGCACTAGCAGCCCTACCGGATCTGACTACGGCGATGATCCGTACTATCGGAGCCTCTGGTCCGAATACAACCCGGACTTTGTTCCCGCGTCTGAAAGGTTCAAGCCCGGGCATCGGTATTCCAGCGTTAACCCGAAGTTCCTCTATGGACGCAGAGATTGGCAGGAAACGAGAAATTCCCCCGAATATAAACAGTGGGAGCAGCGAGCGCGCCAGCAGCAGCTTTTCATGGGGCTGTTGAAGATGCTAGGTTATAATGTTCCTTGGCAACCGCACAAGCAGCTTGCCGGTGGAGCGCCACAGGTTGATACGCAGTGGGATGATGTACTGAGAGGATTGAGGGGTCCGGGTCCTATCGCTCCGTATTCTGGAGCTTATCAAGACCCGCCGCCACAGTCTGATCGTCCGAATTATTGGTAAGGACAAATGGCAAACTTCGACTTCGAACTAGAGGCTGACGACAAGGACGACAACGACGGTCGCTCTCAGGGAGGACCTCGTGGCCTCGGTCAGGAGCAGCCGCAAGGCTCGCCACAGTTCCAGCCTCCGCAGAACAACTATAGCCCCTTTCCGTCCGGCGCGCAGACGCTCGGGCGTCCCATGTATCCGTGGCTTGAGCGTTGGCAGGGTCCGTTCGCCACACCAATGGGACAGCACGAGAACCGCGCTCTTGAGGGGATGGGGAACTTTGCCGATACCGGCTTTGGTCTTGGCGACTCCAGCCAGTACCTCAGCCAAGTCATGGGTGGTCAGTGGCTTAACCCGAACAACCAGTACTTCGATCAGATCGAATCTTCTGGCCGCTCTCTCCTAGACAGGGAACAGGCAGACGGACTGAGGCGGATTGCCTCGTCTTCCTCTGCCGGTGGCAACGGTTTATCAGGCGCTCGTCTGGCCGCAGAGGGTCGGTATATGTCCGACTCCAACGACCAGTTCAATAGGATGATGGCAGAGCTTCGTGCAGGACAGTATGCCCGCGAGCGTGGCTACATGATGCAGGCTCCGGGGATGCAGAATGATATCAGCAGAACGCAGATGGGCGGACTGGACCAATATATGCAGATGGGTTCTGTACCGCGTAGGATCTCGGATCAGGAGATTTCTGGACAGTATAACGACTGGCTCCGTCAGATCGGATCGCTAGAAAACCAGAGCCGCTACGGCGACCAGATCGCTATGAGCTTTCTTGGTAATAACCGCTACCCGGGTTATCAGCAGCCGGGATATGGCAACTCGACGGCAGACCAGCTTATCCCCTTGCTCGCCATGCTCTTCGGCTCTGGCGGCAAGAATGGCGTCGGTGGTCAGCTTGGTTCCGCTCTCGGCAACCTTCTGTCTGGTCTTGGTGGTGGCGGAAGCAATCCTTCTGGTGGTGGCGGTGGAAACAATATCGACGGTGGCCCGCCGCAGGACTACGGTCCCGATTGGCCGGATGCCAGCTACGATCCGTACACGGATCCGAACTCCGCTTACTTCGATGACCCGCTGTTCGATCCGAATAACTATGCGAATCCGTACGATAACGATCCGTTGTTCGATCCTAACAACTACGCCTAATGCCGTTTGATCCAGCTACCGGAGCGTGGTATTCCGGAAACGACAAGCCGTGGAACATGCCTTCCACTTCGGCTGGCGATATCATTGGTGGCTTCCAGAGCTACGATACCTACCAGCAGAATCAGGAAGCCCGCGATCTAGAGAATATGCTTTCGCAGTTCACGCTAGAGAAGGGGCAGTACGGGCTGGAGCGTCAGAAGGCTGACGACTCACAGATGGACTACTTCCGTACTCAGGCTCCGTACATGGACGACGAGGGGCTAGAGAACGCGATGCTGACTCTGCCCGATCCGACTCGTGCTCAGACCGCGTACCTGAACAATCAGAATCGCAGGGACACGACTACTCGTGCCGAGGCCATGAAGACGTTCGAAGCGTTGCGCAAGGCAATCGCCAATGGCGAAGCTGACGCTGCTTCCGCGTCTGCTGATTTTGCCGGTAAGTATCCGGAGTACACGCAGCACGCCCAGATGCTTAGCAGCATGAAACGTAACCCGAACAAGGTTACGAAGCAGGGGCTTGATGAGGCCAAGACTGATGTTACTACTGCTACGTTTGACCGCATGACTCGCATGACTCCTATCATGGAGAAGAATGCGAATCTGAAGAATCAGATCATGCAGGTGGACAAACTCAACAAGGAACTGAAGCTCAAGAAGGCTAAGGCTGGCGGGACTACTGGCAAGAAGCCCATGACGTACGCCCAGAAGCTTTCCGCTATGCGCTTCATCGCGGCCATGAAGATCAAAGTCAGGGGCACGTTCGAAGAGAACCTCCTGATGGGAGACGATCCTGCGTATCAGGATTCGATCAAGGCGTTCCAAGAGCTTATCGAAGATACCGAGCAGATGCTCATGGAAGACGACGCGGCTGCGCCGCAGGCTAATTCTGCGAATCCCTCTGCTCCCGCTCCAAAGACGGATCAGCCTGCGGGCTTCAAGCCCGGGGACAAGGTTTACGATTTCACTAAGCAGTAGACGTGACGCAGTGGGCAAAGCTATCAGAAGGGGAATGGGCTAAGTTCCCGGACGACTGGTCGCCAGACCAGATCACTGAAGCTGTCAACAAAATCAGGGGACTTAAGCCTGCCCCGGGCATCAACGAGGTTGGTGCCATGCCCGTCAAGTCCAAGGACCAGCTAATGAAGGAGGCCCCCGCTGACCTGCGCGGGACCACTTTCACGCAGATGCTGAACAAGCCGATGCTTCCGAAGGAGATCACCGGCTACACCAAGAGCATAAAGAATCCCGTCGTTGGTGGCGTTGCGGATTTCGCGGTTAATCAGGTCACCCCTATGAACGCCATGCTTGGTGCCGGAATGGGCGTGTCGGCTAACATCGTGAAGAAGGCTGCGGCTGGCGCTTTCGGCGCTCTCGCCGCTAAACATGCCTACGACATTGTTCCGCAGGCGATGGCGAAGTGGGATGCGGGAGACAAGAACGGAGCGGTACGAGAACTGGTTACTGCTGGTATGGACTCAGTCGCCGCCGCTCTCGGGTTCCGTGGAGCATTTAAGGGCGGCAAGCCCGCTGCACCCGCCAAGGAACTGGCTCTCGCTGACGAGGGGGCTGTTCAGGTTGGCGAAGACGTTGTCATTCCTAACGAGCCTCCGACTGCCGACAGGACGGCCGTCGTCCGCGACAAGTTCGCTGAGGCTGGAGATATCAAGGACGTTGACTTCCAGTTGTCCGAGGAAATGGGCGTTCCGCCCGCTGAGATCACCGTTGGGCAAGTCCCTGTGGCGCGTACCACTGTCGAGGCCGGTCAGGCAAAGATCGATCTCGCTAAGGGAACGCCAGAGGAACTCGTCCACGAGAAGATGCATCAGCAGGCCGAACAGGATGGGACTCCGCATCCTCCCGAGGACAATAACGCTATCCTCGACAAATACTTAAGCCGCGACGAGCAGATCCGAGCCGAAGCGGCTGGAAAGTCCGGTACTCCATATGAGCCAGACCCGTCTCTCGCACAAGACTTTGATGCTGCCTCGGGGCCTTACTCCGGACGAAGCGCTGAATCCCCGATACTTGATCCTAGAGCCGTTAAGCCAATGGGACGAGAACTTCCTGCGCCAGCTATCGATAAGTCCATCGTGGGGCCTAAAGAAGCTGCTCTTACAGGAGAACCACTTCCGGAGCAACTTGGAGGAGGCGCGGCACCGCCAAGGCTCGCTGGAAAGGGAGCGAATGGGAAAGGACTGGGACCAAAGGAGGCGGCGGCGCTAGAGACTGGCGACGTTCCCGCCGATCTGGATTTCAACCCATATATCGGCAAGGGCAAGAAGCCCGTCAAGGGGACTCAGCTTGAGGCTGCTGACATGTCCACTGCGCAGCGCTTCAGGAAATATCTCCATGACGTTATCAACTTCAACCTCGTTACGACGGTTGCGACTGGTGCCACTCAGGCGCGTAACGCGCATATGTCAGTGTTCGTGGCAGGGCTAAATGCCGTAGATTCAGTAGTTGCGCGTGGCCTCCAGAAAGTAGTCAAGGGAGCGTTCGGAGAATCTGGGACTGCCGACGTTGTTACTACCGAGGGAGCACTCAAGCATCTGTTTACTTCCTATGGCAAAGACAAGAAGATCTGGGACCTCGTAGAGCAGCACCACGCAGAGGCTGGTCGTCTCGGTGACGCCTACATGATGCCTGACATGCAGCGATTCTCTAATCCAATCATGGACAAGGCGGCTAGCGCTCTCTCCGTCGCTGGCCGCGTAACTGAGGGTTGGACCAGGCGGGCCTCATCTGTTAACTATCTTGAGCAGATCGCTGCCAAGAAAGGGAGCCGTACGCTCACGGAGATTATCGCTGACGGTGACTTCAACAGGGTCTTCTCCGATGCGGATGTTGCCGCTGCTGTTAAGCAGGGCCGCAAGATCAGCATGGCGGAAGACTTCGACACGAGCACCAAGCTCGGTCGTGGACTCAAGGAGATCAATAGCATCCAAGAGCTTAAGCTGATCTCTCCGTACCTTCGCTTCCGTTACAACAACGCGAAGATGATCCTCCAGCATTCGCCGCTTGGCGTTAGCGCCATCTTCGGAGAGGGCTGGTCCAAGTTCAAGGCTGGTGATCCCGCGACGATGATGCGCGCAGCGGAGGCCATGACCGGCACCGCCATGATCTTTGGTGCTGCTATGTATGCCAGCAAGGTCATGAAGGATCAGGACTCCATCGCTGCCTTCGGGGAGCAAATGTCCATCCGGCCCGAGAACCCCGCGTCCTTCTATATGATCACCGGCTATCTGCTTGGTAAGGTGTTCAGGAACGATCCGACTCCGTACTTCGGCAATCCGAAGGATCTTAAGTACGTCATGGAGTCGATTACGAATACGTCCAAGGCAGAGTCAGCGTCAGATATGGTACAATCCCTACTGACCGATATGCTGACAGAGACTGGAACGAAGAAGGGTCTCTCTCAGTGGGGCAAGGAGAACATCGGTCGTTGGGTTGCCCGCTTCGCTCGCCCGCTTACAACCGTTCGTGACCTTCTGAACTCTATGGACCCAGAGGGCGCGTTCGAACGGGACACGTCCCTCAACTGGTACGATCCGACTCTGGCCAACCTCCCGGTTGTGGATAAGACGCTGCCTAAGCGTTATGGTACAGACTACGCCGGTCCTGTAAAGATAGAACATCCTGCGGCTCAGCAACTTACGGGTATCAAGTTTGAGAAGCAGGCGTCCTTCGGTGTTCAGGAAATGAAGCGGCTCGGCATTGAGCCTCGCTATAACGTGTTCAAGAACGAACCGGTTTATAACAACCTGTACCGCCAACGGATGATGGAGATGGCAGACGCGCAGCTTAAGACTCTGACCAGTTCTCCTGAGTGGAAGAAGCTGTCTCCGGAGCTTCAGCAAATCAAGATGAAGCGGGTTATGTCCAGAGTTTCCTCTGCCGCTATGGTACAGACGAAGGCTGACATGCCAGACGAACTAAAGAAGTTTTTCTCGATGGATAGAGAGACGAGGATGCTTGAGTCCCAGATAGCGGCCGAACAGGCGATACAATAATAAAGAGGTATTTGTGAAATCTGTTAAAAAGGTACTCGTTAGCCTGTTTCTGGCCTTCGCGCTGCTTGCGCGGGTGGCTCACGCCGATACAGGCTCAGCGTTCATCGTACTCAATGGGGTCACGACGAACACAACGTCAACCACCTACAACGTTAGCAAGGTCTCCTATATCAGGGTGAGAGCTTGGTCAACGGCTGGTTCGGTTGCCGACATTTCTGTTCAGGGCCGTACTGGAGTCTCTACTTCCGAACCGTGGTACGTGCTAGACTCAACGTCCAACGTTGATAACACGACAGGTTGGTACGAATACGTCCCCGTAACAATGCAGATCAGGGTTGTCGTTCAGAATTATTTTAGTGGTACGATCTATGTCGTACTTGAGACTCACCAGATCAGCCCATAGAACATGAAAAAAACCTTACTGTTTCTCGCGGCGCTGTTCACTGGCGCTATTGCCAGTGCTCAGACTTGGGATCACTCCAGCCCTATGGATGAGCGATCTGGCCCGCTTAACGGGTCTCTGGCTATCCCTTCGGGCTATTTCGTGATCAAGGACGATGGGGCGGCAATGCCAGAAGAGGGGATTCTCAACTTCATTTCTGGTACGAACATTACCGTTACGTGTGTGGATAATCCCGGATCTAACCAGACTGACTGTACGTTCGATGCTTCTGGTGGTGGTGGTGGCGCTCCTACGGACGCCGACTATCTCGTGGGAACTGCCAATGGTAGCCTCTCGGCAGAGATCGTCGTTGGTACTACCCCCGGTGGGGAGCTTGGCGGAACGTGGGCTTCTCCTACTCTTGACGACAACGTGACCGTATCTGGCTGGACCTGTACAACTTGTACTGCTCTGGCTACAGACACCCTTTGGGACGCGGCGGGTGATCTGACAATCGGCAGCGGTGCCAATACCGCCGCTAAGCTTGCTGTTGGCGTCGAGGGCCAATCGCTTTCCGTCAATAGTTCTGGTGCCGTCGCATGGCTCGGTGCTGGCGTAAGCCCATCCGCTGGAGCTTGCGTGGCTACGCGCAACACGGCCTGCTTCTTTGAGGACTTCTACGCCCGCGCCGTCAACCTTAACGGTGCCCCCAACACGGTTGTCGGGAACATGACCGTCTTCGCTTCGACCGGTTCAGGTGCCGCCTCGCTCGGAACGGCGGCTACGCCTCTGGGGCTTTATAGTGATGGCAACCATCCCGGAATCTTGGGACTTTCTACCGGCACATCGCTTACGGGCTGGGCAGCGGTGAACGGCGCGATGGCCGGGTCCACGACGGCGAACACTCCCACCATCCTCATCAACGGCGGTGAGATTTACGAGTCTCTGACCGCTTGGCCGTACCTGTCCGGCGTGGGTAACGCCAACACCAATGACAAATTCAAACTCTGGTGGGGGTTTGGGGACGCCGCCGCCGCGACGGGCGATCCGACCAACGGCCTCTACGTCTATCTGGACACGACGGTGGATACCCACTTCGGCTGCGGCGCGGCCAGCGCATCGGGCGGCGCGGCCACGAACTCGATCTCCACTCTCGTTGGGAATGCGGCAACTTGGTACACCATCCGTATCGTCGTCAACTCTGCCGCAACCTCTGTGGCGTATTTCGTCAACGGGACGGAGCTTTCCTGCTCGCCACTGACGGGGGCTGACCTTCCGGTGGCGGCTGGCGAAATCACTCACGTCCAGAACCGGATCGGCACGCATGATACTGGGGCAGATGGGTGTAACAACGCGCAAGACTGCATCCTGTTCAACGATTACGTTTACTACTTTGATCCTACGATTACGAGGTAAATGAAGAAACTCCTACTGGCTCTTCTTGTTCTGGCGGGCGCTTCTAACGCGGTCGCTCAGTGTCCATCTGCAAAGTGCTACGTGGATCCCGCTGGCAGCGGGAACCTTTATACACTCGCAAGTCCCGGTGACCTCGGGGAACTGATGGACTGTTCCAGCGGCATCAAGCCGATGCCGGGAGATACTGTATATCTCAAGGGCGGCGTATATAACGTTACAGATGCCGGTACGAATAGCAGTTTCACTCTGCGTGGTCCATGTACCGGTACTCCAACTCAGGGAATTATGTTCACGCGTTACGATGACGCCGACCCGCCCACGCTAGAATGCGCGGGCGTTCCAGACATTAATTCATGTCTTTCTACTGGCGGATCAACGAATCAGCACACAGTCAACGTTGCAACTGATGGCACCATGACTGCTACTGCCGGTCCTCAGTTTGTTACTGGGACTCCGATGGTTGGTTGGACTGTTCGCATCAAGGCTTCTACTGCACAGGGCGGCGGGATAACTTCCCATACTGTCGTTTCTGTTAGCAGCAGCACTGTTGCCGTCATTACCCCTGCGCCTTCTGTGGCCCTGACTGCCGC
>JACCDR010152735.1_pt1 | contig 12018 bp, 5 predicted proteins | sample 7446431 | NCBI WGS metagenome assembly JACCDR01 (sample SAMN15323443, study PRJNA562643) | freshwater metagenome | isolation source: river surface water | place: USA:Blue River Watershed | collected 2017-08-17
AAGGCTACACCGCCCCGGCCCAGAGCATGGTCGCTGCAGGTATCGTCTCGCTCTACGCGGTGACCTTCGCGTGCAACTCGATCTACAAGTTCGCGTTCTTCGGGACGGTCCCGACCTTCCTGCTGATGGTGCTGATCACGGCCACGGCCTTCGTGCTGGCGGTGCGACTGCCGGCCCAGATCGTCGCCATCCTCGGCCTGCTCGGCGGCTTCCTCACGCCGATCCTGCTCTCGACCGGCGCGGACAACCCCGGCGGCCTGTTCGGTTACCTTGCGCTGCTCGACATCGGCCTCGTGGCGGTGGCGCTGCGCACCGGCTGGCGCCACCTCGTGCCCATGAGCGCCGCCGGCACGGTCCTCATGATGCTCGGTTGGACCGACAAATTCTTCGTCGCGGAGAAGGGATCGGTGGCGATGACCGTTTGCCTCGGCTTCACCGCCCTGTATCTCGCAGCCGCGGAATGGGCCCGGCGCCGCGAATCCGGTTCCCGCGCGTTCTCCCTGACCGCGGTCGCCCTGCCTTTCGTGGGCTTCGGCTTCGCCCTGTTCTTCCTGAGCTATTCGACCCTCGCCGCCAACGCGCCGCTCTACCTCGGCTTCGTGCTCCTGCTCGACGCCGCGCTGCTGGCCCTGGCGTGGCGCGATGAATTTGTGCCGCGCATCCATGTCGTAGGCGGCCTCGCTTCGTTCACGCTGCTGGGCCTTTGGACGGGGGGATTCCTGACGGATGCAAACCTGCCCTGGGCGCTGGCCTTTTATCTCGTCTTTGCGGGGCTGCACACCGTCTTCCCGTTGCTGCTGGAACGCGCCCGACCCGAGGCCGCCGCCAGCACCTGGTGGAGCCAGCTCTTTGCCCCGCTCACGCTGCTGCTGATCCTCCTGCCGATCTGGAAGCTCGACGAGGTGCCGTTCCTGATCTGGCCCGCCATCCTGCTGATTGACCTGATCGCCATCGGCCTCGCCGTGGTCAGCGCCTCGCTGGTCTCCGTCGCCGCCGTGCTGGTGCTCACGCTGCTCGCCACCGGGCTCTGCCTCTTCCGGGTGCCGGCGGACCTGGGCCTGCCGTTCCCGCTGCTCCTCACGATCGGCGGCTTCTCCGTGTTCTTCTTTGCCGCCGGCTTCTGGCTGGTGCGCAGGCTCGGTGACCGCCTTCCGTTCGGTGAAACCGACCGCAGCAGTGCGGTCTTTGGCGACATCCGGGCCCAGTTGCCGGCCTTCTCCTCGCTGCTGCCTTTCCTGCTGCTGATCATGGCCTGCGCACGGCTCGCCGTGCCGGATCCGTCCATGATCTTCGGCCTGGCCCTGCTCCTTGTCGTGCTGACGCTCGGCCTCGCGAAGCTGCTGCGCGTCGACTGGCTGCCGCTCTGCGCGCTGGCGGGGGTGGTCGGGCTGGAGTTCGCGTGGCACACGCGCCACTTCAGCGTCGAGGCCCCCGCGCTGCCGCTGTTCTGGTATTTTGGTTTCTACGCAATCTTCGCCGCCTACCCGTTCGCCTTTCAGAAAACCTTTGCTGATCGCACCGGACCTTGGGCCACGGCCGCCCTGGCGGGGATCTTGCATTTCCCGCTCGTCCACCGGTTGATCGCGGCGGCGTCACCCAACGAGTTCATGGGGCTGCTCCCGGCGCTCTTCGCCGTGCCGCCGCTCCTGAGCCTCGTCGGGATTCTGAAAACCGTGCCCGCCCACGAGCCGGCCCGCCTCAACCAGCTCGCCTGGTTCGGCGGCGCGGCGCTGTTCTTTATCACGCTCATCTTCCCGCTCCAGTTCGACCGCCAGTGGATCACGATCGGCTGGGCGCTCGAAGGCGTGGCCTTGCTCTGGCTCTTCCACCGCGTGCCCCACCCGGGCCTGCGCGCCACCGGTGTGGTGCTGCTGGTCGTCGCGTTCGTGCGCCTGACCTTCAACGGCGCGGTGTTCTCCTACCACGTGCGCGGCGACACCCCAATCCTCAACTGGTATCTCTACGCCTACGGCCTGGCCATCGCCGCGCTGTTCATCGGCGCCAAGCTCCTCGCCCCGCCGCGCGAGCGCACGCTCGGCCTCAACACCCCGCCCCTCCTCAACACGCTCGGGGTCATCCTCGCCTTCCTGCTCCTCAACATCCAGATCGCCGACTTTTTCACCGCACCCGGCGCCACGACGCTGACGTTCCGCTTCCGCGGCAGCTTCGCCCGCGACATGACCTACACCATCGCGTGGGCGCTGTTCGCCCTCGGCCTGCTCAGCGCCGGCATCTGGAAGGCCCAGAAGGCCGCCCGCTACGCCGCCATCGCGCTGCTCGGTGTGGCCCTGGTCAAACTCTTCTTCCACGACCTCGCCCGCCTCCAGGCCCTCTACCGTGTCGGCGCGCTCATGGGCGTGGCCGTCATCGCCATCCTCGCCTCCTTCGCCTACCAGCGGTTTCTCCCCGCCAATGAAAAAGCCACACCGCCCGCTCCGTAACGCCCTCCTGACGCTCGGCCTCGCCGCCGTCACCGCCTCCGCGGCCCTGGTGCCGACCGAGTGGCGCCACCGGCAGGAGGTCAACGTGCCCGCCCCCGGCATCGTGCGCGTGGAGCTGCCCGACGCCACCTTCGACGCGGCGCAGCCGGATCGCTCCGACCTGCGCCTCCTTGATCCGAACGGACGCGAAACAGGCTTCGTGTTCGACCGGCCGGCGATCATGCTGAGCCAGGTCGTGCGCCCGGCCTCCTTCGAGGCCCGCCTCGAAAACGGAAACACCGTGATCATGGTTAAGACCGGCACGACCGACGAGCGGGTGGCCGCGTTGACCCTGGAAACGCCGCATCCGCATTTTCTCCGCCCCGCGCGCATCGAGACCTCGTCTGACGGCTCGACTTGGAGCGGCGTGGACGAAGGCGTGCCGCTGTTTCGCCAATGGGGCGCCGAGAAACTCGTTGTTCCGGCCGGCCATCGTCCGGCCGCCTGGCTGCGCCTCACGGTGAGCGGCACCACCGTGCCGTTCACCGGCGCGTCGCTCACCCTCGCCGCCGGGCCCGCCGCCGAGCCCACCGCTGTCGGAGCCCGCCTCGTCGGCCGCGAGGAATTCGCCGGCGAGACGGTGCTAACCGTGGCTTTGGACGGCCGGCACGCGCCGCTGGCCGCGCTGGAACTCGAAACTCCGGAACCGCTCTTCATGCGCCGGGTAACCGTGGCTGTCCGGGATGTCCGCGACCTCGTGTCCAGCGAACGCACCGTCGGCAGCGGCACGCTCTTTCGTTTGGCCCTCGAAGGCGCGCCGGCCCGCGCGCAGCTCAGGCTGGATTTCGACCATGTGCCGGTCTCCCGCGAACTGCTCGTCCACATCCACAACGGCGACTCGCCGCCGCTCGCGGTAACGGACATCCGGGTCAAACGCGACCCCTACACCCTGCTTTTCAACGCCACTGCCGCCGGGACCTACACCTTGCTCTCAGGCAATCCGCAGGCGAAGCCCCCGCGCTACGATCTCGCGTCTTTCATTGAGCAGATGCGCGCCGTCGAGGCGGCCATCGTCCGACCCGGCCCGTTGCAGGACATGCCGGGCTACCAACCGCGCGCCTCACTCGCCGAGACCCCGTTGCCCGACGTGCCGCTGACCGGGGCGCCACTTGATCCGGCCGGTTGGACGCGGCGGAAGGCCGTGCAACTGACCGTGCCGGGCGTGCAGGAGCTCGAACTCGACGCCGCCAGCCTCGCCGGTGCACGCGCCGACTTTGCCGACCTGCGTCTGTTGCGCGCCGGCAACCAAATTCCCTATATCCTCGAGCGCCCGGGCCTCGCCCGCTCGATCGGCCTCACGCCCGAATTGGCTCCCGATGCCAAACGTCCGACGGTGAGCCTGTGGAAAGTGTCCCTCCCCCACTCCGGCCTGCCGGTCCTGCGGCTGGCTCTCGCCTCCGACACCCCCCTGTTCCAGCGCCAGTTCCGCCTCTACGAAAAGGTCCTCGCCGACGACGGCCGCAGCTACGAGCGCACCCTCGCGTCCGGTGGGTGGAGCCGCACGCCCGAACCCGGTTCGCCGCGCACCCGCGTCTTCGACCTCGGCGAACGCCCGCAGACCGACACCCTCTGGCTGGAAACCGACAACGGCGACAACCCGCCCATCGCGCTCGCAAGCGTCAAAGCCGAGCACGCCGTCGTGCGGCTGGTTTTCAAGACCGCCGAGACCGACGGCTACGAACTGCTCTACGGCCAGCCGCAGACCGGCGCCCCCCGCTACGACCTGAGCCTCGTCGCCCGGCAGTTGCTCACCTCTTCCCGCCACCCCGCCCAACTGGGTGCGGAGGAAACGTCCGACAAAGGTCTCGGCCGCGGCGTGCTGCGCCACCTCCGGGGCGGAGTCGTCTTCTGGGGCGCGTTGTCGCTGGTCGTGGTCGTGCTCCTCGTGGTCGTGGCCCGCCTGCTGCCGAAGGCGGAAGCGCCCAAGTGAGGACTTGGATCGATTGTCGGTGATGAGGATTTGACCGCTTGTCGGGCCGCCTCATAAAAGGCCCGGATGTCACCCCGCCCGGCCTTCTTCGCGCTCTGCCTGGCCGGGCTTTGGTGGAGCGGCGCCGCGCGGGCCGAACCGGGCATTTTTCACCCCGAAAGCGGCCGGCCCTCGGTCCGGGATTTTCGTCCGACGGAATACCGCGGCCACCCGCAGGTTTACGGCATCGCGCAGGCCCGCGACCGCATCCTCTATTTCTCCACGCAGGAAGGCATCACCGGCTTCGACGGTGCGCGGTGGACGCACTCCCCGATGCCGTCGGCCCAGGTCTATGAACTGGTGGCGACGCGCAACGGTCGCATCTGGGCCGGCGGCAACGACGAGATCGGCTATTTCGAACCGGCCGCGGAGGGCGGCCTCGTTTACCGCTCGCTCCGCGAACGGCTGCCCGAAGGCGCCACCCCCTGGAACCGGACCTACCGCAGCATCAACCACGGCGAGCAGGTTTATTTTTCGAGCAACCGCGGCGTGGTGCGGATCGGGCCGGGCGATGCAGTCACTTTCTGGCCGGCCCCGGCCCGCACCCGGCCCACGGTGCATCTGGTCGGAGGCGAAGTCATGGTGCACTTGGTCGGCCAGGGGCTTTTCCGGCTGGGTCGCGGCGAACTCACGCCCTTCCTGCAATCCCCCGAGATCAAGGATTGTCAGCGGGTGGCGGTGGCCAACCTGCGCGATGGCCGCGTCCTGTTCTGCGGCACCGATCAGGGACTCTTCATTCTCGATCCCGCCACCAGCACCACCCGGCGCCTGCCGGGAGCCCTCGACACCGTGCTGCAGACGATCCGCGTCACCCAGGCGCTCACCCTGCGCGACGGCACGGTCGCCGTCGCCACCAGCGGCCAGGGGCTCTTCCTGTTCTCCGCCGATCTCACGAAAAGCCGCCGCTTCGACCGCGACTCGGGGCTCGCCGACAACGCCATCCTCAGCCTCGCGGAAGATCACGACGGCGGGCTCTGGCTCGGCTACAATTCCGGCGCCGCCCGTCTCGCGATCGACAGCAACGTGACGGTGTTCGACGCCACCAACGGCCCCACGCCCGGCACCATCGACAGCTGGGGCCGCCACGAGGGCCGGCTCTATGCGGGCACCTACGACGGCCTCTACCGCATGGAGCCCGCCAACGCCGACGGGCAGGGCGCACGCCTTTTGCGCATCAGTGACAAGATCACGAACATCTTCGCCATCTTCTCCCACCGGGGCGAACTGATCGTGAGTTCCCACACCGGCTTGTTTCAAGTCACCCCCGACCGGGAGGAGCTGGTCGTGCCCACCCCGGCCAGCAACACCTACGCCATGGTTGCCTCCAAGCGCCATGGAGGACGCTACTATCTCGCCGGCGGGAACGGGCTCACGGTGGTGGAGCATCGGGACGGGCGCTGGCTGAAGACCGGCGAACGGCTCGGCCTCGGCGACGCCCACAGCATCGTGCTGGAAGATGATGGCACGCTCTGGCTGGCCACCTACAGCCGCGGCTTCTGGCGGGTGCCCGACGCCGAGTCTGTCACCGACTGGGAGACCGCACCCTTTGAGCACTATCACCGCGGCCACGGACTGCCCGAGGGCATCGTGTGGACCAACGTGGCGCCCGGCCACGCCGGCACCGTGTTCTTCTCCGACAAGGGCTCGCGGCGCTTCGACCCGGCCACGAAAACCTTCCGGCCGGAAGACCGCTACATCACGCCCGACGCGTCCGCGCTGATGCTCGTGCCCAGCGCCGTGAGCGGGCGCGACACCTGGGGCTCCGCCTTCCTTGGCACCTCGCTCGTGGCCCAGTCGCCGCTCGGGCGCTTCACGCCCGGTCCGGACGGCAAGCACACCTGGAAAAGCGCCCCACCCGAGGCGCTCCAGGAGGTTGGGTTCGGCGGCGCCGCCGTCCTCTGGGTGGAGAACACTCCGGACGGCGACGTGCTCTGGGCCCGCGGCTACAACAACACGGTGCGGATCGACCTGAAAGCCCCCGAACGGGCCACCCCGGCCTGGGCTACCCTCATCCGCAGCGTTCACGCCGAGGGACGCCGCCAGCCGCTGTCCGCCACCAAGGACCGGCCGCTGCGGCTGCGCTATTCGCGCGAAGCCATCACCTTCGCCCTTGGCGCCCCGCGCTTCGGCGCGCTCGACGGCCTGCGTTACCAGACACGCCTGCTCGGCTACAGCGACCAGTGGTCGGAGCCCGCCGCGATCCCCAACGCGACCTACACCAACCTCGAAGGCGGCCCCTTCGTCTTCGAGGCCCGGGCCATTGACGCCACCGGGGCCGTGAGCGAACCGGCCGCGCTGACCTTTCTCGTCGCGCCCCCCTGGCACCGGTCGCGCGAGGCCTACCTCGCCTACCTTGTGACGGTGATCGCCGCCGTGGTCGGCTACATCCGGTGGCGGCTCGGGGCGGCCCGGCGGGAGCAACGCCGGCTGGAGAAACTCGTCGAGGCCCGCACCGCCGAGCTGGCCGTGGCCCGCGACCAGGCCGAGACGGCCAACCGCGCCAAGAGCGTCTTCCTCGCCCACATGAGCCACGAGCTGCGCACGCCGCTCAACGGCATCATCGGCTACTCGCAGGTGCTGTTGCGCGACCCCGCCGTGACCGGGCCCCAGCGCGAACGCCTCGGCATCGTCCAGAGCAGCGGCCAGCATCTGCTGCGCCTGATCAACGAGGTGCTCGATTTCTCCAAGATCGAGGCCGGCAAGATCGAGCGACGCGACGCCCCCTTCCACCTCGGCCAGCTCCTGCGCGAACTCGCCACCGCCCACGAGGCCGCTGCCCACGCCAAGGGCCTCGCCTTCGCCCTCCGTCTGCCCGGCGACACACCCGAATTCGTTACCGGCGACCCGCAGAAGCTCCGCCAGGTGCTCGACAACCTGCTTTCCAACGCCGTGAAGTTCACGCGCCGTGGCGGTGTGACGCTGGAGGTTTTCAAGGCGGGATCTGCCACAGCCCCTGTTTCTGTAGGGTCGTCGCTTGCGACGACCTCGCGCGATAGGTCGGCGCAAGCACCGACCCTACAGGAGGAGAGCTGGCGCTTTGCCATCACCGACACCGGCGTGGGACTGACGCCCGAGGATCTCCAGCGGCTGTTCCAGCCGTTCGAGCAAGCGGCCACGCGACCGGCCGGAGAGGCCGGCACCGGTCTCGGCCTGGTCATCACGAAAAGGCTCGTCGGGTTGCTCGGAGGCGAGCTGCAGGTCGACAGCACGGCCGGTCGTGGCAGCAGTTTCCATTTCTCGTTGCCCCTCCCCGCCACGGCGGCCCCGACCGCCACGAGCCGGCACCCGCTCGGTGTCGGCGGTTATGAGGGCCCGCGCCGGCGCGTGCTCATCGTGGATGACAACGAGGTCAACCGCACCGTGCTCGCCGACCTGCTCACACCACTCGGCCTCGAGTGCAGCCTTTTCGAGTCCGCCGAAGCCGCGCTGGCCGCACTCGACGGACAACCCTCGCCGGATCTGGCCTATCTTGATGTGAAGCTGCCCGGCATGGACGGACTTGAGCTGACCCGGCGTCTGCGCGCCCGGCCGGCGACCGCGCAGACGCCGGTCGTGCTCACCTCGGCATCGGTGCTGACCTTCGACGCAACCGCCGCGGCCGCCGCCGGCTCAAACGATTTCCTGCCCAAACCCTTCACCGAAGCCCAGCTGCTCGAACAGCTCACGCGACTGCTCGGCCTGAAATGGCGCGCCCCGGCCGCCCCGGAGGAAGGAACCTCGGACCAATCCCTACCCGCAGAAATCCTCTCCGGGCTCCGGGCCGCGGCCGACGCAGGGGATATCGTCGCGCTCCGGACCGGCATCACCCGGGCCCGCGAACGGGTGCCCGGTGCGTCATCGCTGCTCGAGCGGCTTGAAACCCTGGCCGGGGCTTATCAGGTTGAACGGGTGCGCGAACTGCTCCGCACCCTCTCCTCATGAGCCTGACTCCCACCGTTCTCGTCGTCGACGACACCCCCGCCAACCTCGGCCTCGTGCTGGAGACCCTGGGCGGGGCCGGCTTGCGCGTGCTGGTGGCCGAGAACGGCCCGCGCGCGCTGGAGCTGCTCGCGCAGCAGCCGGTGAGCCTCGTCCTGCTCGACATGATCATGCCGGGCATGGACGGCCTGGCCGTCTGCCAGCGGATTCAGGAAAACCCCGCGTGGCGCGAGCTGCCGCTGATCTTCCTCACCTCCGTGGATGTGCCGTCCCAGAAGGTGCGCGCGCTGGAGGCGGGAGCGGTCGATTACATCAGCAAACCCGTGCATCCGCCCGAGGTGCTCGCCCGCGTCCGCACCCACCTCGACCTCCGCGACGCCCGGCTCGCCTTGCAGCAGAAAAACGCCCGCCTGGAGGCCGAGATCGCCCTGCGGCTCGATGCCGAGGCCCAGCTGGCCCAGTCGCTCGACCGCGCGCTGCTGATCGCCGACCGGGACGGCCGCCTGATCTTCCAGACCCTGCGCGCCACGCACCTCCTGTTCAAGCACCTCGCCCACCACCAACCCGGCCGCCTGCCGCCGGAACTTTCGGTCGGCGAACGCTACCGCAGCGCCACCGGCACGCTGCTGCTTCACCGTTTCACCGAGCAGGGCAACGACTCCCTCACCGTGCTCTACCTCATCGAGGAGCATGCGCCGCCCGGACCCGTCGAGCTCACCAAGCTCGGCGTGACGCCGCGGCAGGCCGAGGTGCTCTACTGGATCGCCCAGAGCAAGACCAACGCCGAGATCGCGATCATCCTCGGCACGAGCCCGCGCACGGTGGAGAAGCATGTCGAGCAGCTCTTCGAGCGCCTCGGCGTGGAGAACCGCGTCGCCGCCGCTGCGCTGGCCAACGAGCAGCTCCGGCGCCTGCCGGAGTAAGGGGCGAAACGCGCATTGGATTGTAGCTGGGTTGGAGCGCAGCGACAACGTGGCCCCGCTTTCGGCCCGCGGACGCGGGCCACAAGCGCAGCTACCTGGCACGCCCTACCTTGGCCGCACCACCGTGAACAGGTCCCGTGTGCGGACGTAGTTGTCGCCACCCATGCGACCGATGGTGTCGAGCTTGGCGGGATCAACCGCGCCCTCGGGGGTGAGCACGGCGTCGCTGATGTGCGCGCACACGATGGTGCCGAACACGACGTTCGAACTCCCGGGGCCCTCGCCAAAATTGAGAATGCGGTCGAGCCTGCACTCAAAGGCCACCGGCGCGGTGGCCACGCGCGGCGGACGCACCTGCGACGACGGCGTGCTCGCGATGCCGAACTTCTCGAACTCACTCTCGCCGTGCGGCAGCGGCGTGGCCGTGAGGTTCATCGGCTCCGCAAGCGCGAAGGGCACGAGGTTCACGACAAACTCCGGCACCTGCCCGATGTTGATCACGCTGTCCTTGCCCACGCCGTGGCGGTTGACCGCGCCGCTGAACATCAGCGTCGGCGGCTTCGAGCACACGGCCTGGAAATAGGAAAAGGGAGCGAGGTTGGTCTGACCCGCAGCGGAGATTGTCGAGACCCAGGCGATGGGTCGCGGGGTGATCGTGTTGATCATCCAGGTGTAGGCGTCTCGTGCCGGCAGGTTCTCGAAATCAATGAGCATGCCGGGACATTGCCTGCCGGCGCTGAAAAGGCAAAACATCCCCGGGTGAACGCCGGCAAAGCGGCAAGATCTGCGCAGGCGCGGGCCGACTCAGAATAGCTTCCGGCCCCGGACCTCCGGCGCGGGCTGAACCCCGAGCAAGCCGGCCAGGGTCGGGGCGAGGTCGTCCACCCCCACTTTCTCGCCCTGCACGCCCGGCGGCACCCCGGCCCCATACCAGACCAGCGGCACATGCGTGTCGTAGGCATGCGGCGTGCCGTGCGTGGTGCCTTGCGTGCGAACCTGAAAATACGGCTTCTCGACGAACACCACGTCGGGACTGCGCGCCGGGAAGAAACCGCGCCGGACCATCTCGCCCCACTCGTCGAGCGGGCCGGTCGCGGTCAGTTGGGCCCGCGTGTAGGCCGCAGCCAGCTGCGGGTGGCGGCGCAGCGCGGCGGCCAGCACGTCGCCCACTTGCTCGGCGGAAAGATTCTTCGCCGCGAGCGCCTTGGGCTGGAGATGGTAACCCGCGTTGTCCCGCAAGGCCCAGACCAAGGGGTCAGGCAGCGCCCCGAAGGCGGCGTCGAGCGCCGAGCTGATATGGGCATCAAGTTGACTGCCGCTGATCCGGCCCGCCGAGCCCGGTCCGCGCTCGGCGAGCACACGCTCGGGCAGCGGCGGGATGCCGTGGTCGGCCGTGAGCACCGCCACCCAGCGGCCGGCGCCGACGGTCTCGTCCAGGAAGCTGAAAAATTTGGCCAAGGTAGAGTCGAGCCGCAGATACGTGTCCATGATCTCGTGGCTGTCGGGACCGTAGGCATGACCGGCCGCATCCGGCTGCGAGAAACCCACGGCCAGCAGGTCGGGGATGTTGTCCTGCCCGAGTTGTTGCGTGGTCAGGGTGTGCATGGCCATGTCCACCACCAGTTCGTTGGCCCAGGGTGTGCGATCAAAGGCGCCATAGTAGTCCGCATTGGGAAGATCAGCCGTGCCACCGACTTTCTTGGGCATGGTGGCGGGCAGCCCGGACGACTTTTCCTCGCCGGGAGCATCGTCGGGGCCCTGCACCCGGTCGTAGAGCGCCTTCTCGCGCAGGAGTTCCCAGGTCTGGCCGCGATGCTGGGAGCCGTTGCGCCGGGCATTGAACTGCGCCACCCACTCCGGCAACTCCGGATGGTAAAACGTCGAGGTGACGAAAATCCCCTCTTCGGTCCAATAGGCGCCGTCGGGCTTTATGCCGGCGGGCAGGATCGCCGACCGGTCCTTGTCCGCCACGCCGAAGACCTTCGCCCCGGCGCCATAGTGCGCCTTCAACCAGTCGCCCACGGTGCTCCCGAGGAAGTTCCGCGGCGAACGTCCGGCCTTGGCCGCGAAGGTGGCGTTCGCGTAGCGGCTCGGCCGGAACGGCAGGCCGATCAGCGGCGCGGAAGCATCCTCCACGGAATTACGCCAGGCGAAGGAGGAGCGGTCCATCCACTCGTTCGCGATGATGCCGTGGGTGTCCGGAAGCATGCCGCTCAGAATCGTCGCGTGACCGGCCGCGGTCTTGGTCAGCGCGTAGCGGTAATGGCAGTTCTGGTAGTCGGCGCCCGTAAGCAGACGCTTGAAGCCGCCCTCGCCAAAATACGGCCGAAACTTCGGCAGGTAATCGGCCCGCATCTGGTCCACGGTGATGACGACGGCCAGCCGGGGCGGTTCGGCGGCAGAGACCAACGGCAACAGGACCAGGGCACATAGGGCGGACAGAGTGCAGTTCTGCATCCGCCCAAACTAGACTGGGAACCACCTCACGCAAGGGCTAGTCGCCTTGTTCACCCAAATGAAACAGGCCGCACGGTTTCTCCCGTGCGGCCTGGATGCAAAATGCGGGACGCTGCCTATTCCGCCGTGAACCCGTTGCCCGTCGCGGCCCAGTAGATGCCGCCGTAGACGTGGTGCATGAAGTTCGCGTCGCCGTAGGTCGCGGGCAGGTGGCCGAGCGCGGTGTAGAAGGCGCGGCCGCCGTCGTATTCGTGATACCAGCTGATCGGAT
>JACCDR012281542.1_pt1 | contig 12015 bp, 6 predicted proteins | sample 7446431 | NCBI WGS metagenome assembly JACCDR01 (sample SAMN15323443, study PRJNA562643) | freshwater metagenome | isolation source: river surface water | place: USA:Blue River Watershed | collected 2017-08-17
ACCGGCCATGCCTTAAATAACCAGCTACTCAATGCAGTGCTTGCGGATGCCGCTAATTTTGAATGGGTCACCTTCAAACAAGAACAAGAATTACCGCAAGGATTCTTGGCGCCACAACTGCAAAAAGTCTAAACGGCAAGCGGTCCCGTGGTAAAAACGATGACCAGCAATATCGCTGTTTAGTGCAGTGTCATCAAGCCACGATGAAAGCCAAACGAAAGATATACGACAGAAAACCAGCCCATGTGGCTGGTTTTTTTATGACATTGTGGCTGTATCTGACCCTTTGCTCTCGACTATCTGCCACTGACCGTTTTGAACGTTGAAGGCGGCGAGGGAGTTTATCCTGCGGATGGCGTTTACTTTTTGTCTTAGCGACGGCTTTGTATCGTGCGCATGGATACACAATTCCAGCCTGAAATGATGTAAACACACAAATTGCGTACATTTGTTACGTGAGTCTTCATCTTAATTGGTCGGACCAATTTCGACGCTACACATCTGTCTCAGTGAATTTTCACTTTAACTAGAGTTTGAACTCTAGTTTTTTTCACGGCTTTGCGGCCAAATGTCCTCGTCAAGATTGCCAGAAAACGGCTGATCTGCTACCTTATCTCGGTAAATTATCAATTGGTCTTACCACTTTACCTTTTGTGTGGGTGATGGCAACGCCGAACCAAATGAAACTACAGTCTCACAGATGTGGCAAGGATAGCGCTGAAGTGGAATACCCCGCGAGATAGGATGGCCATGAATACTCTGAAAATAAAACCAGCGCGCTTGGCCGATCGAATTGTCGCGCAATTAGAGCAAATGTTGTTGGATGGGGTATACGCCCCAGGTCAACGTTTGCCATCAGAACGGGAACTGGCAGAACAGTTTGATGTGTCCCGCCCTTCGCTACGCGATGCGTTACAACAGCTGGAAGTCAAAGGTTTGTTGTTACGACGGCAAGGTGGCGGCACTTATGTTTGCGATAATTTAGTTGGCGGATTAACCGATCCCCTGTTTGAATTGATCGGCCGCCATCCGGAGTCGCAATTTGATTTATTAGAGTTTCGTCATGCGCTGGAGGGGATCTGCGCTTATTACGCGGCGCTGCGCGGTACCAGTACGGATTTTAGTCAAATCAAGCAGCGGTATGATGAAATCTGTGCGGCACAGCAGCAATTGGATGTGGCGGAAGAAGCCGCCGCCGTTGGACGATTTTACAACGCCGTGGCGGAAGCATCGCACAATGTGGTGTTACTGCATTTGGTGCGAGGTTTAACACCGTTGGTGGAACAGAATATCCGCTTGAATTTGGAGATTCTGCAGCAAAAGGATGGCGTAGTCGCGCAGTTAAATGCGCATCGGCAGCGCTTAATGGAAGCCGTTTTGCAAGGCGAACCCGAGCTGGCGCGGCAGGCCAGTAATAGTCACTTAGCCTTTATCGAAGAGGCACTGCTGGAAGCAGACCGCGAACGGTCTCGTTTGGCGCGTTCATTGCGCCGCTCGCAACAGAATTAAGCGTGTCCCGCATTCTCTTTTAACTTAGACCTGCTCCTGCAACGGCAGGAATGTACTGAAGGAAACTTTGATATGTCTGAAGTCAATCAACATGACATCGACGTGCTCGAAACCCAAGAGTGGTTAGAAGCGCTGGAATCTGTGGTTCGCACTGAAGGTGTTGAACGCGCCCAGTTTTTGCTTGAGCAAGTTCTGGAACAGGCCCGTCTGGAAGGCGTGGATATGCCGACTGGGATCACCACGAACTATATCAATACCATTCCGCCACAACAGGAGCCGGCTTACCCTGGTGATGTGAATTTGGAAAAACGCATTCGTTCAGTCATTCGTTGGAATGCCATTATGATCGTATTGCGCGCTTCTAAAAAAGAGCTGGAACTTGGCGGCCACATGGCGTCTTATCAGTCGTCGGCTGCGTTTTATGAAACCTGTTTTAACCATTTCTTCCGCGCACCGAACGCCACCGATGGCGGTGATTTGGTGTATTACCAAGGCCACATTTCACCGGGGATCTACGCCCGTGCGTTTGTCGAAGGCCGTTTAACTGCAGATCAACTGGATAACTTCCGGCAAGAGGTCGGTGGTGAAGGTTTATCTTCCTACCCACACCCTAAATTAATGCCTGAGTTTTGGCAATTCCCCACGGTGTCTATGGGGTTAGGTCCGATTACCTCTATCTATCAAGCGCGTTTTTTAAAGTATTTGCATGGTCGTGGTTTAAAAGATACCAGTGCGCAGCGCGTCTATGCGTTCCTCGGTGATGGTGAGATGGACGAGCCGGAAAGCCGCGGTTCTTTGTCATTTGCCGCCCGTGAAAAGCTGGATAATCTGTGTTTCTTAGTGAACTGTAACCTACAGCGCTTGGATGGCCCGGTGATGGGCAATGGTAAAATCATTCAAGAGTTGGAAGGTCTGTTCCGTGGCGCCGGTTGGAATGTCATCAAAGTCGTATGGGGCAGTGGTTGGGATAAATTACTCGCCAAAGACACCACAGGTAAACTGCTGCAGTTGATGAACGAGACAGTCGATGGTGATTACCAGACTTATAAAGCCAAAGATGGCGCTTATGTGCGTCAGCATTTCTTTGGTCGTTACCCAGAAACTGCTGCGTTAGTGGCGGATATGACGGATGAAGAAATTTTCGCGCTTAAACGTGGTGGTCATGAGCCATCAAAATTGTACGCCGCATTTAAAGCCGCGCAAGAGTGCAAAGGTCGCCCCACCGTTATTCTGGCCAAAACCATCAAAGGTTACGGTATGGGTGAAGCGGCTGAGGGTAAAAATATTGCGCACCAAGTGAAAAAAATGGATATGACGCATGTGCTGCAAATCCGTAAACGCTTGGGCCTTGAAGATTATCTGACGGAAGAGCAAGTCTATGATTTGCCATATTTAACGCTGGCCGAAGGATCGCCTGAGCATCAATATTTGCATGCGCGTCGTGCCGCATTAAATGGTTATACTCCGGTTCGTTTACCCAATTTCACCAGCCCATTGACCCTGCCAGAATTGCCGGCATTTGATCCATTATTGGAAGAGCAAAAGCGTGAAATTTCAACCACGATGGCGTTTGTGCGTGGTTTGAATATTTTACTTAAAGATCAGCATATTGGTCAGCGTATTGTGCCCATCATCGCCGATGAAGCCCGTACCTTTGGTATGGAAGGTTTATTCCGTCAGATTGGTATCTACAACCCACATGGCCAAACGTACACGCCAGAAGACCGTGCCGTGGTGTCTTACTACAAAGAAGAAACCTCAGGTCAGGTGCTGCAAGAAGGCATCAACGAGTTAGGCGCCATGGCGTCGTGGGTTGCCGCGGCCACCTCGTATAGCACCAACGATCTGCCAATGATTCCATTCTACATCTACTATTCGATGTTTGGTTTCCAACGCGTGGGTGACATGGCATGGTTAGCGGGTGATCAGCAAGCACGTGGTTTCTTGTTAGGCGCGACGGCCGGTCGTACCACCCTAAACGGTGAAGGTTTGCAGCACGAAGATGGCCATAGTCACATTTTGGCAGGCACAGTGCCTAACTGTATTTCGTATGACCCAACCTATGCCTATGAACTTGCCGTGATTATCCAAGATGGTATTCGTCGGATGTATGGTCCGGCCCAAGAAAATATCTATTACTACATCACAGTGATGAACGAAAACTATCATCACCCTGCGATGCCTGTCGGGGTGGAAGAGGGCATTCGTCGTGGTATTTACAAACTGGAAAGCCAACCTGGCGATAAAGGCCGCGTGCAGCTCCTCGGTTCAGGCACCATTTTAAATGAGGTGCGTAAAGCGGCGGATATTCTCAGTGAAGAATATGGCATTGCCTCAGATGTGTATTCCGTGACTTCGTTTAATGAACTGGCGCGTGATGGTCAAAGCTGTGAGCGTTTTAATATGTTGCACCCGGATCAGCCGGAGCAAGTGCCGTATGTCGCCCAAGTGTTGCATCAGGCACCTGTGATTGCGGCGACTGATTACATTAAAAATTATGCCGATCAGATCCGTGCCTTTGTGCCGGCGGTATCCTACAAAGTTCTGGGCACTGATGGTTTTGGTCGTTCAGATAGCCGTGAAAACTTACGTCGTCACTTCGAAGTCAATGCGGGGTATATCGTGTTGGCCGCACTGCGCGAGCTGGCCAAACAAGGCACTGTGGATAAACAGTTGGTCAGTCAGGCCATTGTGCGTTTTGGCATTGACACCAATAAACCTAACCCACTGTTTGCCTAAGAGGATTCGTCATGACTATTGAAATTTTTGTGCCGGATATCGGTGCTGATGCGGTGGAAGTCACCGAGGTTTTAGTAAAGGTTGGCGATACGGTCGCGGCCGATCAATCACTGCTCAGTGTGGAAGGCGATAAAGCCGCCATGGAAGTGCCAGCGGCGCAAGCCGGCGTGGTGCAGGCGATTCACGTGAAGCCTGGTGACAAAGTCAAAACCGGCTCCTTGATCATGTCATTTGCTTCAGCGGTAGCTGCACCGGTGGCTGCAGCCGCCAGTGCTGCACCAACTACAAGTGCTGCGCCAACCACAAGTGCTGCGCCAAGCACAGCGGTTGCCGATGCTACCACGGTAAGTGCGGCGCCGTCGCTGCAACAAGTGGCAGTACCGGATATCGGTGGCGATGCGGTGGAAGTGACCGAGATTTTGGTCAAGGTCGGTGATAGTGTTGCGGCTGACCAATCGATTTTAAATGTTGAGGGTGATAAAGCGGCGATGGAAGTGCCGGCGCCTTTTGCGGGTGTAGTGGAAGAAATTAAAGTGAAGGTTGGCGATAAAGTTTCCACCGGCAGTTTAGTGTTTGTATTCCGAACCCAAAATGCTGCAGCCTCAGCCTCAGCACCAGCCAGCGCAGCCACGGCCACCGCTGCAACGGCCACAACCCCGAGCGCTACGCCTCAGCCGTCTCCAGCAGCATCTGGCGCCGTGGTAAGCAACAGCGCGGCTGCAGCCATCACTCCTGTGGCTGCCCATTCGCCCGCGGCAGGTTTTGTTGAAAACAAGGCATATGCCCATGCCAGTCCTGTGGTCCGTCGTTTGGCGCGCGAGTTTGGTGTGGACTTATCGAAGGTCACAGGTACCGCACGCAAAGGCCGCGTCCAGCGTGAAGATGTGCAGAATTATGTCAAAGCGATTCTGGCACAGGTGGCGGCAGGTCAAGGGCAGGTCAGTGCGCCCGGTAGCCAACTTGGTTTTGATTTAATTGCCTGGCCTAAGGTTGATTTCAGTAAATTTGGCGAGGTGGTGGAAAAACCACTCTCACGGATCCAAAAGTTATCGGGCGCGAACTTGCATCGCAACTGGGTACGTATTCCGCATGTCACTCAGTTTGATGAAGCGGATATCACCGATCTGGAAGAGTTCCGTAAAGATCAAAATGCGTTAGCCGAGAAGAAAAAACTCGGGGTGAAATTTACCCCGCTGGTATTTATCATGAAGGCGGTAGCAAAAGCGCTGGAAGAATTCCCCACCTTTAACAGCTCGTTATCGGACGATGGTGCAAGTTTATTGTTAAAACAATACGTGCATTTAGGCATTGCGGTGGATACACCAAATGGCTTGGTGGTGCCCGTGGTGCGTGATGTCAACAAAAAAGGCATTATTGAATTATCGCGGGAGCTGCAGGATATTTCTGCCAAAGCGCGTGAAGGCAAGCTAACGGCGGCGGATATGCAAGGTGGCTGTTTCACCATTTCCAGTTTAGGTGGCATTGGTGGTACGGCGTTCACGCCGATTGTGAATGCGCCAGAAGTGGCAATTTTAGGGGTGTCCAAGTCGGATATTAAACCTAAATGGAATGGCAGCAGCTTTGAACCGCGGTTAATGGTGCCGTTATCGGTCTCTTACGATCACCGCGTGATCGATGGCGCCTTGGCTGCGCGTTTTACCGCGACCTTGGCCTCTTATTTGGCAGATATTCGCCAGATCATCATGTAACTTGGAACTGTCCCGTGACCTGAAAAGTTACGGGACATCTTTCAGACGTAGTGTTAAAATTCAGTCACTTTAGTCTGACCGGTAAGACAGCCTTACTGGTATCACCTCAGCGATGAAAAGGTAAAACAATGAGCAACGAAATCAAAACCCAAGTTGTGGTATTAGGTGCTGGTCCTGGCGGCTACTCTGCGGCATTCCGCGCGGCTGACTTAGGCCTTGACGTTACGTTAGTGGAAGCGCGCAGCACACTTGGTGGTGTCTGTTTAAACGTTGGCTGTATCCCTTCAAAAGCCTTATTGCATGTTGCCAAAGTTATTGATGATGCCCGTGAAATGGCATCACACGGCGTAACTTTTGGCGCGCCTCAAATTGATTTAGACAAAATCCGTGCTTGGAAAGACAAAGTGGTTGGTCAACTGACCAACGGTTTGGCAGGTATGTCCAAGATGCGTAAAGTTAAAGTGGTGACTGGTTATGGTAAGTTCACTGGCCCGAATACCTTAGTGGCCGGCGATACGACTATTACCTTCGAGCACGCCATTATCGCTGCGGGTTCAGAGCCAGTCGCGCTGCCATTTATGCCAAAAGATGATCCACGCGTGATCGATTCAACAGGTGCCTTGGAATTAAAAGATATTCCAGCGGAAATGTTAGTATTAGGTGGCGGTATCATTGGCTTAGAAATGGGCACTGTGTATCGCGCCTTGGGTTCAAAAGTGTCTGTGGTTGAGTTTGCGGATCAGTTGGTACCTGCGGCGGATGCTGATTTAGTCAAAGCCTACACCAAGTACAACAAAGACAACTTCACCCTGATGCTGTCGACCAAAGTGGTGGCCGTTGAAGCCAAAGCCGATGGTTTATACGTCAGCTTTGAAGGTAAAAATGCCCCAGCAACGCCGGTGCGTTATGACAAGATTTTAGTGGCTGTCGGTCGTCGTCCAAACGGCAATCTGCTGGATGCGGTCAAAGCGGGAGTGAATGTTGATGAGCGTGGTTTTATCAATGTGGATAAACAACTGCGTACCAATGTACCGCACATCTATGCGATCGGTGATGTGATCGGTCAGCCAATGTTAGCGCATAAAGCAGTCCACGAAGGTCATGTTGCAGCTGAAGTTATTTCAGGCTTAAAACACTTCTTTGATCCACGTTGCATCCCATCTGTGGCTTATACCGACCCAGAAATGGCGTGGGTCGGTGTTACAGAGAAAGAAGCCAAAGAAAAAGGCATTGCCATCGAAACTGCAACCTTCCCATGGGCTGCATCAGGCCGAGCCATCGCATCCGCGCGGACCGAAGGCTTCACCAAGCTGATTTTCGACAAAGAAACACACCGTATTTTAGGTGGCGCTATTGTGGGTATTAATGCCGGTGAAATGCTGGGTGAAATTTGTTTAGCGGTTGAAATGGGCGCGGACGCAGAAGATATCGCTTTAACTATCCATGCGCACCCAACCTTAAATGAGTCCATCGGTTTAGCGGCGGAAATCTACGAAGGTTCCATCACGGATTTACCAAATCCAAAAGCGAAAAAGAAATAAGCTGTTTTTTCGTTCAATAATAAAAAAAGGTGGCGCAAGCCACCTTTTTTTATGGTCTAAAGGCGATGCTTTTACATTTATAATACGAGTTTTAACATTTTTATTCTTGTGTTTTTTCATAATATTGGTATTTTGCCCGCCAATTTATAGAGAGGCATTTCTGATGAAACTAGGTTTAATCTTGAATACAGGAAGTTTGCTATTTGCTGCTATGTTGCAAGCTCAACCACAAGATCAAATCATACCCGTAGCACAAGAAGGTTTAGTTTGTACTGCATGCGATTATGAAGAAGCCAAAATGCTGTCTTTACAACACGGCCTGCCCAAAACAAGCTGTAAATCGCCCCCAAATGGCCCCGAACTTTGCCAAAGTGAACCCCGACACTATGTGGTCATTAATCGCACTAATCGACAAATGTTCCCCTTTGTCTTAACTCAAGTGCAGCAGGATGTGCCTCGTGCTGCTGTGGTTTACCAAGTTGATGATCGTCTGTTGCCGGCCGCCACTGTAGCGCGGTTGCATAGTGGTATGGATCTTTATCAGCAATTCCAGCAACAGCAGCTTGATGTATTAACCTCGGCGTTAACTGAGCATCAGATGCAGTGGCAACATCTGGGCCCAGAAACGGTGACCACGGCAGAAGCTTGTGCGAATAACCCAAAGGCCAAAGTGTTATATGCGATGGTGGATGAGCAATTGCCAAAGCAAATGGCGCAAGTCTTGAAAAGCGGCATTGCCAAAAACGCAGCAATATCAGCACCAATACACACGGTACAGGGTGATATTGCATATACAGTGACCATGGATGGTGTCAATCTGAGCGCGGCCAATGCGCAAGCCGCCATAAGCCAAGCCACAGGGTTTCGCTTAAAATGGCAAGATCCATCTGTGCAAGTGGCTTATCATCAGTATATTGAATGTGATGCACAACATTGTCACACTATAGATACTGACATCTCTGAAGCATCCGCCAGTACAAGACCGCGCGAGGAAAGCCAGCAAAGCTCAAATTCAGCGCGTTTAATGTGGTCTGTTGCATTGGCGCCACGCAGTAACCATGTCGATGTTCGTTTGAACGAAGACGATAGTTATATTGATGGTAAGTCCATGCGCCATATGTTATCGGCGCCAGAAAAGCTCGATCGCTGTCTGATGCAGGTGATGCAGTCACAGCCACAATCTAGTGAATTTACCGCCGCATCTCGTTGATATGTTCATGGCTACAGCTATGTGGTAGCCATCTAACCGCGAATGAGTTGCGCCTGTATTACAACATGCAGGCGATATCATTTTACCATCCTCCTTTTTGCTTTTAGAACAGGAGGCCGTTTAGCTGTGATGTTGGAGTCTAGTTCGCTATGCGACAATCGTTATTGGTGATGTGATTGATTGGCATTTTGATCACGTCACCGCGACGGTATGGATGTCTTGAACCTGTGATTTTCCGTTTTATCGGCTTTGGCCGCGAAAATGAACAGGCGCTAACCCTACGAGCATTAGTTTAATTGCCTTAGTTTAGTTGCATTCTGTTACAACTTTATAGCCGCATGCATTGAATTTACGAATGTGCAAAGAGTACCATGTACGTGACCAGACATAGGGCTCAGCCCCTTGCCATGCGTTACTTGCGGCCCAGTGCCCGCAGCCACATCTGATTATAAAAAAAGCTTCATAGCAGTCAGGAACCCCAGCATGAAAAAAATAACCTATATCGCGTTAAGCGTCGCTGTAGCGCTTGGTGTGAGCGCGTGTAACAAAGCTCCCGATGCCAATACAGAGCAAAAAGCTGCCGCGCCAACTGCGGCAACAGCTCCGGCGCAGCCGTTGATCTCTGGCGTCGAAAAAGAAAACTTCGACCCAGTGATCACGCACAATGAAAACTTCTACTACAGCGTAAACGGTACTTGGTTGGCTAAAACTGAGATCCCAGCTGATAAGTCCAACTATGGCTCTTTCACCAAATTATATGACGACTCACAAGTTGCCATGCGTGCCATTATCGAAGCGGCTGCGGCCAAAACCGATAAAGTCGCGGGTAGCGATGAGCAAAAATTGGGTGACTTTTACAATAGCTACATGAACGAAGCCGCGATTGAAGCCTTGGGGATCCAAGCGATTGCAGCTGATTTAGCAAAAATTGCTGCCGTAAAGGATCACCAGCAAATGGCGCAGGTGATGGCTGAGTTCCAACTGTTGGGCGTGTCCTTGCCACTGGGTTGGTATGTCAATAACGATGCGCGGAACTCGACACAAAATGCCGTGTATTTGGGGCAATCCGGCCTTGGCTTACCGGATCGTGATTATTACTTCAAAGACGAAGAAAAATTTAAAACCATCCGTGCGCATTATCAAACCTACCTCAAAGATATGCTGACACTGGCAGGCCACAAAGATGCGGAAGCCGCCGCCGCGCGGATTTTGGCATTAGAAACCAAGCTGGCAGAGAAAAACTGGACACGCGTAGAAAACCGTGATGCTGAGAAAACCTACAACAAAATGACCAGCGCTGAGCTGAGCAAATTAGTGACAGGTTTCCCTTGGGAAACTTATGCCAAGGTAGTTAAGTTAGACACTGTGACCGATGTGATTGTCGAGCAGCCAAGTTACTTTGCCGCCTTTGGTGAAATTTTCCAATCTACCGATCTGCAATCATGGCAAGACTATTTGACCATGCGTTTTGTCTCCGAATACTCCGGTAAATTGCATAAAGCCGTGGTTGACCGCCAGTTTGCCTTCTACGGTACCGTGTTATCGGGCACCACCGAGCAGCAACCGCGCTGGAAAAAAGCCGTGAATGCATCGGATGAAGTATTAGGTGAGATCGTTGGTAAACTTTATGTGGAAAAATTCTTCAAACCAGAAGCCAAAGCGCGGATGGAAGTGTTAGTGAAGAATTTGATCGAGGCGTATCATCAAAGTATCGATACCTTAGAATGGATGACGCCTGAGACGAAAAAAGCCGCGCATGAAAAATTGGCAAAATTTACACCAAAAATTGGTTATCCAGATAAATGGAAAGACTACAGCAGCTTAACCATCAAAGCCGATGATTTAGTTGGCAATTATAAGGCCGCGGCACAATTTGCCTACGCACAAATGACGGCAAAACTTGGCAAGCCTGTCGATCGCAGTGAGTGGTTCATGACGCCGCAAACCGTCAATGCTTACTACAACCCTGTCAACAATGAAATTGTCTTCCCAGCAGCCATTTTACAACCGCCATTCTTCAATTTAGACGCTGATGATGCGGTCAACTATGGTGGTATCGGTGCGGTGATTGGTCATGAATTGGGTCATGGTTTTGATGATCAAGGGGCGAAATTTGACGGTGACGGCAATCTTCGCAATTGGTGGACCGAGCAGGACAAAGCAGAATTTGAAAAACGCGGTAAACAATTGGTGGAGCAATATAACCAGTATTCACCGATTGAAGGCATGCACGTCAATGGTGAGCTGACATTAGGTGAAAACATTGGCGATTTGGGCGGTTTAACGGTGGCGCTGAAGGCCTATAAACTGTCGTTGGCAGGTAAAGAGGCTCCTGTGATTGACGGCTTTACCGGCGAGCAGCGGTTCTTCTTAAGCTGGTCACAAATTTGGCGTCGTAAAGGTCGTGATGAATATCTGCGTAATATGTTGATGACGGATCCGCATTCACCAAGCGAGTATCGCGTGATTGGTATAGTGTCGAACATCCCAGAATTCTACAAAGCCTTTAATATCAAAGAAGGCGATAAGATGTATATCGCGCCAGAGAAACGCGTCAAAATTTGGTAATTTGCCACTGATGTGCCCAAGGCGTGTCCTACGAAAGTAGTGATTTACCTTGTGGTGCAGTTTTATTCTGCGTGTTAACAACCATAATGGCTACCTTCGGGTAGCCATTTTTTTGAGTAGCGGGCATGACAGACGGCGCGTAAATGGATAGTGGCAGTAGCAAAGTAGTTCGTGTTGGGGAGCGTGAAAACCTGTCGTAGGATATGTCTGCCAAGGCATAACGTGGCTCAATCCAAGCTCACCCTTGCTAAACCCTAAACGCAATAACCATCGTAGTAGGGCTCAGACGCGGGAGTTATCTCATAACTGTGCACCGCAGTTGTATATTCTGCTCTAAACCATCCACTGTTTAAAACAGCTTGCCAAGATGCGTTGCTCATCCCTTGTTGGGGCTAGTTTGAGGTGACCATTGCAGGGTTTAACGATGAACGTAGCGCTGTTTTAAGCGCTGTTAAGCCATGAAAATAGCCTGTATGCGCATATGATGGCATGACTATTCACCAAATTTATAGCCACTATAAGCTTCGCTGTTTATACTTGGTTGCCTATTCGGTTGGATTTTCTCTTATAATCCAACCTGTTCGAATTCCAATAAAACTACTGCAGCAGCCTTGCAGTGGATTAACTAGAGGACATTACTGTGCTACAACAATACCGTGAACACGTGGCCGAACGTGCCGCCCAAGGCATTCCTCCAAAACCGCTGACTGCACAGCAGGTAGCTGATTTAGTTGAACTG